>Ga0105107_10000739_pt1 | contig 20906 bp, 22 predicted proteins | sample PPLLaktember2015_6_FD_79335 | JGI IMG/M metagenome (GOLD analysis project Ga0105107, IMG submission 79335) | Freshwater sediment microbial communities from Prairie Pothole Lake near Jamestown, North Dakota, USA - PPLs Lake P8 Core (1) Depth... | ecosystem: Environmental > Aquatic > Freshwater >... | reverse complement strand
GCCACCGCCACGGCGATCACCGTCGGTCTGAAGAGCGGAATGTTGGCAGATTTTTCCACAGCCACAGTCTACCAGCATCAGCACCCTGCGCAAACAAAAAAGTCATGTTTTACAATAAGTTATGCGCATAAATTGCCGTTGCAAAGCGTCGACTCCTCGTCGCTTCGATTGAAAATTCGACAACGCGGCCCACTGCACCGGGAAAATCGGGCTGGCGGACCATCTGCGTGTGATGAAAGTCGCACGGCCATCCGCGCCGCCAGTGGCCGCATCCGGACGCGAACCAATCGTCCCGCGATGGGCCGTACTGCGGATTTTGTGCAAAGACCGAATTGGCTTAGACTTCGGCCGATGAATCCGTTGCGCGCCTTGCTCATTGCCTTCCTGCTGATCGCCCTGCCCCTGCAAGGCGTCGCCGCATACACGCCGGCCATGGCCTGTGCGGACGCCCATGCCGCCCACGGTCAGGAACATGAACACCCGGCGACGACCGATACCGCGCAGGATCACCATCACCCGGGTAACCCCGAACCCGCGGAACCGACCAGCGGCCATTCGTGCTGCCACCATGTCGTATCCGCAGCGGCGCCCCTGATAATCGCCGGCATTCCCGAAACACCGCGCGTGCTCGAGTCCCGTGTCTCCCTGCTGACCACACTGTTCATTCCCGAACTGCCCCAGCGCCCGCCCCGGGCCTGATTCCCTGAAGTCTGCACTGGCGTACCGCGCAAAGCGCGGCGGCGCCACGTTGGGCGATGTCATGCCCGTTTCATGCAATGGGGATCCCTATGCAGTCGAAACTCGCAGTCCTGTGCTGCGCCTACGCGGCATTGTGGATGCCGCACGCGGCAGCACAACCGCACATTAATTCCACTCCGGCGGATCCGCGTGCTGCGGTACCGGCACCGGCGTACACCTCGGCCTTCGCCGGCTACCGGCCCTTGCGCGACGAACCGCTCGCGCCCTGGCGCGATGTCAACGATGAAGTCGCCCGAATCGGCGGCCATCTCGGCATGTTCGGCGGCGGCGCCCATACCGGGCATGGCGCAAAACCGGATCCGGCAACAACCGGCGGACCTGACGCTACGCGCCCGGGAGCATCCAAATGAAGCACCACAAACACTGGCTCGCCGGCATCACCGCACTGCTGCTCGGCGGCTGCGCAACCTTCTCTGACGATGGCGGCACGCGCAACGTCAATGAAGCACTCAACTCACGCGGCATCACGCAGCAGGCGCCATGGATCAAAAACGATGCCGACGCCGTGCGTGCCGGCGACCAGGTGCGCACGCTGCTGGCGCAACCGCTGACTGCGGAGAGCGCGGTGCAGATCGCGCTGCTCAACAACCGCGGCCTGCAGGCCGGCTATGCCGAACTGGGCATAGCCGAAGCGGACCTGGTGCAGGCTGGCCGCATGCGCAACCCCGGCTTCTCGTTCTCGCGCAAGCATCGTGGCGAGGTCGTCGAGTACGAACGCGCATTCATTTTCGATCTGCTGGGCCTGTTGACCATGCCGCTGCGCACGCAGATCGAGGGCGAACGCTTCCAGTTGGCGCAACACCGCATCACCGCTGAAATCCTGCAGGTGGCCGCCGATACCCGCCGCGCCTGGGCCGGCGCCGTCGCCGCGCAGCAGACCGCGGCCTATGCGGAACAGGTCCGCAGCGCCGCGGAAGCCGCGGCGGAACTGGCGCGGCGCATGGCGCTGGCCGGCAACTTCAGCAAGCTTGACCAGGCCCGCGAACAGGCGTTTTACGCCGAGGCCACCGCCCAGCTGGCGCGGTCGCGGCAGGCCGCGCTCGCCGCGCGCGAGCAGCTCACCCGCCTGCTGGGGCTGTGGGGCAAGGACCTCGCCTACCGGCTGGTGGAGCGCCTGCCCGAACTGCCTCCAGCGCTGCCCGCAATGACGGAAATCGAGCAGCAGGCGATGCAGCAACGGCTGGATCTGCAGGAAGCGATGCAGGACGCGGCCAATCTGGCCAACACGCTCGGACTGACAAAAACCACCGGCTGGTTCAGCGTCCTGGAAGTCAGTTACCTGCGCAACAGTGAAAGCGGCGAGCCGCGGCAGACCGGTTATGAAATCGAGCTGCGGTTGCCGATATTCGATTTCGGAACCGCCAAAGTCGCGCGCGCCGAATACACCTACATGCAGGCAGTGAACCGCGCAGCCGACCTCGCCGTGCGCGCCCGCTCCGAAGTTAGGGTAGCCTACGGTGCCTGGCGCACCGCCTACGACCTCGCGAAACACTACCGCGAAGAAGTCGTGCCGCTGCGCGCGCGCATCAGCGAAGAAACGCTGCTGCGCTACAACGGCATGCTGATGAGCGTGTTCGAACTGCTCGCCGAATCACGGCAGCAGGTCAATGCAGTAATCAGCGCCATCGACGCCCAGCGTGATTTCTGGATCGCCGACGCCACGCTGCAGCTCGCGATTAACGGCCGCTCACCCGGCGCCATTGCTGCACCCGGCGGCACCATACGCGCCGCCGCCCCGGCCGCCGGAGGACACTGAACCGTGGATACCCCGATGAACAACAGACGCAATTTCCTGCGCGCCTCCGGTGCCGCACTGCTGGGTGCTGCCACCGTCGGCCGTGCGGCACAGGGCGCCGTGCCCGAAGTACCGACGCAATCGAAGCCCGATACGCAACCGCCGCTCGCGCCTGCGAACGGCCGCCCTTACAACCCGGTGGTCACGATCAACGGCTGGACCCTGCCCTGGCGCCTGAACAACGGCTGGAAGGAATTCCACCTCGTCGCCGAACCGGTACGCCGCCAGATGGCACCGGGCATGACCGCGCACCTGTGGGGCTACAACGGCCAGTCGCCGGGCCCGACCATCGAATGTGTCGAGGGCGACAAGGTGCGTATATTTGTGACCAACAAACTGCCCGAACATACGACCATTCACTGGCATGGCATCCTGCTGCCCAACGGCATGGACGGCGTCGGCGGGCTGACCCAGCCGCAGATTCCGGTGGGCAAGACCTTCGTCTATGAATTCGAGATGAAGAAGTCAGGCACCTTCATGTACCACCCGCATGCCGACGAAATGACGCAGATGGCGATGGGCATGATGGGATTTTTCGTGGTGCATCCGAAAAACCCGAACTACATGAAGGTCGACCGCGATTTCGTGTTCCTGCTGAACGCCTTCGACATCGAACCGGGTGCGGCCACCCCGAACGTCAACACCATGCTCGATTTCAACCTGTGGTGCTGGAACTCGCGGGTGTTTCCCGCCATCGATCCCTTCGTGGTACGCACCGGCGACAAGGTGCGCATCCGCTTCGGCAATCTGACCATGACCAACCACCCGGTGCACATGCACGGTTACGACTTTGAGGTCACCTGCACCGACGGCGGCTGGGTGCCAAAGTCGGCGCGCTGGCCGGAAGTCACAGTGGACGTCGCCGTCGGCCAGATGCGCGCCTTCGAGTTCACTGCGAACGCGCCGGGCGACTGGGCCATCCATTGCCACAAATCGCACCACACGATGAACGCGATGGGCCATGCCGTGCCGACGATGATCGGCGTCGACCATCGCAACGTCGCCGAAAAAATCATGAAGCTGGTGCCTGACTACATGGTGATGGGCGAGCGCGGCATGGCCGACATGGGCGAGATGGAAATGCCGCTGCCCGACAACACGCTGCCGATGATGACCGGCCGCGGCCCCTTCGGACCGCTGGAAATGGGCGGCATGTTCAGCGTGGTCAAGGTGCGCGACGGCCTCGCGCGCAACGACTACAAGGATCCGGGCTGGTTCAAGCATCCGCCGGGCACGGTGGCGCGCGAATGGACAGGCGCCGCACCGACCAGCACCAGCGCCGCGCCCGCAGCTGCAGGCTCGCGCGACCACGTGCTGCGGGCACGCAAGCCTGCAGCCGGGCATAAACACTAACTAATTGTTTTTGTTTATATTTATAGGAGTTATTATGCATAAATCATTGTTCACCGCAGCCTGCATTGCAGCGGCCTTGGCCACCGCCCCGGCCTGGGCACATAGCGACAGTCACGGCAAAAAAACGACGAAACCGGCCGCGCAAAACAGCGAAGAAAAAGCCTTCGGAAAGGCCGGTGATCCGAAAAAAGTCACGCGTACCATCGCTGTCGATATGAGCGACCAGATGCGCTTCACGCCAGCCGCGCTGACGATCAAACCGGGCGAGACGGTGAAGTTCGTCGTCAAGAATTCCGGCAAGGTCATGCACGAATTCGTACTCGGCACGTTGCCCGAACTGAAGGAACATGCCGAGTTGATGAAAAAATTCCCGAACATGGAACACGATGAACCGTACATGGCCCATGTGAGTCCGGGTAAAACCGAAACCATAGTCTGGCAGTTCAGCAAGGGCGGCGAATTCCATTTCGGCTGCCTGTTGCCGGGCCATTTCGAAGCCGGCATGGTCGGCAAGATCAACGTAACCCAGAGGTGATTCAATGAACGACCGACGCAATTTCCTGACCGCAATTGCCGCGATGATGATGTCGGCCACCGCCATGGCGGCGGAGCCGACGCTCGCCACGGTGTACCTGAACCCGACCTGAGGCTGCTGCGGCGCGTGGATGGACCATCTGCGCGCCAACGGCTTCCGGGTGAAGCCTGTTGCAGTCGAAGACACCGCAGCGATGCGCAAACGCCAAGGCATCCCCGAGGCGCTGGGCGGCTGCCATACCGCGGTGATCGAAGGTTATGGCATCGAGGGCCATGTGCCGGCGCGCGAAATCCGTCGCCTGCTGGCCGAACGACCCGCGGCGTCCGGACTTGCCGTGCCGGGGATGCCGCAAGGTTCGCCGGGCATGGAATCGGCCAGGCCCCAACCCTATGACGTGCTGCTCGTGGACAAGAACGGCAGTCACTCCATTTATGCCCGTTACGGGCGCTGACTCAAGGAGATAACGATGGAATCCGCATTAATGACGTCCCTGCTCGCCGTCGCACTTGCCATACCCGCTTACGCCCAGCAGAACGCCGCTGGCCATTCGGCCCACCAAGCCGCGCCTACCGCCGCAACTGCACTCAGCGACGGTGAAATCCGCAAGGTCGACCGCGACGCGCAGAAAATCACCATCCGCCACGGCCCGATCGCCAACCTCGGCATGCCGCCGATGACCATGGTGTTCCAGGTCAAGGACCCGGCGCTGCTCGACCGCTCGAAAACCGGCGACAAGGTACGTTTCTCCGCAGAAAAGGCTGGTGGCGCGTACGTCGTCACCCACATTGAAAGCGCCAAATAAGCACGCCGTTATCGTCTGCAACGGGGTATTTTGGTACCGCACCCGAACGGCCCGGTTAAGCAAGGTATCGCCCAAGTTGGGTTCGCTGTCTGCTGGAACCAGCATTAAGGAAGGAGAATCCGGCATGAAACCGTTCCTGAGTTCGAAGCACTTCTTGTTGGCTGCCGCGGCAGCTGTCTGGTGCCTTGCGGCACAAGCTCAGGAAGCACCGCCGGGGGCCGACGTGGAAAGCCTGCTGGCGCTCGCCAAACTGAACAACCCCGAGTACGGCGCGATGCGTTACGAGGCAGCAGCGGCGAGCGAGCGCATCGGTCCCGCCGCCGCACTGCCCGACCCGGTGCTGCGCACGGAACTGAGGAATGTCACCAACTACGGCGCGGGCGGGGACTTCAGCCTCCTCCCCAGCCAGGTAGGCAGCACCAAATACACGCTGATGCAGGCGCTGCCGTTCTGGGGCAAGCGCGACCTCAAGCGCGAGGCTGCCGAGGCCGAAGCCGCAGCCGCGACAGGCCGTGCTGAAGGCTCCTGGACAGAGCAGGCCGCCCGCATCAAGGCGACCTTTGCGCAATACTTTGCCGTGACACGCTTGATCGGACTGGCGCGGGAAGTCATCGACCTGATCAACCGCATCGAGGGCATCACGCAGGCGCGTTATGCGGGCGGCCTGGCGCCGCAGCAGGATGCCATCCGTGCGCAGGTCGAACGCACTGCGATGCTGAGCGAACTGATCCGGATGGAAACCGAGTATCTCAACACGCGCTCCAGCATCAATGCGTTGCTCGCGCGCCCGGCGCATGCGCCGCTGGCCAGCCCGGAACGGCTGCGGCCCGTTCCACCCCCGGCCCGGCTCGACTACGCGGCGCTGGAGCAGAGAGCGCGCGACAAGAACCCGCAGATCTTCGCCGCCGACGCTCGCATTCGCGCCGCGGAAAAAACCCGTGACCTGGCCTACCGCAACCGTTATCCGGATTTCACGCTCGGCGTTTCGCCAATACAGACCGGCAGCCGCGTCAACGAGTGGGAACTGATGCTGGAACTCAATATTCCGCTGCAACAGGAAAGCCGGCGCAGCCAGGAACGCGAGGCCGACCAGATGATCAACGCCGCCCGCTCGCGCAAAGATGCCACTGCGAACCAGCTGCTGGCCGAGCTTTCGTCGAATCTGGCGGCTCTCGATGCAGCCCGCCGCGTGGAGATGCTGACGCAAACGAGCCTGCTGCCGCAGGCGGAGCTGACTTTCCGGGCAGCACTCGCAGGCTACGAATCCGGCAAGGTGGACTTTGCCACGTTGCTCGAAGCACAACGGCAGATCCGCAGTGCAAATCAGGACATCATCAAGGCCCGCGCCGAGCAACAGGTCCGCCTGGCCGAGGTCGAAAGACTGATAGGGGAAGATTTATGAAACCGGTTCCGGGAATCATCGCCATTGTCATCTTCGCCACGGCAACCGCCGGCGCGGGATACTGGCTGGGGCTGCGCAATGCCGGCGGCGAACAGGCCGCGGCTCCGGTTGCAGCAGACGCGGCCAGCGAACGCAAGCCGCTGTATTACCGCAACCCGATGGGTCTGGCGGATACCTCACCGACGCCGAAAAAAGACGCCATGGGCATGGACTACATCCCCGTGTATGCCGGCGAAGAAGCGCCGGCCGGTTCCGGCAACCAGATCAGCATCAGCACGGAGAAAGTGCAGCGGCTCGGTGTCCGGACCGAGGCGGCGAAATTGCGAGCACTAGGCCGCGTGGTCCGCGCCGCCGGCCGCATCGAGCCCGACGAACGCCGCACCTACATCATCGCGCCCAAGTTCGAAGGTTATGTCGAGCGCCTGCACGTCAATGCCACCGGCCAGCCGGTCGGCAAGGGACAGGCGCTGTTCGAGGTCTACAGTCCCGAACTGGTTTCGGTGCAACGCGAGTACGCGATCGCCATGCAGGGCGTGCAGTCGCTGAAGGAATCCGGCAGCGAATCACGGGACGCGATGAAACAGCTGGCCGAAGCCAGTCTCACACGCCTGAAGAATTGGGACATTTCCGAAGACCAGATCAAGGGGCTGGCCGCGTCCGGTGAAACCCGGCGCACGCTGACTTTCCGGTCACCGGTCAGCGGCATCGTCACCGAGAAAAAAGCGTTGCAGGGCATGCGTTTCATGCCAGGCGAGGCGCTGTACCAGATCGCCGATCTGACCTCGATCTGGGTAATCGCCGATGTGTTCGAGCAAGACATCGGGCTGGTGAAATCCGGCACCAAAGCCAAAATCCACATCAACGCCTATCCGGACAGGACGTTCACCGGCGCCCTCACCTATGTCTATCCGACACTGACCGCGGAAACGCGCACGGTGGCGGTGCGCATCGAACTCGCCAACCCGGGCAACCTGCTCAAACCGGGGATGTTTGCCCAGGTGGAACTGCCCGTTGGCACAAAAAGTCCGGTGGTCACGGTGCCGACTTCGGCGGTAATCGACAGCGGCACGCGGCGCATCGTGCTGGTACAGGCCGGCGAAGGACGGTTCGAACCGCGCGAGGTGAAAACCGGCGCGCGCAGCGACGACCACATCGAAGTCGTCAGCGGCGTGAAGGATGGAGAACTCGTCGTGGTCGCCGCCAACTTCCTGATCGACGCCGAGAGCAATCTGAAAGCCGCACTCAGCGGCATGACGCCGGCACCCCAGGGTGCCAAAGCCGGCGGCGCCGTGCATCAGGCCGAAGCCACGGTCGACGACGTCGATGCCAAGGACGGCACAGTGATGCTGAGCCACGGCCCGGTCGCCAGTCTGAAATGGCCGGCGATGACTATGGAATTCAAGGTTGCGAACAGCGCGCTGCTGAAGGACTTGCAACCCAAGGCGCGCGTCAGCATCGACTTCGTCGAGCGGCAGCAGGGCGAATGGGTCATCACCGGCGTGAAGCCGCAGGCCGCGGGCAAAGGCGCCGGCGCGCCGGTCGCTGCCAACCCGCACGCAGGGCATTGAAGAGAACACCGTGCTCGCCGCCATCATCGACTGGTCCGGACGCAACCGTTTCCCGGTGCTGCTGGGCACGGTGTTCATCGTGCTGTGGGGCATCTTCGCTGTCATGCGCACGCCGATCGACGCCCTGCCTGACCTCTCCGACGTGCAGGTCATTGTGTATACGGAATACCCGGGCCAGGCGCCGCAGGTCGTCGAAGACCAGGTCACTTATCCGCTGACCACGGCGATGCTGTCGGTGCCGAAATCGAAAGTGGTGCGCGGCTTTTCGTTTTTCGGTGCGTCCTTCGTCTACATCATTTTCGAAGACGGCACCGACATCTACTGGGCGCGTTCGCGGGTGCTGGAATACCTCAACTTCGCCGCCGGCCGCATGCCCCGCGGCGTCACGCCGCAGCTCGGGCCGGATGCCACCGGTGTCGGCTGGGTTTATCAATACGCCCTGCTCGCCAGGGACAAGACGCTGGCCGAGCTGCGCACCATCCAGGACTGGTTCGTGCGTTACCAGCTGACCAAGGCCCATGGCGTCGCCGAGGTCGCCTCGATTGGCGGTTTTGTGCAGACCTACCAGGTGACCGTCGATCCGGTGAAATTACGCTCGTACGGTGTGCCGCTGATGAAAGTGGCACAGGTCATCCGCGACTCCAACCGCGACGTCGGCGGGCGGGTGGTGGAAATGGCTGAAACCGAATACATGGTGCGCGGCAAGGGTTACCTGCGCGGCGCCGCCGACATTGAGAACCTCGTCGTCAAGAGCGAAAACGGCACGCCGGTGCTGATCCGCGACATTGCCCGCGTCGAACTGGCACCCGACGAACGGCGCGGCCTGACCGAACTCAACGGTGAAGGCGAAGTGGTGTCAGGCATCGTGATGGCGCGTTACGGCCAGAACGCGCTGGAGGTCATCCACAACATCAAGGAAAAAATCACCGAAATCTCCAGCGGCCTGCCCGAAGGCGTGCGCATCGAGGCGGTCTACGACCGATCGGAACTCATCTACCGCGCCATCGACACCCTGAAGCGCACGCTGCTGGAGGAGTCGATCATCGTCGCGCTGGTGTGCATCGTGTTCCTGCTCCATGTGCGCAGTGCGCTGGTCGCCATCCTGATGCTGCCGGTGGGCGTGCTGATCGCCTTCATCGCCATGCGCCAGCTGGGCATGAACTCCAACCTGATGAGCCTGGGCGGCATCGCCATCGCCATCGGCGCGATGATCGACGCCGCCATCGTGATGATCGAAAACGCGCACAAGCACCTGGAGCGCTTGCCGCAGGACCACTCAAACAGCGATCGCGCCGCAGCGATGATGGCCGCCTGCCGCGAGGTCGGCCCGGCGCTGTTTTTCTCGCTGCTGATCATCACGGTGTCGTTCCTGCCGGTGTTCACGCTGGAAGCGCAGGAAGGCCGGCTGTTCGCGCCGCTGGCCTATACCAAGACCTTTGCCATGGCCGGCGCCGCGCTGCTGTCGGTGACGCTGGTGCCGGTGCTGATGCTGCTGTTCATCCGCGGCAAGATCCTGCCCGAAGCCAGAAATCCGGTGAACCGTTTTCTGATCTGGGTGTACCGGCCGGTGATCGCTGCAGTGATGCGCTGGAAAAAACTGACCATCCTCGCCGCGATCGTCGCGATGGCAGTCTCGATCTACCCGGCCTCGCGGCTGGGCTCCGAATTCATGCCGACGCTGAACGAAGGCACGCTGTTCTACATGCCGACGTCGCTGCCGGGCCTGTCGATCACCAAGGCGGCGGAACTGCTGCAAACGCAGAACCGCATCATCAAGAGCTTCCCCGAGGTGGCCTCGGTCTACGGCAAGGCCGGACGCGCCAACACGGCGACCGATCCGGCACCGACGGAAATGTTCGAAACGGTGATCAACCTCAAGCCGGAATCGGCTTGGCGCCCGGGCATGACCACCGACAAGCTGATCGCGGAACTCGACCAGGCGCTGCAGTTTCCGGGCGTGGCCAATTCATGGACGATGCCGATCAAGGCGCGTATCGACATGCTGTCCACCGGCATCCGCACGCCGATCGGCATCAAGGTGTTCGGCAAGGATCTCGCCGAGATGGAACGACTGGCCCGGGAAATTGAAATGGTGGTCAAAGCGGTGCCTGGCACCACCTCGGCGTTTGCCGAACGCATCACCGGCGGTTTTTACCTCGACATCGAACCTGACCGTGGACAGCTGGCGCGTTACGGGCTGGCCGTCGGTGACCTGCTGGATGTCATCGGCACTGCACTGGGCGGGGAGATGGTCACCACCACGGTCGAAGGCCGCGAGCGCTTCGGCGTCAGCGTGCGTTATCCGCGCGAACTGCGCGGCGATCCGCAGCAGATCGCGCGCGAGGTGCTGGTGACGACGATGGGCGGCGCGATGATTCCGCTGGGCCAGCTGGCGAAAGTCTCGATCACCAAAGGCGCGCCGGGCATCCGCACCGAAAACGCCCTGCTCTCCGCGTACATTTTCGTCGATATCCGCGGCCGCGACATCGGCGGCTACGTCGCCGATGCGCGCAGGGCCGTCAACGAGCAGGTCAAATTCGCGCCGGGTTATTACGCGACCTGGAGCGGCCAGTTCGAATACATGGAACGTGCGATCCGGAAAATGAAGGTGGTGATCCCGGTCACCCTGCTCAGCATTTTCCTGCTGCTGTACCTCAATTTCCGGCGTCTCACAGAAACGCTGATCGTGATGCTGTCGGTGCCCTTCGCGCTGGTCGGCGGCGTCTGGCTGATGTGGCTGCTCGGCTACAACCTGTCGGTGGCCGTCGCCGTCGGCTTCATCGCGCTGGCCGGCGTCGCTGCGGAAACCGGCGTGGTGATGCTGATTTACCTCGACCACGCCTGGCAAGCCGCGCAGACACGCTGCCGCGAAGCCGGACGTACGCCGGGCGCTGCCGATCTGTATGCGGCAGTCATGGAGGGCGCGGTGGAACGGGTGCGGCCGAAGATGATGACCGTCGTCGCCATCATGGCCGGCCTGCTGCCGATCATGTGGGGCAGCGGCACCGGCTCGGAAGTGATGAGCCGCATTGCGGCGCCGATGGTCGGCGGCATGATTTCTTCAACAATACTGACGCTCGCGGTGATCCCGGCGATCTATGGACTGGTCAAACAGTGGCGTCTTGGGCGGGGTGGCGAGGCTGCTTGACCTTTATTTGCTGGGACGCACGTCCAACCCGTGAAATAATGATCATGCCGGGCCACTGGCGCCCGGCGCCGAATCCGGACCAGCCAAGAACGGGAACGCAGCACCGCGGCCCGCTGCAGCGGCACCATCCCTCCTTGAATGCGAAACGCATGCCATGAACAACCACACCCCCCACGATCACGCCGTAAACGTGCTGCAGGTGCGGCGCCTCGGCATCGACACTTATCACGAGCCGGTTGTTTTCATGCGCAGCGACTGCCCGATCTGCCGGTCGGAAGGTTTCGAAGCGCATTCGCGCGTGCTGGTCAGCCTGCGCGGGAAAAACATCATCGCCACGCTCAATATCGTGACCGGAGATCTGCTGCAGAATGACGAAATCGGCCTGTCCGAGATCGCCTGGAAGCTGCTCGCCGCGGCTCCGGATGACGACGTTACCTTGTCGCACGCCGAACCCCTGGAGTCCCTGAGCAGCGTGCGCGCGAAGGTTTACGGCCAGCGGCTGAGCCAACCGGCCATGCATGCCATCGTCCAGGACATCGCCGACCGAAAATACTCCGACATCCATCTGTCGGCGTTCATCACCGCCTGCGCGGGAGACCGCCTCGATGTCACGGAAACCGCGGCGCTCACCCGCGCGATGATCGCCGTCGGCGAGCACCTGTCGTGGGACCGCTCACCGATCGTCGACAAACACTCTGTGGGTGGCCTGCCGGGCAACCGCACCACGCCGCTGGTGGTGCCGATCGTTGTGGCCGCCGGACTGACCATGCCCAAGACCTCGTCGCGGGCCATTACATCACCTGCCGGCACGGCGGACACGATGGAAATGCTGGCGCCGGTCGCACTTGACGTAAAGGCGATGCGTCGCGTCGTCGAACGTACCGGCGGATGCATCGTCTGGGGTGGTGCCGCACAACTCAGCCCCGCCGATGACATCCTGATCCGCGTCGAACGCCCGCTCGACCTCGACAGCGAGGGCCAGATGATCGCCTCTATCCTGTCGAAAAAAGTGGCCGCCGGCTCCACCCACGTCGTCATCGACCTCCCCGTCGGCCCCACCGCCAAGGTCCGCAGCACCGCAGCCGCACACGCGCTCGGCACCGACATGGTCAAGGTGGGTCAGGCCATCGGCCTGCATGTCGACGTGATGCAGACCGACGGCAGCCAACCGGTCGGCCGCGGCGTCGGACCGGCGCTCGAAGCGCGGGACGTGCTCGCCGTGCTGCGTCGCGAAGCGGACGCACCGCAGGATTTGCGCGAGCGCGCGGTTGTGCTCGCCGGGCGGATTTTCGAGATGGCCGGACACACCCCACCGGGCAGCGGTGCGGCCCTGGCCAGAGCCCTGCTCGATGACGGGCGCGCATGGCACAAGTTCCAGGCCATTTGCGATGCGCAGGGCGGCATGCGCGAACCACCGCAGGCCGCGCATACGCATGTCATGACCGCGCCCTCGGCCGGGCGCGTGGTCAGCATCGACAACAGGCGCCTCGGCCGTGCCGCAAAGCTCGCCGGTGCGCCGCAGTCGCCAGCGGCAGGCCTGTCTCTGCATACGCCCCTGGGCACCCGGGTGGAACGCGACCAACCGCTGTTCACGATGCATGCGGAGACACCGGGCGAACTCGCCTATGCGCTCGCTTATCTGCACGGCCAGCCGCCGATCGTCGAAATCGCCAACGGGCAATAGACCGGACCATGAATGCGGCCATCTTTGCCCTGCCGGGGAATGAAACCCTGGCTGCAGCGCTCGCCGACCGCCTGCAGCTCGAGCCGGGGGCAATGACCCTGCGCAGTTTCCCGGACGGCGAAACCTATCTGCGCTTCGACACGCCGGTATCAGGCCGGCCGGTGCTGCTCGTCTGCAGCCTGCACGATCCAGACCGCAAAGCCCTCGGGCTGCTGTTCGCCGCGGCCACCGCGCGCGAACTGGGCGCGACGGCAGTCGGGCTGGTGGCGCCCTATCTCGGCTACATGCGCCAGGATCATCGCTTCCGCGACGGCGAGGCCATCACGTCGGCCATCTTTGCGCAACTGTTGTCCCGCCATATCGACTGGCTCGTCACCAGCGATCCCCACCTGCACCGCTGGAAATCCCTCGACGAAATTTATGCCGTGCCCAGTACGGTCGTCCCCGCTGCACCGCTGCTCGCCGCGTGGATACGCCGGCACGTCGACTCGCCGGTACTGATCGGACCGGATGCCGAGAGTGAACAATGGGTGTCGGCCGTGGCGCATATTGCCGGTGCGCCGCATGTCATACTTCAGAAAGTGCGTCGCGGCGACCGCGATGTTATCGTCCGCAATTCCGATCCGCAATTACTGCGCAACCGCACACCCGTACTGGTCGACGACATCATCTCCACGGCAAGCACGATGATTGCAGCGATACAACAGCTGTCGGTCCACGGCCTGCGACCGCCGGTCTGCCTGGGCGTACACGCCGTATTCGCCGGGGACGCCCACGCCGAACTACTGGCCGCGGGCGCAGCACAGATCGTCACGACCAACACCATTCCGCACGCATCGAACGGCATCGACATCAACGATGCCATCGCAAATGCGGTAGCAGCATTTTTGTCAGAAAAGTCATGACACGGGCACTACCCGGAGGGTTAATCATCGCGCTCTGGCTTCCGGCCAGCGCCTGGGCTCTCCAGCCGCTGATCACCGACGATACCGGGACGCAGGGTGCCGGCGGAAACCAGGTCGAATTGAGCTATAACCGATTCGTTGAAAGGGAGCCGGGAACGAAGGCGGTGACCGTCTCCCTCCCGCTCGTCTATACCCGCGGCCTGACCGAAGCGGTTGACATCTACCTCGGCGGGTCCTATGTGCAGTTTCGTCCGCCCGCATCGGACAGTACAGGATCCGATGCCGGCAATCTGGTGGCAGGACTGAAATGGCGCTTTTTTGAAAGCGAAACCGGCGATCTGAGTCTCGCTTTCAAACCCGAGATCCGGTTTCCGGTGTCCAGCCGCGCGGAAGATCGCGGACTGGGCAGCGGCAAACTCAACGGCGGCGCTGCACTGCTGCTGACGCAGGAGACCGGGTTTTGCGCAATCCATGCCAATCTGGCGGTCAGCAGCCAGCATTTCACGCTGCCCGAAAATCAGATGATCCACCGCAGCACACTGTGGCGGCTGTCCGTTGCACCGGTTTGGGATGTCAGCGAAAAATGGAAGATCGTCGTGGACACTGGCCTGGTCACGAATCCGCACCGGGTGGAGAAAGCCCGTATGGGCTATCTCGAACTGGGTGCCATCTATGCGCCCGGCAAGGATCTGGATCTTGCCGCCGGCATCGTCCGCGACTTGGATCACGAGGGGCACGATGTACTGCTGCTGACACTGGGCATCACGTGGCGATTCCGCTGACGCGGTGTGGCTGCTCCCACGCGTTCAGCACATGCCATCCGCCGGTCCCGCAGCGCGGCATCGCACGTCTGCCCCTGCACTGAACCCCACCGGCTGTTCAGTCGTTGGAAGCGCCGAATCTTATGTGGTACTGTAGGGCCCGCGTCACGCCCGCTGCACAGTCGGCGAGCTGACGAGCGCAGCACCCCCGCCCATTCCCCATGCTTGAAGCCCACGACATCGAGATCACCCGCGGCGATCGCCGGCTGTTCGGCAACCTCAGTCTCGCGCTGCAACCCGGCACGCTGTTGCTGGTCACGGGTTCCAACGGCAGTGGCAAGACCAGCCTGCTGCGTGCGCTTTGCGGATTGCTGGTGCCAAGTGCGGGTGCAATACGCTGGCACGGCGAGAACATCCGCAACCTGCGCGAGGAATACTGGCGCCATCTCGTCTACATCGGACACACCAACGCGCTGAAGGATGAACTCACCGCGACGGAAAATCTCGGCGTGCTCTGCGCATTGTCCGGCGTGCACCCCAGCGCCGAGCAGCAACGCCAAGCGCTGGCACGGTTCGGGCTCGCCGGTCGTGAACGCCTGCCGGCGAAAGCGCTGTCGCAGGGCCAGCGGCGACGCACGGCACTGGCGCGGTTGTCGCTTTGCAGTACCTTGCCGTTGTGGATACTGGATGAACCGTTTGCCGCACTGGACAGCGCCGCAGTGAGCCACATGCAAGCGGTCGTCGGCAGGCATTTGGCCGATGGCGGCATGGTGGTCATCACGACCCACCAGGAAGTGCCGATTCCCGCCCCGACAATGACGGAACTGAACCTCGATCAGGGATATCGCTGATGGTCGCTCTGCTCCGTGCAGTCATCCGCCGCGATCTGCTGCTCGCCTGGCGCCGTCGCGCCGACATCGCAACGGTGGTGCTGTTTTTTGTGATCGTCGTCAGCCTGTTCCCGCTCGGCGTCGGCCCGGAACCCAATCTGCTGCGCACGATTGCGCCGGGCATCATCTGGGTCGCAGCGCTGCTGGCCTGCATGCTGTCGCTGCAGCAGATGTTCGCTTCCGACCACAGCGACGGCGCACTCGACCAGATGCTGCTCGCGGCAGCGCCGCTGGGCATGATCGTGATTGCCCGCGCCTTCGCGCACTGGCTGATTTCCGGCCTGCCGCTGGTCATCCTGTCGCCCGTGCTCGCGATACAATTCGATTTGGCGCCAGAACTTTCACCGGTGCTCACGCTCTCATTGTTGCTCGGCACGCCGATCTTGACCCTGACCGGCGCCATCGGTGCGGCGCTGACGCTGGGCTTGCGGGGCGGTGGCATGCTGCTGGCGCTGTTGGTTCTGCCACTGTATGTGCCGGTGTTGATCCTGGGGGCAGGTGCAGTGGATGCCGCCTCGGCAGGCCTGGGCGCGGATGCGCACCTGCTGCTGTTGGCGGCGCAACTGGTGGTCACCGCCACCTTTGCGCCGTGGGCCATTGCGGCGGCGCTGCGCATATCCGCGGAATGAAGCTGCCGCGAATCGCCGGAATGCGCTACAATGAATATTTTAAGTAATTGATTTTAAATACTTTTTTGTGGAATCTCGGGGGCAGCAGTCTTGAATCAGCCGGTATTGTTGGCGGGTGGCATCAACGTATTCAAATACGCGGCACCCCAGACCTTCTATCCGCTCGCGGGAAAGATGATTCCGTGGTTCGGCTGGATCGCCGCCGCATTTTGTGCCGCCGGGCTTTATGTCGGATTTTTTGTGGCACCGACGGATCATCAGCAGGGCGAGTCCTACCGCATCATTTTCATCCATGTCCCTGCGGCGTGGATGTCGATGTTCATCTACGTGGTGATGGCGTTCTGGGCCGGCGTCGGCCTGATTTTCAACACCCGCCTGTCGCACATGATGGTCTCCGCACTGGTGCCCACCGGGGCAATGTTCACTTTCGTTGCGCTGTGGACGGGCGCGCTGTGGGGCAAACCGACCTGGGGCACCTGGTGGGCATGGGATGCGCGAATGACTTCCGAACTGATTCTGCTGTTCCTGTATTTCGGCTTCATGGCCCTGCAGGCCGGCATCGACGATGCGCGCCGCGCCGATCGCGCCGGTGCCGTGCTTGCGCTGGTGGGTGTGGTCAACATCCCCATCATCTATTTCTCGGTGAAATGGTGGAACACGCTGCATCAAGGGGCTTCGGTCAGCCTGACCAGCGCACCGACGATGGCCACCACCATGCTCACCGGCATGCTGCTGATGGCGCTTGCCGCATGGATGTACACCATCGCAGCGGCCCTGCATCGGGTACGCTCGATCATCCTCGAGCGCGAACACGGCGCGACCTGGATCAATGAATACGCGGAGACAAAAGCATGAACTGGGGCAGCTGGGACAATTTCTGGATGATGGGCGGCTACGGCCTTTATGTCTGGGGCTCGTATGCAGTCACCCTCGCGCTGATCGTCGCCGAGATCGCACTGCTGCGCATGCGCCGGCGTGAAGCCCTCGACACCCTGCGCCAGCATAATGGAGCGCAAGCCTGATGAAACCCCGCCATAAACGATTCGTCATGGTCGCCGCCGGCATCGCCGCGCTGGGCATCGCAGCGGCACTGGTCTTGTCCGCATTCGAGAAGAACCTGGTGTTTTTCTACACGCCCTCACAGGTGGTCGCCAATGAAGCGCCACAGGGCCGGTCCTTCCGCATCGGCGGCCTGGTGGCGCCGGGCAGCGTGCAACGCCAGGCTGACGGCATCACCGTGCGCTTCGTCGTCACGGATACCGCCCAGAGCATGCCGGTCGCCTACCGCGGCCCGCTGCCCGACCTCTTCCGTGAAGGCAAGGGCGTCGTGGCCCAGGGCAAACTCGGAGCGGATGGTGTGTTCAGCGCCAGTGAAGTGCTGGCAAAGCACGACGAGAACTACATGCCGCCTGAAGCTGCGGAAGCGGTCGCCAAAGCACACTCGGGCAATCCAACGGGTTCAACAACCGTCGTCGTTCCCGCGCCGGCAACAGGGGGCCGCTGATGATTCCGGAACTCGGCCAGATCGCCCTGATGCTCGCGCTCTGCCTCGCCCTGGCACAGGGCATCCTGCCGCTCGCCGGTGCCGCCAACGGCAACACCAGCTGGATCGCGCTGGCACGTCCTCTGGCGCGCAGCCAGTTCCTGTGCGTGGCGCTGGCCTTCGTCTTCCTCGGCTATTCCTTCATCGTCAATGATTTCTCGGTACTCAACGTCGCCACCAATTCCAACTCCAAGCTGCCGCTGCAGTACCGGATCGCGGCCACTTGGGGCAGCCACGAGGGTTCACTACTGCTGTGGACGCTGATGCTGACCGGATGGGGTGTCGCGGTGTCGATATTCAGCCGCCGCCTGCCGGACGACATGGTCGCGCGCGTGCTCGGCGTGATGGGGCTGATCGGCGTCGGCTTCCTTGCCTTTATGCTGTTTACCTCCAATCCCTTCGACCGGCTGCTGCCGGCCGCCGTTGACGGCCGCGACCTCAATCCGCTGCTGCAGGATGCCGGCATGGTGATTCATCCGCCGATGCTCTACATGGGCTATGTCGGCTTTTCGGTCGCGTTTGCCTTTGCCGTTGCCGCACTGCTGTCCGGCCGCCTCGATGCCGCGTGGGCGCGCTGGTCGCGTCCGTGGACCACGGTCGCCTGGCTGTTCCTGACCATCGGCATTGCGCTGGGCAGTTTCTGGGCCTATTACGAGCTGGGCTGGGGCGGCTGGTGGTTCTGGGATCCGGTCGAGAACGCATCGTTCATGCCCTGGCTCGTCGGCACCGCGCTGATTCATTCGCTCGCGATCACCGAAAAACGCGGCGCGTTCCGCAGCTGGACCGTACTGCTCGCGATCAGCACCTTTTCGCTGAGCCTGCTCGGCACCTTCCTGGTGCGCTCCGGCGTACTGACTTCGGTACATGCCTTTGCCACCGATCCCAAGCGCGGGGTGTTCATCCTCGCTTTCCTGGTGCTGGTCGTCGGCGCGTCGCTGACGTTGTTCGCCTGGCGCGCCCCGCGCATCGGCCTCGGCGGTCAATTCGACCTAGTGTCGCGGGAAACCGCGTTGCTCACCAATAACGTGCTGATGGCCGCAACCTGTGCCGCGGTGATGCTGGGCACGCTCTATCCGCTGGCGCTGGATGCACTGGGCCTGGGCAAGATTTCGGTGGGCCCCCCCTATTTCGAAACGGTGTTCGTGCCGCTGATCGCACCGGCAATATTCCTGATGGGCATCGGCCCGCTGTTGCGGTGGAAATCCGCCCCCCTGCCCGAGCTCGCCCTGCGTCTGCGCTGGGCTGCAGCGGCCAGCGTGCTGGGCGCCCTGATCGTGCCGTTCATGATGGGTCGCTGGTCGTGGCTGACCAGCTTTGGCCTGCTGCTCGCCGCGTGGGTCATTTCGACTGCAGCCTTCGGCGTCTGGCAGCGCCTCAAGGACGATGGCACCGGCTCCGGACTGCTGCAGCGCCTGCGCCGGCCCACGCTGAGTTTTTACGGCATGCAGACGGCCCACCTCGGCATCGCGGTGTTCATCATCGGCGTGACCCTGGTCAATGGTTACCAAAGCGAAGCCGACGTCAGGATGGCGCCCAACGAATACACCAAGCTGGCCGGCCATGAATTCCGCTTCACCGGTACGCAGGACATCCGGGGGCCGAACTACGTCGCGGCACGCGGCACGATCGAAGTGAGTCGCGACGGCCGGGCGGTGGCGACGCTGCATCCGGAGAAGCGCATTTACACCGCGCAGAACATGCCGATGACCGAGGCCGCGATCAACCGCGGCATCACCCGCGACCTGTATGTGGCCATGGGCGAAGAACTTGCGCCGGGCACATGGATCGTGCGCATCTGGCACAAGCCCTTCGTCAACTGGATCTGGATCGGCTGCGTGATCATGGCGCTGGGCGGGCTGATGGCCGCCAGCGACCGGCGCTACCGCGTGGGGAAGGCGCAATGACCGCCGAAAACGCAGCTGACGCTCCGACCAGATCAAAGTGGCGATTCCTGCTGCCACTGGCCGCCTTTCTGGTGCTGGCGGTGCTGCTCTTCGTCGGCCTTGGTCTGAATCCGCGCGAAGTACCCTCGCCACTGGTCGGCAAGAGCGCGCCGCATTTCGAGTTGCCGCAGCTGCACCGTCCCGATCAGCGCTTCAGCGAGCAGGACATGCGCGGCAAGGTATGGCTGCTCAATGTCTGGGCCTCATGGTGCGCGTCCTGCCGCGATGAACATCCGGTGCTGGTGGAACTGGCAAAGTCTGGCGTGATGCCTATCATCGGGCTCAATTACAAGGACAAGCGTGAAGACGGCATCGCCTGGCTCGCGCGTTTCGGCGATCCCTACGTGCTCTCCGCTTTCGACGAAAAAGGCAAAGTCGGCATCGACTACGGCGTTTACGGCGTCCCCGAAACCTACGTCATCGACAAGGCGGGCGTAATCCGCTACAAGCGCATCGGCATCGTGACGCCGCAAATCGTCAGTCAGAAAATCCTGCCCCTGGTCCGCGAGCTGAATCGTGAAAAGTAAACTATTGACGGCTTTATTGCTGCTTGCCGTGGCACTGCCGGCAAGTGCCGGCGAGGCCGCACCGACGGCTGCTGATGTCGCGCTGGAAAAACGCGTGATGGCGATCTCGGAAGAGCTGCGCTGCCTGGTCTGCCAGAACCAGACCATTGCCGACTCGAATGCCGGCCTTGCCGTCGACCTCAGGAACGAAGTCCGCGAAAAACTGGCCGCAGGCATGAGCGAGCGCGAAATCATCGACTTCATGGTCGCGCGTTACGGCGATTTCGTGCTGTACCGGCCGCCGGTCAAGATCACCACGGTGCTGCTGTGGTTCGGTCCGGCGCTGCTGCTTGCCCTCGGCCTGTGGTTGTTCCTGCGCACGGTGCTGCGCCGTCGCGCCAGCGCCATGGCACCGCTCAGTTCGACCGAGCACGCCCGGGCTGCCGCGCTGCTCAAAAACACGGAAGGCGACCGCTGATGACCACGTTTGTGCTGCTGGCGGCCGCGCTCATCGCGATCGCACTGTTTTTCGTGCTGTTGCCGCTGCTGCGGCAACGTTCCAATGCAACGAATATTTCTTCGGACCGGGTCAACATCAACATCTACCGCGACCAGTTGCGCGAGCTCGATGAGGACCTCGCCGCCGGCACCATCGACCAGGCGCGGCATGCCGAAGCCCGCAG
>Ga0105107_10000738_pt1 | contig 20906 bp, 32 predicted proteins | sample PPLLaktember2015_6_FD_79335 | JGI IMG/M metagenome (GOLD analysis project Ga0105107, IMG submission 79335) | Freshwater sediment microbial communities from Prairie Pothole Lake near Jamestown, North Dakota, USA - PPLs Lake P8 Core (1) Depth... | ecosystem: Environmental > Aquatic > Freshwater >... | reverse complement strand
CGCCAGATGGGAGTGCGGGCAGCTCCTTCAGGAAGTTATGGTAGCGAGAAAGTTGGCAGACCGATGAATCAGTGTTCGTGGTGTCAGGCATTCGACGGCCAGACCTACTGGAAGGTCATCGGCGGTATTATGGGCGGAAAGGACGGGACTGCCCGGGGAGTTGTGCGCCTGAAGAAGAAGCAGGCAGACATCATGACGGGGGGACGCAGGGTGGTCGTCGACGTTTCTTTCTGCTCGAAGGACCACGCGGACAGGTGGAAGGAAAGCCTCGGCGGGAGATTTCTTGAATGGGTGAAGCCCGAGAAAAAGCCTGCGAAAGGCCGCTGATCCTGCCCGACGAGGTGAAGAAGGAGGTGAAGGAGTACTTCGCCAATTCGGCGCGGGGGTGGTTCCCCAAGCCGAAGGACTTCTGCCTTGAAGATATCGACGAGGCTTGCGTGAGGTACAGCATTTGTTTTCAGGCGTCGGCGGGGACGTTCTGGTTCATATTTCCATCATCCTACGGACTGGCGGAAGATGGGCAGAATAGGTGCATTACGGTAAGCAAGGACTTTCCCGAAGGGAGAGAGACAAGATGATTTGGTTTAAGAAGTCCATGTTCGGGTTCGGGGCCAACTCTTGCATCAAGCCGACGAAGGAAGAAGACAAGCCGGTTCCCCCGAAGGTTGTTCTTATTCCGGTAGCGATTATCAAGATCAATATCAAGGGCAAGATGGAGGAACAAAACTGACCCGTTAATTTTTCTTATTTTCTATTGACGAAAAGAGACTATCTAATATAATAAGGGCAGAGTTCAACGAGGAGGATGTCAAGTACATCAAGATGTTCGAGGTGAAGTGATGAGCCAGTTCGCGATCATCAGCCAGAGGACTTTCGGGCCGTGGGGCCGCTACGCCGTGCAGGAGTGCAAGGATCGGTTCGGCGCGACCACGTTCATCGTCCTCGACGCGGAGCAGACCGACGAGACGGGGCTCAAGGCGATCATCAGGCAGGCTCCGACCGAGGCCGAGGCCGTGAAGGGGCTGGACACGGAAACCCCCGAGTAGAGGATCAGCATGGAGACGATCAGATTCGTCAGGGAGAGAATCAAGGAACATCCGAGCGTCCGTTTCTCAGCCGGGGATATGAAAGCCGTTCTGGACGAGGTGTTCGGGACGGAACCACCCGGGATCGTCATGAAGTTCAGCGAGGTCGAGCGGCGGATCAGGATCCGGGAGTTGACCGACCCCGTGGAGATCATGAAGGCTCTCCAGAAGGTCATGTGCGAGGCCGCTGGCATCGAGACCACGTACATCGAGCGGATTCCAGAGGAGGGGAAGAAGGCAGAAACGGATGGCCTGAAGAAGGAACTGGCATTTTTTGCTGCCGAGTCAGGATGCACCTGTGCTCCACTCAGTCAGGAGGAGGATGAAGGCCCGTGCCTCCGATGCCGGGCTTTGGCGTGGCTGGTGGGAAGATAACGATGATGAGGAAGAGAGAGCCATTCAAAGATAAGGTGACGGCGCTTCCCGGGGGCGATGTTGCCATTGAGATTGTGTGCCGGGAGTGCGGGAAGCCTCTCACGGTGGTCAACGATTACGGCCTGTTCTGCGAGGATTTGTGCGGATTCAAGGAGAGCAAGAAGGCCGCGAGTCATCTCAAGAAGATGATTGAAGATCTCGGTGAGATGTTCAACAGGAGAAAAGAATGAGCTGGTTCCAGATCAAGTGGCCGAAGATGGTCGAAGTCGTTCCCGAGGGCGAGCGTGGAGATGCCAAGGTGACGCACTTCGAGGTGTCCGAGAAGGATAGCGCGTACTCCCGTATGAGGGCTTCTGTTCAGGGGTACGCGGGTGAGTTCGTCCCGCCGGGGCGGTACGCCCGGCTCGTCGTCGGGGGAAGCCTGATGATGAGTGACACCGAGATGGAGCAGCACACGAACTCCCGCGCCATCTACCAGGCCAATGGGAGCGTCCTGATCGCGGGCATGGGGCTGGGGGTCATGCTGATCCCGGTTTGCCAGAAGCCCGGGGTCACGAAGGTTCTGGTGGTTGAGAAGTCCCAGGACGTGATCGACCTGGTGGAACCCCACGTTCGGAAGTTTCTGGGCGAGGACGCGGAAAAGCTGACTATCATTCAGGGAGACATCTTCGACTTCAAGCCCCAGAAGGGCGAGAAGTGGGATACTATCTGGTTCGACATCTGGCCGGACGTCTGTGAGGACAACCTTGACGGCCTTGCTACGCTCAAGCGGCGATTCTCCAAGCGGCTGAACAAGGAGAATCCGGAGTGCTGGATGGGGGCATGGGAGGAGGCTCGGCTTCGCTACCTTCGGCGTCAGAGCAGGCGCGAGGAGAGGGAGTGGTCTCACTGCTGGAGGAATCCCCTTCAGGAATTGGCGGGCAAGTTGCCCACGAAGGACGGCAACGTAGATTTGTAGGAGGGAAACATGAACTCGATCATGGCGGCATTCCTGGCGGCGACATCTTTCATGCAGTTCGACGGTCCGGTCAAGCACCGGCGCGGCGGGTCCACGATCGGCAGGGACGAGAGAGGGAAGCGCAGGGTGAAGCGCAAGATGGCGGCCCAGTCGAGAAGGCGTAACCGTTCATGAGCGCAAACGGTTTGCGAAAAAGGAGCGGCGGATGAAGATCGACCGCAGCAAGATGAAGTATCTCGATAAGTTCATCGACTCCACTGAGAAGGGCTTGAGAGGAGTATCGGCAACGGTATCGGCGTCTCCATGGAGTACTTCGCGGGGGACGGTCGGGTACACCCTTTATGTCCGCGCAAGCGGGATACCGGGTGACACTGGCGAGTGGGCCATTTCCATTGCGATCGTAGACGGCCATGGTAGTTGGTTCTGGGTTTTCAACCGGGACGCGGTTGCCCTACTTGAAACAGGAGAGGAGATTCACGGGTGCATAGGTGATTATCGGAGCGTTAAGATAAGGTTTGCAGCCAATGAGGCAGCAAAACGTATCAAGGAGTTTGTGGTAGCGGCGGCTATGATGAAATGATCCAAAATTTTTTTATTTTTCTACTTGACGAAAGGAGCAAAAGGTATATAATAAAGGCAGAGTTCAACGAGAGAAGGAGGACGGCGATGTCCAAGAAGATGAGCCCGATGGAAGAAAAGGTTGTGGCGGTTCTCGCCCGTACCGACAAAGCGGCCACGGAGTTCGTGGGCCGTGCGGTTTACGCCCTGTTCGAGAGGCAGACCAGCGAGGAGCAGAACGCGGACATGACCGTCCATCACAACGGAGTGGGCTTTTCCGGTTGTGACGCGGAGATTCTTTCCTCCTTCGCCAAGTTCTGGAAGAAGACGGGTTTCCTCACCCCCAAGCAGGCGGTCATCGCCCGCAAGAAACTGGTCAAGTACCGCAAGCAGCTCGTGGAGATCGCGGAAGAGAAGAGAGCCGAAAAGGCGGCCCCCGTCCAGATCGACGGCGGGAAGGCCCGGGATGTTGCCGGAAAGAGCCCCGAAACCCAGTAGGTAGAATGCGCCAATGAACAAGGCTGGCAAGACACAAGTTCATCTGTTCTCTGGATGGAAGGGCCACGAACGGGAACCCGTGATCGGTGATGTCTACACTCGCGGCAACGTCTCGATCCACTTCGATCACGCGGAAAAACTGTACTCCGACTGGCCGACTCCTACGTGTATCATTTCGGATGGTCCGTATGGCGTGAGCGGTTTTCCTGGTGACAGCCACAAGGCAGAATCCTTGGTCGAGTGGTACGAGCCGCACATGAAAGCATGGAGCCAATATGCCACCCAGGAGACCACCCTGTGGTTCTGGGGCACCGAGGTTGGATGGGCTACGGTTCATCCCCTCCTGGTCTCTAACGGGTGGGAATATCGCTGCTGTAACATTTGGGACAAAGGGCTCGGCCATGTCGCGGGCAATGCAAATACCCAGACCCTGCGCAAGTTCCCCGTTGTAACGGAAGTCTGCGTGCATTACGTCAAGGCTTCGGTATTCATGGTCGGCGACCAATCCTTGACCATGCAAGATTGGCTTCGCCACGAGTGGAAGCGAACTGGCTTGCCATTCCGTCTGGCAAATGAGGCGTGTGGGGTGCTCAATGCTGCGACCAGAAAGTATCTTACAGCAGACCACCTTTGGTACTACCCCCCGGCTGACGCATTCGTGAGGCTGGCCCAGTACGCGAACGAGCATGGAGACCCGGCGGGCAAGCCTTATTTCAGCATCAATGGGAAGTCCGCTATATCCGGCAGCCAATGGTCGAAAATGCGAACCAAATTCACCTGTGACGTAGGCATCACCAATGTTTGGCGCGAGCCCCAGGTCAGCGGATCGGAACGAATCCAGGGAACAAGAAACGGAATGAAATACAAGTTCAGCAGCCTTCACGGAAGTCAGAAGCCGCTGAAGTTCATTGATTTGACAATCCGAGCTTCGACGGAAAAAGGTGATGTTGTCTGGGAACCGTTCGGAGGTCTCTGTCCAGGTGCCGTAGTCTCACATTACCTAGACCGGGAATATCGTGCCGCAGAGATTATCCCGGAATTCTATTCCGCTGCAGTAGAAAGGCTTGCCACGTCATGACCGAGCCCGAGCTGTCCTACTACTACGAGGACGAGGTCGATGAGATGGCCAGCGAGATAGACTGATCCACCGCCCCAAGGGCTGAAAGGGAGGAATGAGCATAAACGTCACTCTCACGGACGATGAGGCGATCCTTCTCGACGGCAAGTGCAGCGAGCGCATCCAGAAGGAGATCGACAGGATCAAGTCATTCCGTGAGAAGACCAAGACGTTGTCTGAGTACCTCGCGAGGCTTTTGTCGCGGGCCGAGAGCGAGGGGATTCTGGATGGACAATCGGCACATGGGTATTCATGCAGCAGATGTCTTGCCCCCGGTAAGACTCAGCCTGTCTACGTTCGAGGACCGAAGCGGGGCCAGATGAACCCAAATAAGAAGCCATTGTATTTGTGGACGATGAGGATAGGAGGGGAGTTTTTCTGTGTGAACTGCCACAAAGCCGTCTTGGAGGAGATCAGGCAACACGCGGATCCGATGATGTTTGAATCCAAGATATCTGGAGTTCCTACGAAGGTGTTGAAGAACGAAGAGCGCCGCTGCGGCGAGTGCAAAGGGACATTCTTCGACCTTGGGGAGCAAAGCGCTACCTGCCCATTGTGCAAAAAGAGGGTCTGGAGTTACGGGAGAACAGGGAAGTGGAACCTGATAACCCCCGAGGAGATTGAAGTGGCGAAGAGGATGCTGTAATGGACCCAAGACACAAGCCAGAGTACAAGCGAGCGAAGCGTAAGGCCGCGAGGGATGCCAAGGAGGATGCGCGGGCAGCCCGGGGGCGGCAGAAACACCGGGAACTTCTGATGGCCGTCGAGGGGGCGTATTGCTCGGAGATGATTCAGGCTTGTCACGGCGTCGAGATTCTTTCGCTCATACAGGTCTACCTTTTGAAGGGGCTTCCCCTTTCCGCGAAGGCGCGGGGAATCGTGGAGAGGAGGATTCAGGACGGCAGGATAGAGGACGACGACCGGATAGACCTTCAGGAGGACATGCTCAAGGGGGCCGTGGGCCTTCTCAAGGGGTGGTCGAAGGAACAGGCTTACCGCATCATTGAGGGCAAGACGGGGATCATGTTGTCCTTCATTTCACGGATAGGCTTGTCCCGCAACCTCCTCGACGAGGCGCTCGGAAGATGGCCCTCGCCTTGGCAAAAAGATTGACACATCTCCTTGCACTTCTATAATGAGGGCGTGTGTGTGCGAGGACGAAATGAACAAACCGGATAAACCCTGCCTTGAAGTTGTTTACGCCGACCCTGCCAATCTTCGCCCAAACAGCTGGAATCCCAACGTAATGACGGATGCGATGCTTTCCCGTCTACGCGCAGAAATCTGGCGGGTGGGTTTCGTGGACCCCGTCATTGCCCTCCGTGACGGCAGGATCATCGACGGCGAGCACCGCTGGAAGATCGCCAGCGAACGCAAGGAAAATGTCCCTGTCGTCTACATCGACGTCCCAGAAGCGGTCGCCAAGACCCTTACGATCAACCTTGATGCCATCCACGGGGAGCATGATCCGGCGCTTCTGGTTGACCTTATCGAATCCATCGGTTTTTCAGAGCCTGAGATCGAATCAGTGTTCGGCATGAAGCCGCGAGAGGTGGAGAGCCTTCGGCGGTCTCTCGTTCCCCCGGGTATGGGGACTCCTCCGGTCAACAAACAGCACACTTGTCCGAGGTGCAAGCACCGATGGTAAACCTGAAGATTGAAACAGTTCCGGTCGAGAGCATTCGCCCGACGAAGTGGAATCCCAACTCTTTGCAGTTGAAGAAGTACAACCATCTGAAGCGAGAGATCGTGCGGGTCGGGATTGTCAGGCCCATTATCACGAATCTCGCAGGGGACATCATCAACGGTGAGCACCGCTGGCGGGCAGCGAGGGAGATGGGTTTCCCCGAGGTTCCGATCATCCGATTGGATGTGGACGAGACCACGGCGAAGACCTTGTCGGTGAACCTCAATGCGATCCATGGGGAAATGGATCACGACAAGCTGGCGATGCTTGTTGCGGGGCTGGACATCGTCTTCCCGAAAGACGATTTGATGGAAATACTCAACTACACCGAGAAGGACATGGCTGCTCTTATGGAAGGAACAGAGCGGGACAAGGGAAGCCTTGCTCCGTTGCCTTCAGGACCGAAGCCGGTACCTCCGATTGACGAAGATATGGGGGAGGGGGCTTGCCAGTGTCCCAAGTGCGGGTACAAGTTTGACGAGGAAGACGAATGACCAAGGAAACGCTCCTTGAATACTTCAAAATCAAAAGTCAGGATCAGGGTCAAAATCTTCACCCGTTGATCCACGATCCGATTCTTCGGAACCTCATCGTGGCATGGACAATGATTCAGGTGGAGACGGGCGACCCTGATTTATCCGGTTTGGCAGAGGAAACGGTCGCGCAATTACTATCGAGCCTCAAACCGGACTCCGAGAACAAGTGGTGGAGAATCCTTTGGTCGAAGGTGCAGTATGACAGGGAGGAACTTGCAAACGCGCTACGGCTCGACCCCATCCGAATGACGCGCATGGTTGACCGGGCAGCGGCTTACCGTTTAATCTTTCCTGACGGAACCGCTGCTGAGTTGGCGATCAAGTACATCAAGGGTGAGGTTGCCAAGAGCCTCCAGAAAAAAACTGGACCCAAGAAGAAGCCAGAGGCTTGACGGCGGGAGGGAATCACCCTTATCCTTGAATCAGGAGGATCCAGATGGCCGGTAGACCATCAGCCCAGCAGTCACAGGAACGCAGGATTCAGGTCTTCCGCATGACCATGCGGGGCTTGAACAATACAACCATTGCTCGGGAACTGGGGGTGTCACGCCAGACGATCATAGCTGACGTAAAGTGGAACAGGGATCACTTCACGGAGATGGCGGCACATGCCGACCGGAACGATGTGGTGGGGCAGGCGATTGCGCGGCTGGAGGAAATGGAAAAAGAGGCGATGTACCACTTCTCCGAAGCAAGTGGTGATCACTTCAAGAACCAGTACCTCATGACCGCTATTTCGGCGTGCGAGAAGCGGATCAAGCTGATGATGGACTCGGGCATCATCCAGCGTGCCACGCTCGATGTGAACCTGAACATCGACTACTCCAAGCTCACCAACGAGGAACTTCTCGTAAAGCGTACCGAGTACATGAACCGGCTGCGGGTTCTGGGAGTCCCCAGTGCCAGCGAAAACTAAAAAAAAGAGGCAGCTGGGGGCCGGTGATCTCAAAGACATCCGGTCCGCCCTTCAGGCGCTTGCGTCCATTGACGGGGAGCTCAAGCGTCGAATCACGCTGATGGACCCCCTTTCTTACGGGATGCCTGACCTACTGCGGCCCCGTACCGAGCAGGAAACCGAGGAGCAGTTCGTTTCCCGCCAGAACGCAGAACTAAAGGAGTTCATCGAAACCAAACTTTGGGCGGTCAAGGACACGAAGAAGATATTCATCAAACTTGCCCCGCCGATGCTTGAATTCATCGCGGACATGTTTTACCGCAGGGCTACGCAGGCGATCCTCTGGAAGGGCCGTGGGTCGGGCGGATCTCTCTGCACATCCATCCTCATGTGGATGTCACTGATCTACCACAAGATGTCATTCACCAGCATGGCGGGATCAAGCGAGCAGGCGAAGAACATCTACTACTACACGAAATCATTCTGGAACTGTTTCCCCGATCTTTCGAGAGCCTTGCTGGCCGAGGATCCCCTTCAGGGCGAGACACGGCTGACCAACGGGGTACTGCTGAAGATCATCTCCGCGTCGGAGAAGCAGGCCCGTGGAAAACACAACCCCGGGTTCGTGGTGGATGAGTCTTGCCAGGAGGGTGAGGGCGTTGACCGAATGATCTCCGCCGCCATGCAGGGCGCGATGTCCGAGCCAAACTACATGGTGGTTGTTCTTTCCACCTTTCACCATCCCATCGGGTTGTTTCAGGAAATATGGGACTACGCGGAGGAGCGGGGGTTCAAGAGATTTTTCTGGAACATCTACGACGCGATGGAAACCTGCAACGAGGGGCTCATCACGGCCACGGAGGATGACCCTCTCGCCCTCAAGTTCTGTCGGACGCAGTGCCCGTTGACGGAGAAGGAAAACACCTTCGACGACGAGGGACAACAAACGGGCTGGAAGTACAAGGGGTGTGACGGTAAGGCGCGAAATTCAGAGGGATTTTGGCTTCGCAAGAACGTGCTTATGGCCAAGAAGATGAACCGGGGAACCAACGTCTTCGAGGTCGAGTACGAGAACCACAGGCCGAACTGGATGCGGCCCGTCTACGACCCCGAGTGGGTCGAGGCGGCGATGATTGACCCCGAGTTTCCCCCGGCGAATGCGAGGTTACTGGAGAGGTCAGCGGGGATCGACTGGGGCTTGGAGGGGCAGACGGCCCTTGTCTTGTGTAACTACTACGAGATTAGGAATAAGGTTTCGGGGGAGGACAAGAATCGCCTACTCAGCGTATCCCCCGTGACGAGATTCGTCGTGGTAGCGGAAGCGGAATCCATGACGGGCAAGCTGACGGGGGAGGCCATCCGGATTCTCTCGGCTTGGGTTGAGCAGTATGGGATGGACAAGTTCAAGGTTTACGCGGACGTGAGCCACCCGTTCAACAATCTTGAGCTGGAGCAGGCGGGATACGAGGTTTTTCGCGTTCCATTTAACAAGTGGAAGGACTATGGGATCGGAAACCTGACCAAGTACTTCACCGCGAAGGGCCGACTTTACATTCGGTCCAACCTTACCGGGTTTATCGAGCAGCTCAAGCGATACAGGCAGGACAAGATGGGAAGGCCAGTGAAGAAGGACGACCACGGGCCAGACGCTCTCCTTTGCGCGATGCTCAACTACCCATTTGAGGAGCGATTCAAGGAAGACTTGGAAGAGAGCGAGTTTCCCGATCTGGAAGCACCCTCCCGTCAGCCGCAATTTGAGGGGTGTTCTCCTGTCCCAACGCAAGTGATGGTCATGACACCACCCGCCGAATTACCAGTGATCAAAAAAAGTTTTGATGGACAACACAATGTCCGGTAGTATTATGATCTACAGAACAGAGTCCCAATAAGGAGGATACCCGTGAAGCAGATATGCGTAAGTTTCCCCCGGATCGGGGTAGCGGATTCCGAGGCTCCCCTGACGCAGGCCGTGAGCGAGGCACTGGCTGCCGCAGTCGCGAGCCGACCCGTCACCATGGTCAAGGGTTCGGCAGTCATCGGCATGAAGGCGTTCGTGGAAGACGGCGACACGTCGCAGGACGCGGCGGATGCCATCGCCCTCGGCATCTACAACGCGGGCGGACCCGCTACGGGCTTTCACGCCTCCGAGATCGACTCGACGGGCGTGATCACCGAGCTGACAGACCCCGTCATTCCGTAACCAGCGGAAGATCAGGGGACTCCATAGCGAGGGAGAGTATGCACACCAACGAAAGCCGCCGCCACGCGGAGCGGATGATGTTGTCGCTGGGCACTTCCAAAGGCGTCGAACCGGGCAAGATCGGGGATCTCGAAAAGTTCAACCCCTACCACGACGAACGCGGTCGGTTCACCTTCTCGCCCGAAGCGGCGAGGGCCGCAAACATCCAAACCCCGGCCGAACGCGCCCATTCCCGCAGGAGCGAAGATTCGCTCTGGCAGCACACCGAGGATTACCACCGTGCCGCCGAGAAGGCGGGCAAGAAGGGCGAACGCGGTCCCTTCCTCCACTACAAGGCGAAGGACACCCAGACCGGCGACGAGTCGGAGCAGTGGCAGAAACACAACCGGAAAATCGGGGAGTTGGAAGCGAAAGCCAACGCCTACGAGAAGTGGCTGAAGATACCATCGAGGTCCGGTACCGAAGAGAAGCGCAAGTTCATCCTCGCCATGATGCAGACCAACCGAGACGCGGCGAAGCAGATGGCGAAGCAGCGCGACCGGGGGAAACCCACCGAGATGGCGGAGAAGAACCTCATGAAAGCCGCGATCCCGCCGATTCTTCAGGACGTTTTCAACAGCGCCGATGACGGGATCGAAGGCGGCGAGACCGCCATGAGCCCCGAGGAAATCAAGGACTACAAGAGACAGGCAGTCCAGATCGCGATAGATTCCGGACTGCTATCCGCAGAGGACGGGGAGGAAATCCTCGCTGGAATGGAGGAATAGATGGCCACCGCGATAAAAAATTCGTGGGATGGACGCCTGGGTATCGAGATCGTCGGGAAGATGAAGGGATGCTGCGCCAAGGCCATCCTGAAGTGGCGTCCGCATACCATCGGCCAGAAGATGGCCTGCACCTACTGCGGATCGTTCATGAAGACCATCAGGGCTGGCGAGGTCTTGTCCCATCTTTACACCGGATGGATGGGCGAGGAAAAAGCCGCCGCCGCCTGCGAGGAACCCGAGATCGTCATCGGCGGGTTGTTCTTTTCTTCCGACAAGTTCCCGACCGAGCAGACGGTCAAGAACTGGATGGCCGAGCGCGAGATCAACCCGAACTCAGTCATCGAGATCGACGACCACGCCTTCTACGTTCCGCTGGAGCGCCTCATGCCCGAATCAACCCGCGCCGTGTGGGTCGCCCCGGGCGTCGTGGGCGAGATCGGGGTTGCCAAGCAAGTCGCGACCGGAGGGGGACAGGCATCCATGTCCACCCCGGGCATCACGGTGGCCTCGATGGCTTCGGGCGGGCTCCTCTACCCGGCGCAGGGGCCTGCGGCGGTCGTGGCGGGATCACCCGGGGGCGTCCTCCACGGAATGACCGACGAGCAGGACGGCCACCGCCACGAATACGATCTCGTCCCCTTCGAGGACGGCAGCGGCCTGCTGGTGAGAGGATTCACCACCTACGAGGCGGGCCACGCTCACATGATCGAGGCATCCCTTACCGATGGGAATTTCGACACGCGGACGGCTCCCGACCAGGCCCAAGTGGGCGGTCACGCTCACGCTCACAGGGTCACTTTTCCGTCTTCAACCGGCAGCATGACGCTGAAGGAGAAGGAGAAGGAGAAGGAAGATGAGGAAGAAGAGGACATGCCCTGTCCGGGCAGCAAGATTCGCTCGGGGGGTATGGGACGAGGCTTGGGTCTCGGGGGAGGGAAGGGTCCGATGGGAGTTCCTTTCGGCAAGAAGGTGAAGATCCGGGGAGGGGACATCGCCCTTCTGAACAGCGCGGCGAAGAGCCTCAAGGCGTTCCACGACAACATCACGGGGGAGCGGAGCGCAACCGCAGACTTCCAGACGCAACTATCTTCCGCCATCGAGAGGGCGCGGGGAACGGGCGGGATGGGGGGCGAGGTCGAGATGGACGAGGAGGACATGACCTGGCTGAAGGAAGCCTCCAACTACATCGAGAACCTCAGCGCGAGCATCGCTAAGAGCCTTGCAGCGGCTTCCGAGTAATCACGGGAACAGAGAAGGAGCAGTCCATGAACGAAGGCCGTGACGTTTGGTCGGGTGGCAACTTCATCGAGAAGGGTGCCGAGGTCAACAAGTCCCTTCGCAAGGGGCTTGACCGCTACCGGCTGACGGACCTCTTTCCCAAGAAGGTGCCTCTCACCGAAGTCGAGCTGATGGAAAAAGAGCTCGAACAGGTTCAGATCGACATCGAGAAGGAGAGGGCGAGGCGGCGCGGCGAGGAAGTCATCGAGAAGGACGGAACCTCCGAAGGGGCAAAGTTGGGATGGGAAACCCGCAGGCACGGCGGAACTTCTGCTTCATCTGAATCTTCGGATAGGCCCAAGCCGGATGAGGGGGAGTATTACCCACCAGAGGCCGAACGGGCGAAGGAACAGCAACGGATGGCCGCTCAGACGATCCTTCAGCAAATGGGGGGCAATCGGTTCGCGGTCATCACGGGGGCGCGGAATTTCACATCAATTCCCGGGCAGGATACTCGCGGCGGACTTCAGTTCTCCATCAACGGAAAGGGGCCGAAGGGAACGGTCAACCGCGTGAAGATCGAGGTCGATCCGATGGACACCTACCGGGTTGAGTTCGGTAGGGTTCGGGATGGCAAGTACAAGGTTGTTTCATCTCATGAGGGAGTCTACAACGATCAGCTTCAGGACATTTTCGAGACCGAAACGGGACTCTATACGACACTCCACCCAAGGAAGTCTGAGGAGCCCGTCGAACACCTTTTCGCATCAGACTCCCCGGTCGATAAGGACGGTACTTCCGAGGGAGCGAAGTTGGGATGGGAGTCGAGGAGGCGCGGTGGAGCTCCTACCGCAGAGGCAGTGGCCCCTGAAGGAAAACCGGGGGCGTATCAGCAGGCAAAGAAGTATATCGAGGGAGCCTACAACACCCTTGCTGGGATACATGGCAAGGCCAAGCGAGGGGAAGACGTCCCCATGAAGGACTTCGGTTCCGTTTTGATGGCGGTGGATTCAGCATTGGATGAGGCTTTCGCGGGAGAGCACCTTCCGCCAGAGATACGAAGCCTGAGAGCGTCGGCTCGTGAAGACAGTATCGACGCGAAGGAGCGGGCTGGACGTTACTTGGACTACATCTCGCAGGCTGAAAATCTGGTAACACGGCGACTCAGAGACAAGAAAAAGGATTTGGAGGGAGACACCGAATCCCCTTTCGCCTCAGGCTCCCTCATAGGTAAAGACGGCACTTCCGAGGGAGCCAAAAAGGGATGGGAAACAAGGCGCAGGGGCGGAGCGAAGGAGGAGCAACCGGGAGAGAAGAAGCCGTGGGCCAATCTCAACCCTGAAGAGGAGCTTCCGGGGCTCAAAGGCCTTGATCCTGAGAAGGCGTACAAGATCGAAGAGCAGATGGAAGACGTCGATCAGACCATGCGGTGGACGAAGGAGAAACTGAATCGGATGAACAGCGTCAGCGCGAGGGAGGGAAGGCGTCTTGGCGAGGATCATCCGTACTTCGACGTGAAGCGAGGCATCGAGGACGGCACGAAGCAGATCAACAGCCTCCTCGAATCAATAAAGGGGCATGCCGACGAGGCGAAGAGGCAGAGTCTCGTCGATGAGAGCGAGCGTGTTAAGGACCACTACGAATACTACGGTAGCGAGGGATTGGAGGAAACGGTAGGAAGTCTCTCCAATCTCTCGTCGAAGGTCACGGCGCTCATTGACGGGGAGGATTCCAAGAAGGACAAATCTCTTTCAGAACGCCTCGACGATGTCGCCAAGAGATGTCTGCATCCCGAAACCATTTCCAAGGACATGGTCGAGAAGATCCTGAAGGGCGCGGGGTGGGACAAGCTTCCAATTTCAGACAAGGCTCGGGAAGTCATCGAGGACATGATCGCCAAGGGCGCGAAGCCCGTGACGGAATTCACGGGGAAGATCATGATCGAGCGGGGTTTCCCAGAAGAGGCTCCAGCGTTCGTCCGACCCAATACCCTCAACGTGGGGGACAGGATTGTTCCTCTCGATTGGAGATGGATCGGGGGGCATGGAGCAACGATAGACCTTCCGAACGTGCCCGAGGCGAAGCGGATCAAAAAAATGTATACGGGACCGGCGAAGGTCTCGAAGGATTCATACCCCTACGGGCGATACCCGAAGGACATCTCGAAGGTCGAGACGATCACCGAAGACCGCCTTTGGGGGCTGGAAGCAGAAGATCGGCTTGGCAAACAGAACGGAGATGATACAATGTCCTTGCCGATTACGACCCGGGACACCACGCTCGTCCTCCGCGTTCCCGCGATGGCGTCTCCGGAAGGCGAGGTGAACACGGGAGATTCGGTCAGAGATTGACGCAAACGGTTTGCGTTTTTGTGAGGTGAAGAATGCTCGCAAAGCATGCAAGGTCGGGGCAGGGCAAAATCTCCAAGGCGTCCCGCGCCCGCGAGGGAGACATCACCAAGACGGTGACCGATCTGGACAAGCCCTCGCCGCAGCCGAAGGTTCCGTCCAACATCCCGGGATCGGGAGTGCAGGGCGTACCCCCCGCATCGGCGGACAAGATGGGCGAGTTCGCTCGCACGGGCAACGCGAACCTGATACCCACGATCGTCAACGCGCAGACGGGCTTGGCGACCCACGGTCCCGCGATCGTTTCCTCGGTCGCCCGCATGGGCGGTCAGGTCAAGCTCGCCCCGGGCCAGTTCCGCGCATGGGCGCACCCGAGGGACGCGAAGGCTCTCACGAAGCCGTCCGACCAGACGAATTCTCCGCCCCCGGCAAAGCCGGTCTACTAAACCCTGACAGGGATCGACGGAGAGACTGAGATGCCGCGCTTCGATTACTGCGAGATGAACCTCCAGGTACAGGACCGCCTCGACGTGCTAAAACAGCTCGGCGCGGAGGGGTGGGAACTTGTCGAGGTGGTCGGGGAAAAGGCAATCCTCAAGAAGGAGTTGCCTCCCCATCTCGCGGCGAAGCCCGAGCCCCAGTACTGTTCCGACTGCGCCCAGTTCCCCGAGAAGTCGCGGGACGCGATGGCGAAATGCGAGCGTTGGGGAATCACCGTCAAGGGAGACGGGAGCGGCTGCGAGACATTCTTGGCGCGGGGACCGATCACCGAGAAGTCCGTGGTTGTCGTGGCCGTGGAGCCCGTGAAAACACCTGACGACCTGAGTGCGTGGCACTGGCAACCCGATACCGTTGTGGGGCAGAAAAGAGTAGAGGCGATCACATCGCAGGATTCGGGGTTGAGCTCGCCTTCGCACAAGCACCGGGTCGTGGCTATCATAGACAAGGACGGAAAAGTGGTCCGGGGAAAGACGGACATGGTAAACGGACACGCCCACCAGGTCGTGTTCGTTGGAATGACGGACGAGGCGGACGGCCACACTCACACATTCGTGGTTCCCGCCAAGGTCGAATAGGCCGATTTTTTCGAGGTGAGGAAATGGCGAATTTCACAGGCAACATGACGGCGGGGCTCTCCACATCGGACGGGATCAGCCTCTCAAAGACGCTGAACGGGCAGGCGATGAACGCGAAGGCGCTTCTCGACGACACCTTCTCGGCCCCCGCGCTGGTGGACCTCGCGCCCCTCGTCGCCTCGGTCGCAGACCCCAAGATGGGACTTCTGATCTGCGATGGAGACGGGGTCAACGTCAACTTCGACGGCCTGGGCGCGTCCGCCAAGGCGTACAAGACGCTTCTCATGGAGATCGCCTCGGCCCCGGCAGGCGTTCTCGACCTGGAACTGACCGCCCTCGGCACGGCACAGCGGATCCGCTTCCTCTGCATGGGCGACTAAGCAGGATGACCGGCTTTGATCGCTCGCGGGGAGCCTACGGCCCGAAACGGCTGTAGTCTCCCCGCTTATTATTGATCGGGGCGGGCGATGCGAGTCAGGATCAAGCAGACAACGCCCGAGGGTGAAATTGTTGCAGGAACCTTCTGCCTGAAGAACGGAGAGGTTGTCGCGGAGGGGAAGCCCTCCCCGATAGTCAGCGTTCTGATGGAGACAGGGTGGGAAAACCAGGAAGGTACTACCGCAAAACCTGCTGACGGGATAGAATTCTTGAAGAATCTCTTGGACATCAGATGCGAGTACATCTGGGCCGAGACTTTTTGAGGAGATGAACCATGCCGATGGGCGGAGGAGATCCCAAGGTCGTCGGAGACGGACAGGTCGTCGTTCTCAGGCCCGATGCCACACGCGGCAACGCGGACATCTGGGACATGAAAGACGTGGTCGTGGCTCTCATCGAGGAGAGAGAGAACCTCAGGGCGGCGCTCGCCGGAGCGGCAACTTACGCCGACTTCCAGGTGGCAGTCGCGGCCCTTCCTCGGTGGGTCAAGATCATCGACTCCCAGAACGACACCCTGTAGTAACCACGAAGGGGGGAGGCCGAGATGGATCCATTGCAACCCATCGTGTTGCCGGTGGTTCAGTTCGGCCTTCCCCCCTATCCGGCGGCTCAGGTTGTTCTGAAAATACGTCGGAGGATCGCGGTGTCGTTGTGTCGCCGTTCAGGAAGCGAGAGCGTTGGTTCAGCATCAGTTGCTTCTGTGAGACAGGGCGATGCGGGGGCCGTTTTTGAGATCACCATCATCGACGAGAACGGCGCGGTCGACATCAGCAATTCACCCACCCGTCAGATGATCTTCGGCAGGCCAGTCGCGGGGTGGTTTGTACGGCAGGCCGATTTCGTGACGGACGGCTCGGACGGAAAAATTCAGTACAAGACACAACCGGGCGACCTCGACAAAGCAGGGGAGTGGCGACTTCAGGCGAAGATCGCGCTCCCCACTTTTGTTGATACCTTTTCCACCGAGATGGCTCGATTCATCGTGGAGCCTATAATCGAGGAGATGAACAATGCCTAAGTGGGGGGAGAACGTCGATCAGACATTTGAGGTAGGGGTGGGTTCCCCCCTCACCGCCAATTTCGCGGACAACTCGCGGGTAGGCCGTCTCGCGGGTGGGTCGGGCGTAGGGCAGATGTTCCTCTACGTCGAGTACACGAAGGGCGACGAAACGGCCATGGAAATCGAGGCCCGATTTTCTTCTGCCGAGGATGCTCCTCCAGGCGAGACATTCTTCACGGAAACTATCGTCGCGGACACCGGATTAGTGGGAAAGTTCGCATTCAGTATTGCATCGACGGAAAACTTCCGTATCCCGCTTCAATTTGGACGGAGCGAGGACTACGTCGAGATTTCCGTGAGAGGGACAGGAGGGGCAGGGCCATTCACCGGAACAGCTAACATCTTTTTTGGAATTGGATAGATGGGCAGAGGGCTTGATGCAAACCGAGGCGATTTCGCGGCCCGGCCTTTCGGGCCAAGAATGTTGGCGTCTGGAGGTCCACCTGTCGCCCACGCTCCTTCCCATGAATCGGGAGGATTTGACTCGCTCGACCTTGGCAGTATTGTTGGGGTTATAGACGACACGCAGCACGGGAACCGGGGAGGAGGATCGCTCCATCCTGTTGTAACCCCAGACCCGGCCGGGGTAGACGGGTTCATGGATTCCGCCGACAAGGCAAAATTGGACGGAATAGCAGAGGGCGCGGCGAGAGTTCAGGACTACCAGTTTGGTCGCGATACTCAGGTGCCTGGAGGCGGAACACTTGTCCTGTACGGGCCGGGTAACACCACAGTAGGTGTCAGGATCAACAGGGCGGGAACCATTGTCGGCGCGGCTATCCAAGTAGATGCGATTGATGGCACCCGTTCTTATAATCTCGTCGTGTACAAGAACGGGGCTTCAGTGGCCACTGTTGCATTGCCGATAAACACTCTCGGGGCCAGCGCCAACAATCTGGTGGTTGCCGTTGTCATAGGCGACCTGATAACCACGGCACTGGTCAAGTCCGCTGGCGCGGGCGCTTCTTCATTCACAAGCGAACAGGCCATTGTTGAGATAGTGTTCTGATGTATCTGAAACTCATAAGCTCGGGCGCGACTTTTCTGCTTCCTGATGTCGGCGTCCTCATCGAGGCCGATCCGGGTTCCGTGTTTGAAAACTCCAAGCTCCTTCTCGATCTGGCGCAGTCGGCCAACCTGAGAGCGCGGGTGGAAGCGGGTACGGTTGTCGTCAATGACGGGAGCATGAACTTAACACCATCGGGAGGGCTCCAGTACCTAATACATATATGGACACAGGGAGGCGAAGATTCCGCTGTACGCCCTCCCGCCGCCCTTTCCACCGGCATACTCTTCGGCGGAAACCTGTCGGTAAACGCTCTCGATAACACCAAGTTCGATTTGACGGCCGGGTACGGGATCATCGTCAACAATGTATCAGACCCGGAGAAACCAACCCTCCGGTTCGTGGAATGGGACGCGATGGTGGGTGTCAGTGACCCTAATATCGCCACGTCCACCGAGACATACATCTCCATCGACGGGACCGGCACTTTGATCTTCCACACGTTGCGGCCCACGCCGGAAGATCGCAGGGACTTCATTCACATCGGTTGGACGAGCCATCCGGATTACACGTCACTGGAAGACGCGTACACGGAGCCTTTCCTCACCTTTGACGTGCTGTGCCAGCTCGAAGATTTCCTGGAGAGCTTCGGCGCGTTCAACATCGACGGCAACGTCTTCTCCCCTTACGCCAACCTGAAGGTTTCACGGAGCGCGGGGATCACGTTCGACAACGGGACGAACTACAGGAGTTCCGCCAAGAACCCCCATCGGCTGTCGACGCCGGTGGAATCTCCGGTCGCTGAACTCTGGTACTTCTATCGTGATCCTGGTGATCCATCCGGCTGGAAGAACGACCTTCCGGTGCTGGCTGACGTGGACCCTGAGCACTGGGATGATGGAACAGGCGTCCTTGCGACCGTCCCCACAGGCAAGTTCACGATCCAGATGATCACTTTCTATGCTCCGTGGGAAGCGACGGACATCCAGTACGGGCAGGGTGTCTATGACACTCTTGAGTTGGCCCTGGCGGCGATCCCGCCGACTCCTGTTCTCAACCCATGGAATTCAGAATGGGACACGCTTCGCGGCTGGATGATAGTCCAACAGGGAGCAACCGATCTCACCAATCCGGCGCAGGCCCGGTTCATCACGATCACCCGTTTCGGGATGATCCAGTCGGTTGGCGGCGGTAGTGTTATCGGAGAGATCAACACTGCAAGTAATCAGGGATTGTCTGGGCAAGGGCTGTACTTAGGGAAATCTGGCGTCGATCTTCAGTTCAAGAATATACACGCGGCGTCCACGAAGATCACGGTAGCGAACAACGCCGGGCAGAAGACTGTGGACATCGACCTCGGGCCACACGCTCCGATGCACCAGAACGGCGGGACCGATCAGATGTCTGTGGCTGGGCTGACGGGGCTTCTGGGAACGCCGCAGACCCCCATCGCGCACAAGGACACGCACAAGAGCGGCGGAACAGACGCTTTGCTTTCGACGGATCTCCTCGAAGCCGTCGTGAAGCGGATTCAGGAGAGTGCTGGCCCCACCAATCTGACGGTTGGCGCTGTCGCGGACGGGCATCTTCTCCGGCGAAACGGAACCGCTATTGAAGGTGTCGCACGGCCATCTGCTTCCGAAGCTACGGCCACCGGGGCGACTTCAACCACCAGCACTTCAGACGTGCCGATCGCGGGGATGACTCTCACGCCCGGAGCCGGGACATACCTTGCATGGTTCAGCGCGACAGTGGCCCAGTCGAATGGGAATACAAGCGGCTATGTGTCGCTGTACGCAGCTGGGGCAAAAATAGCTCATAGCGAGAGACGCTGGCAGCGTGGTGTCCAAACGGTAGAGACGCCTGTGGCTACTCATGCCATAATCACAGTAGTGGACGGACAGGCGATTGAGGCCCGATGGAGGACTGCCGCTGGCACATTTTCCGGTGAAGCAAGATCGCTCCTGTTGCTCAAGATTGCATAGAGGTAAGTCATGCAGGATTACCTGTACACGTACGCCGCATTCACGGGGCTGGTCGCGCCCTACACGAAGCCGGACTCCGACCGGCTCTCGGACGAGATCCGCAAGAGCGCCATAGTCACGGCCCTCGACCACATCGACATGGACGATGGGGCGCAGGACTGCAACATCTGGTTCAAAGCCGCGCTTTCCTCCGGTGACGAGACGCTTCTTGCAGGAATTGTGGCGGCGCATTCTGGAGAGCCCCTCGTTCCCAAGGCCGACCCAACGCCGGTCAAGATCGTCACTTCGAATCTGCTTGATCCGGACAGTTCGCTCTCGGCCACGGACGGGCACGATGTGGAAATCCAGGCCGGGCAGCTTATCACCGAACATGACATCAGTTACCCGTTCGAGATAGATGCGCTCGCCGCAAGGTATTTCGTCCCGGCAGACGAGTCCCGCGTCAGCAACGCCGACCGCTTCGATGTAATTGGCATCCCAGGAGGAGATCCGTTCGTTGGCTATGTCACGGCGAACGTGGCACAGGGCGAAACGGTCATCCCGGTGAGCGAGACTGTTTTTGCTTACCTCCGCCACGGGTTGAGTCTGAAGTTTGCCAGCCATGACAAGGTTTACAAGATCAAGTTTGACGATCCGGTGGCTGGAACACTTACTCTGTTCGAGGGGTTGGAGCAGGCGATCACGCTTGGCGACCTGATCCACATTCGCCGCGTGATGATGGAGAACCTCCAAGTGGCAAAGGGGGTAGAGCGGTCCCTGGGTGATCTGTCTGCCGGTTCATCCGGGTTGTGCGCCAACGCGAAGCTCAAGATCCGGTATCGGTGCGCGGTTGCACCGACAGAGTCCTTTGTGTTGAACTTCGAGTTGATCTACTCGTATTGAGGTGAGTGATGCCCCTTACCTATGTGAATGGTAAACCTACTTGTTCCTGCGGGAACAACGACCCGGCGAAGTTCAGGCCAGAGCCGGTCAAGTCAGCAACAAAGCCGCTGGCCGGGATCAATCTCCGCTGCCTTGCGTGCGACATCCTGCACGACATGAGCAAACCGGAGAATCAGCGGTCGTAACGGGAAGGAAGTGATTCGTGACATTCGCACTT
>Ga0105107_10000737_pt1 | contig 20947 bp, 18 predicted proteins | sample PPLLaktember2015_6_FD_79335 | JGI IMG/M metagenome (GOLD analysis project Ga0105107, IMG submission 79335) | Freshwater sediment microbial communities from Prairie Pothole Lake near Jamestown, North Dakota, USA - PPLs Lake P8 Core (1) Depth... | ecosystem: Environmental > Aquatic > Freshwater >... | reverse complement strand
TGTCCTGACCGAACCAGGGCTGAAGAACATCGTGGCGTTGGTCGAGCAGGGTCGGACGATCTACCAACGCGTTCTGACGTGGATCATCAACAAGATCAGCCGGACGATCCTAAAGGCGGCCTTTGTGGCCATCGCGTTTGTTGCGAGCGGCAAATTCGTCGTTTCCGCCTTTGCGATGCTGCTGCTCGTTTTCATGACGGACTTCGCGAAGATCGCCCTCGCCACCGACCACGTCAGACCGTCCAAGAAACCGGAGACGTGGAACATTGGGGGCTTCATCGCAGTGTCCGTGGTGCTGGGCATCGCGATGGTCGCGGAGGCTCTCCTCCTCTTGTGGATCAGTTGGTCGCGTTTCGGTTTGGCAACCAATGACAATGCCCTCTATACCTTTAGCTTCCTGACGCTGCTCTACTTTGCCGTGTTCTCCATCCTCTCTGCGCGGGAGCGCCGCTGGTTCTGGGCGACGATGCCCAGCAAGACCCTCATGGCGGCCGTCATAGCGGATGCGCTCACGGGCACCGTCCTGACGTTCGTGGGCCTCCCAGGACTCATGCCATTGCCTTGGTGGCAGACGCTCGCAATTTTCGCCTATGCTATGGTCTCGTGCCTTGTCGTGAACGACGCCGTGAAGGTCGTGATGATTAAATGGCGCGTTCCCACGGCGGTAGCCTAGAATGGGCCTATGCGTTAGCAAATTGTTCTTATCCGTCACGGGGCAACGGCTTGGTCAAAGACCGGTCAGCACACTGGGGGAACCGAATGTTTGGCTTGGATGGATACCCATGGCTGGCCCAGCGGCTGACCTACCGTCGGGCCAACCACACCCGGACGTCCGAGGCTACGAGCCGGCGGGCGATCTGCCCTAGGATACCTTTTCGCCTTCCATTCCGAGGAGTCAACATGGATTAATGATACTCCCTGTCATTTTATCTTCTAGGCTTCTCGGATTATTCAATGAGAACTGGTCAGCTCGTATTTTTTCAAAAAGGTACCCTCTTGTAAAAAACTTTTTTCGCCATTTCTGCCGCAATCATATAGACCACCACAATAATGCCAATGACTAGAAGGATAATAATTGGCAACGGTTGAAAACCTAGAAGTTCGGCAAGTGGGGTGACTGGAATTATGATCGCCACAGCAACAATCAGCAGAGTGGCCATCAACAGATACTTCCCGGGTTTACTTCTGAAGAAAGCTCTCCTAGTGCGAATAACGAGGACAGTGACTGAAGCGGAGATCACAGACTCTATAAACCAGCCTGTTCTGAATTGATCGGTTGTAGCCTGGAGGATCAGTAGAAGCACACCAAAGGTCAGATAATCAAAGACAGAACTTAGAAGGCCGAAGATCAGCATAAAATTTCTTATGAACCGGATATTCCAGCGTCGAGGTTTCTCAACCATTTCCGGATCGACGCTGTCCGTGGCGATGGTCATCTCCGGAAAGTCCGTCAACAAATTGGTGAGCAGAATCTGCTTGGGCAGAAGAGGAAGAAAGGACAAAAAAAACGATGCTCCCGCCATGCTGAACATATTTCCGAAATTGGCGCTCGATGCCATGAACACATACTTCAACGTGTTGGCAAAAGTCATCCTCCCCTCGCGCACACCCTGAACGAGGACATTCAGGTCCTTTTCAAGCAGCACAATATCAGCCGCCTCTTTGGCAACATCCACCGCGCTCTCAACGGAGATGCCGACATCAGCAGCATGAATGGCCGAGGCGTCGTTGATTCCATCTCCCATATATCCGACCACATGTCCGGCTTTCTTAAACGCGAGAATGAGACGTTCTTTGTGGTTGGGCTCAACCTCAGCGAAGACATCCACCTCGTTGACCCGTTTGAGAAGCGCGTCGTCACTCATCTGGTTAAGATCTTCGCCGGTGAGGATGTGTGGATTCAACAACTCCACCTGTTCACTGACATTGGCGGCAAGCAATCGGTTATCTCCGGTGATGATCTTCAAAGAAACGCCGAGTTGCTTCAGTTGTCGGATGGTCTCGATGATTCCGGGCTTGGGTGGGTCATAGAGAATTAAAAATCCCAAAAAGGTCATGTCGGCTTCTTGCTCCCTGGTGATGACCGTGGCGGAGACGACATTCTTGTAAGCAACTCCCAGAGTGCGAAAGCCTTTTCGGCTGAACTCTTCAAATTGCCGCTGGAGTTGTTCCTCTACAGTACCGATGTCCACAATCCTGCCTTCAGCGATTTCCGCAGTGGAGCAGACAGCGAGTACATTTGACAGTGCCCCTTTCGTGACCATCAGATGCGTGTCGCCTTTAGAAGTCAAAATGCTCAATCGCTTGCGAATAAAATCGTAGGGGATCTCATCTAATTTCCTAAAGTTTGACAGATCAAATTGGCGATATTTACGGATCGCTTCATCGATTGGATTCATGAAGCCTGTCTCGTAAGAAGCATTGAGAAAGGCATAGAGAAGAACTCTTTCACTCTCCTGGCCGTCCACGTTTAAGGCCGAGTGTAATTTCACGACACCTTCAGTCAGGGTGCCAGTCTTATCGGAACAGAGTACGTCCATGCTGCCGAAGTTTTCAATCGATGCCAGCCGTTTTACAATGACCTTATTGAGGGCCATCCGCTTGGCACCATGAGCCAGGTTAATGCTGATAATTGCCGGCAGCAGTTGGGGAGTCAGCCCCACCGCCAATGCCAGAGCGAAAAGAAAGGAGTCCAGTACCGGCCGGGATAGAAAAACATTGATGGCAAAGATGGCGATCACCAGCACTAGAGTTATCTCCATCAGGAGATACCCAAATCGCCTAACCCCATGCTCAAACTCTGTCTCAGGGGGTCTCAGTTTCAGTCGTTCGGAAACGCTTCCAAATTCGGTCTCCTTCCCTGTCCGGGCGACCACTGCCCTGGCACTCCCGCTGACCACATGGGTTCCCATAAAGAGCGAGTTTGTCCGCCGGCTGAGCGGTGTTTCCCGCGGCAAAATGCCAATCGATTTTTCAACTGGAAAGGTTTCACCGGTCAATGCGGCTTCGTCGACAAATAGATCTTTGGATTCCAGAAGCAGACAGTCTCCAGGGATGACATCGCTGGCCTGGATGAAAACAATATCGCCCGGGACAATCTCTTCCATGGGAACTTCTAATGTGTCTCCATCGCGAAGGACAGTCGCTTTGATCTGCACGATGGCCAGCAACTTCTCAACAGCATTGACCGCTCCCCGTTCCTGCCAGAATCCAAGGAAACCGCTGACCAAAACAATCACCAGGATGATAACGGCATCGATGGGATCACGGAGGAAGAAGGATAGTCCCCCTGCAAAAATAAGAATGAGAATGATCGGACTCTTAAATTGGGCGATCAGAAGGGTCAGCGCGTCTGATTTCTTTTTAAGCTTAAGACGATTTGATCCATAGCGTAATATCCGTTCTTGGATCTCATCGCTCCTCAAACCTTGGGGGGCGGTTTGGAGTTGCTGAAGTAATTCGGCAGAGGCTACACTCCAAAATTGAGTTTGGCTGTGGTTCATACGGAATAATTCCTTACTGAAGTCTCACATTTTAATGGGCATATTTTCCCGGGATATCCATCGAGAATGTTTTGTTTAAACTGGCTTCGCGTGGTTCTTAGGGTAACCTTGATATTCTCTATCAAAATGTGCTTCCGCCCTACCCTATATCCCTTATGCAATACCTCGCGGGGTTTCATCTTCTCCTCGCCCTCCACGCATTTCTGCAAGGCCGCCCCTCCCCGGTCCTCGCAAGAACGATGGAATGATCGCACAGGTGTTGATGATTGCAAACACAAACGACGCGACCTTGAATCCGTTTATGAATCCCTGCTCCGGTACCTGACCAAGTGAGGCCGGATCCATGCTCCGAAGCAGATTCGAAAAAACAGCGTAGGGTATACCGGTTGTAATCAAAAGAATCGCTAACCCAGAGCTGGCGGCGCCTCCGACGTTGAACACGGTTGTTCGAAAAGCGGAGGCTACCCCTCTCCTCGTGGAAGGCACGGAGCGCATGATGGAACTGATGTTGGGTGAAATAAACATGCCGTTCCCGACACCTAGCAATACCATTGGAATAGCCAATTTCGAATAGGAAGTTGAAATGTTTACTTGTGAAAGCAAAAACAATCCGGCGCTTGAGATCGAGAGGCCGAGTGTTGAAAACAGTCTTGTGCCGTATTTATCCGATAGTATTCCACTTATCGGTCCGAAGAGAACGAAAGCTATCTCAAGAGGAAGCAAGCTTACGCCAGTCTCCAGTGCGTTGAAATCAAGAACGACCTGCATATAAAAAGAGAGCATCAGAACTATGCCAAACCAGGCTAGGGCGTTTAGCAACTGTGCTGTGTTGCCCGCCGCGAACTCTCTGATCTTGAATAGATGCAAGTCAAGCAGAGGAACGCTGCTTCTGTTTTCTACTCTGATGAAGAACAGAAGCAGGAGAGATCCTAGCACAAGCATTACGAATCCCGGCAAAACCTCTGTCATTCCGTAACTCAAGAGAGTGATCGCCAGTAGCACAAACGTCAATCCTGTTGTGAAAGCAGCAAACCCGAGCCAATCCATTTTCTTCTGAACGTCCTTTGTTGAGATCTCTCTTAATCGTAAGTGCGCCCATACGGTGCCGAAGACCCCAATGGGGATGTTGAGGTAGAAGAGAGCCCTCCAACCCGAGGTCGCAATGATGACGCCAGAAAGTGTCAGCCCTGCGACAGAGCCTATCCTGAAGGCAATTTGATTCATTCCCAGAATGGTGCCGAGCTCGGTACTTGGCGTCGCGTCTGTTAAGATCGCAGCGCTATTCGTGATGAGCATAGCCGACCCTGTCCCTTGGACGATCCTTGAGAGTATGAGCTGTACTGGACTTTGCGAAATCGACGCAAGAGCAGAGCCGATAGTAAACACCACAAAGCCAATATTGTATATCTTCACCCTGCCGATGACGTCAGTAATTCTGCCAATCAGCAAGAGTCCAACCGTACTGGCCAGGAGATATGCTTGACTGACCCAAATGATTGACTCTACGTCAGCTCCCAGCTCCCTCGCAACGGTTGGTAATCCAACGATGATAATCCTCGTGTCGATACCGGCCATTAAGGTACCTACGGTGGTGACACTGAGAGCGATCCATTTGTACTGCATGTGGGGAAAAGTCCTTAGCTATAGTAACGCGTAGTAAGAACTCGGGTTTTGCAGGCCGAATTATAGGGAATAAGCCACTGTGCGTCAATGGCATCAAGAGCTTATGAAATTGTAGGCTGTTACTTCCCGCCAAGTGTAAAAGGGGGGATGCCCGTGACCTATGGAGTCTTCAGCAAATCCCTGGTGACCTTCTCCTTCAAATGCATTGGCCATCTCAGTCATCACCCGCTTCCGCACAATGGATAGGCCAATCCCAGCTCCCTTGGCAATAGAAGAGCACACTAACCCTGAGTTTTGCGCCTCCAGGCAGCAAAAGTTAGGCCCGGGGAGAGAGATTTCAGGAAGAACCTTATATTCGGAAACTGTTACTTCCATTTTAGACTCCTTAAGCACCCGTGTGGAGAGTCGAGATTACCAGATGGACCTCATTGGAGATTTCGGCCAAAGGAATCCTTTTATCTAAATCCTGCTTTTTCAGCTTTAAGGTTTCTCACTTGATCCAATCTTTTCTGGAAATTTCTTTCTCCGAGAACGATAAAAATAGACTCCCCAGATCAATCCCCCTATTATTGCGATGGCACCAAAGGCTTCAAGCTCATAGCATTTGATATCCCCTATGATGATTTTGAGAAGATTGCCAAACAGATAACCTCCTATACCGACCACCAATGACCAAACCATGGCACCAACAGTATTGAGAACAAAGAAATAACCAGGCGCTACCCCACTCCTGCCGAGCACAAAAGGGGTAACGGTTCGCAGGCCATACAGGAAGCGGAATCCAAGAATCAACAAGGTCTGGTAACGTTCAAAAAGCCTTTCAACTCTATCCAAACGACGCTGCCATGCTGGATGCTTGTCTAGAACGAACCGGCTTTGTCGACGACCAAGGTAAAAAAACAGCTGATCTCCACTGAGGGTGCCAAGGAATGCGACCAAGATTACCCACGGCAGATACAAATACCCCAGGTGAGCGGCGAACCCTGCCAGGATTAGGATCGTTTCACCCTCAAGAAAGGTTCCTACCAATAAAGCGATATAACCATAGCTCCCAATGATCAATTCCCAATTCATCCTTCAGAAAAACTCCTTTTCTGCTTGTCCCCATAGCCAGAGGTTTACCTCGGGGCATTTCTACCTGGTAAGAGATTTGCCCAATTATTGTACCACAATCAGGGTTGGACCCTCAGGCTAATAAACCGGCATGATGGCTTCCGGATCTGGCACCCTCTTCTTTCCACTATGAGGGCAATCTCTTCTTCAGTGTTCTTAGGTCTGAGTGAACAGTGAAGACAGAGTCCCTGGAATGTTGAATTTCGTAACACTGGAGCAACCCTGCTCAAGATAAACGTTGCGAGGATACACCTGTAACACTTTCACAATCTCATAGGCCCTATGCCTCCGGGCGATTGCTAGAGAATGGGGAAAGACATGGAGACACGCGTGCCGCTTACTGGGGTGCTTTCTACCCTTATGTCTCCGCCATGATCTTTGACGATCTGGTGCGTGATGGCTAGGCCCAAGCCGGTCCCCTGCGGTTTTGTCGTGAAGAAGGGTTGGAAAATGCGATCCAGATGCTCTTTGGGGATGCCTGCGCCCTCGTCTTCAACCACCATGTGCAGGATCCCTTGATCGGTTTGGACCAGGAGTCGCACCTCCTTCCCTTTCGGGGAGGCTTGGAGCGCATTATGGCGCAGGTTTGCAAGGGCCTGACGAACCTTCTCCCGATCTAAGCTCACTTTTTTTATCCCTTCCTGGCATCTGCAGACAAGCCTACCCCCGTTATCACGAAACTCTCTTCGACAAGGGCTTGGACCTCCACGTCCTCCTTCTGTAGCGGGGCAAAGCGTCCAAAAGAGAGCATGTCTTTCACCATCTTCTCCAGCTTGGCCGACTCCTGGTCCACAATTTCCAAATATGAGGCCACCTTGGCTCCAGGATTTTTATCTTCCCGGATCCGCCGCAGGAACCCTCGAATGGGAATCAGCATGTTTTTCATTTCGTGAGCCACAGAAGATACGGTCTCTCCAAGGGTGGCAAGAGCCTGAAGCTTTTGGTTCAATGCCTGCTGTCGCCGGTCTCTGTCCCTCAAAGCTCCTACAACCGGGCCTGCGAGGTTAAACAGAAAGAGCTCCAAAACCTCATCGTAGAGAAGAGCTTTGTCATACCCGAAGGCGAGGAAGACGTGAGGGATACAGATAAGGGTAACCAACAAGGATACTCGAACACCACCCCAGAGACCGAACCAGAGCCCTCCAAGAACAATGGGGATATAATAGAATCTTGTTAACAGCTCCTGGAGTAAGTACAGACGTAAGGGAGTCAGATAAAAGAGTAAAGAGACCCCTGCCACGCACACCAGGATCACTCTGACTTTTGTCGTCTTAGCGAGTTTCTCCATAGGCAGAACCTCGACCTGTGCTTTTCAGATTTTTCCCCTAACGATGTTTCTACCCGTCTGACACCGTCCATCGAAAGAGACCGTGCAGAACACAACCTATTTCCTGAGAGAGGTGGCGCCAGGCGTTATTCGCTTTGTATTGCGATCCGTGATGACTCTCATCGACCAATGAAGCCACAGACCTAGCCTTGCCCTTTCCTCAGTTCCTGCGCTTGTGCGACCGTGATGGCGATGACATTGACGGCGTTTTCCATATCACTGCTACGCTGAAGGACGTTGAATGGTTTGCTGAGGCCCATCAGAAGCGGGCCAACAGCTTTTGCTCCACCTGCATGTTCAAGAAGTTTGAAGGCCGCATTTCCCGCGTCCAAATTTGGGAAAATGAGGACGTTTGCCGATCCCCCGAGCCGGCAAAAGGGATAGAGTCTTTTCATGATGTCTTCTGAAAGGGCCGTGTCCGTCTGCATTTCGCCGTCTATCACCAAGTCCGGCTTTTTGATTCGGCTGAGCTTCACTGCCTCTTCAACGACCTTCGCATCAGGGTGACGGGTGCTGCCAAAATTGGAGAAAGAGACCATAGCGATGCGGGGGGTAATATCAAAGAAGGCCGCTTTCTCCGTAGCAAGAACGGCAATCTCCGCCAGGTCCTCTGACGAGGGATGAAAATTCACGGTCGTATCGGCCAGGAGCAGTGTTCGACCCTTAAGAATCATGACGTAAATGCCTGAAACCTTAGATACCCCAGGCCGCCTCGGTATCACCTGAAGCACCGGGCGAATCGCGTCAGGGTATGAGCGGCTGATCCCGTGGACCTGTCCATCGACATGACCTTCAAGCACCATCATGGCGCCGAACACAAAGCGGCTCCGCAACTGCCTCCGGGTTTCCTCAAGGGACCAGCCTTTGCGAGCCCTTATCTGGGAAAGATCTTCTACGAATCGGTCATAGAGCGGGCTTTTGAAGTTGTCCAGAATCTCAATGCCCTCCAGGGGAACCTGCAATTCCTTGGCTAGAGAACGGATCTTCTCTTCGTTCCCGAGGAGCAACGGTTTCCCTATACCCTCCCGGGCAACCTGGTGGGCGGCGCGCAGGATAACAGGATTGTCGCCTTCGGGGAGGACAATCCGCCTGGGGTTTTGCTGAGCCCGGGTGATTATCTTGTGCATGATTTCTCTCTCCGGGCCTAACCTCGATTCAAGGGCCTGAACATAATCTGATATTCCGGGCATGCTGATTCTCGCCACGCCGCTGTCCATGGCAGCTTGCGCCACAGCCGGAGCGACCGTGAGGAGCACGCGGAGGTCCAAAGGTTTCGGAATAATGTATTCGGGGCCAAAATGAATAGGCCGACCTCCGTAAGCGCGGATAACGGAGTCAGGCACATCCTCTCGCGCCAATTCCGCCAACGCACGAACAGCCGCCGCCTTCATGGGTTCATTGATTGCCGTGGCACGCGCATCGAGCGCACCGCGGAACAGAAAGGGGAAACACAGCACATTATTGACCTGATTCGGGTAGTCGGACCGACCCGTGGCGACAATCGCGTCCGGCCGGACATTTTTCGCTTCGTGGTAGCCTATCTCCGGTTCCGGGTTGGCCAATGCAAAGATGATCGGCTTTTCCGCCATCTCGGAAAGGAGCTGCGTGGTAAAAGCCCCTTCCACCGACACCCCAACCAGCACATGCGCACCTTTGACCGCTTGCTCCAGAGTTCGAAGGGGCGTCTCCACGGCGAAAGCTTCTTTGTAAGGGTTCATACCCCGCTCGCGGCCCTTGTAGACGATGCCCTGAGAATCCAGAAGCATAATGTTTTCTTTTCTGGCACCGAGATGGACATACATCCTGGCACACGCAATCCCTGCCGCCCCTGCGCCGTTGATGACGATCCGGTTCTCTTCCAATCGCCGGCCAACAAGCTCGCACGCATTGAGTAGAGCTGCCCCGGAAATGATGGCCGTGCCGTGCTGGTCGTCATGAAACACAGGGATTGACATGATCCGGATCAGCTGCTCCTCGATGTAAAAGCAGTCCGGGGCACTGATGTCTTCAAGGTTGATGCCCCCAAAAGTCGGTTCTAGGAGCTTGACGGTGCGGACAAATTCATCGGGATCGCGGGTATTGACCTCAATGTCGAAGACATCGAGATCGGCGAATCTCTTGAAGAGAACCCCTTTCCCCTCCATCACCGGCTTGCTGGCAAGAGGCCCGATGTTCCCCAGACCCAGAACCGCGGTGCCATTGGTGATCACCGCCACCAGATTCCCCTTGGTAGTGTAATCGAAAGAGGTGTCCGGATCCTGCTTGATTCTCAAGCACGGCGCGGCAACCCCGGGCGTGTAAGCCAAGCTAAGATCGGTTTGAGTCAGGCAAGGTTTGCTTGGAACGACCTCGATTTTACCTGGCCTGGGTTCCTTGTGATAACGAAGGGCCTCTATGTCGTAGCTCATGTTTCCTCCACGATGACTGTAATAGCTGGGTCAAGATATGAGTTGCCGTCATGATTTTTACCACTATCGGAAATGAAATTCTTGTATTTTCTGCTTCCTCTCACACGTCCTTAACTTTAAAAAAGGAAATGGTCCTAAGCTCGACTCTTAGCTGCTAGACGGGCGGTCCCTAAACGAACCAATTCCGCGGGCAGACACTGGAGGTACTAAATATCGGGCACGAACGGTCAAAAGATCTAATATCTGCCAGAAGTTGCATGGGTTGAAGAAAAAGGCAGCTCTGGCCAAAGAAATGAAACAGAACCCTGTTCTGCCCCGGAACATGACACCAGGATTTTCTCTTTTATGGCCTAGTGGGGTTTGCAGGGTTACGGAGGAAACCAAAAAACAACGGATCCGATTTTTTTCAGATGAGGTGGGCATGATACCAGATATGTGGTAGAAGATGCTCATGCCGGTCGAAACCCTGATATCAACATACGGCTATGCAGCGATATTGGTAGGCACATTCTTTGAAGGAGAGACGGTTCTTGTTTTAGGGGGTTTTGCAGCGCATCGTGGCTATCTTGAATTGACATGGGTGATAGTATCTGGATTCTTGGGAACACTATGCGGCGATCAGCTCTACTTCTATCTTGGCCGCGCACAGGGCACAAAAGTTCTGGAGAAGCGTCCATATTGGAGAGCTAAATCCACGCGAGTGTTCAGCATGCTACACGAACATCGCCTTCTGATTATTCTGACATTCCGATTCCTCTTTGGTCTACGCACCGTAACCCCCTTCATACTCGGTGCAAGCGGGATTAGTCCTCTTTTGTTTCTTTTCCTTAATTTTGTGGGCGCATTACTCTGGGCCGTTTCGGTTGGAGTCTCGGGATACCTATTCGGCCATGTTTTTGAATCGATCATTGGTGATGTAGAGAAATATGAATTGTTGGTGTTCGTTGCGCTCTCAATCGTGGGTGCATCTGCATGGGTCATTCATTGGCTTAGAAGGCAATATGCTGGGAAGCAACACTCCAGATCGACGAGATGAGATAGACTGCGCACTTGGATTCTGCAAACATAGTTGAGAGGCTCTGCGATGAGTGAGAGTGATCGCTCGCCAAACCGGTTCTGCCAAATCTGCGGTAGGCAGGCTCCTGCGGTAGAGCTTGTCATGGCACACTCGGTAAGGCCGGTTATCGTCGACATGGTTAAACACTCCTATCCCGAATGGTCTGATGCTGGTTTTATCTGTGTAGATGATCTCAATCGGTATCGATACGAGTATGTGCGGTCGCTCGTAGAGACCGAGAAGGGCGAACTATTAGGCATAGAAAAGGAGGTTGTGGAAAGTGTTGCGAGAAACGAGATTCTTTCCACCCTTGTCGACAAGGACTTCGACTCGAAACTGACGGTCGAGCAACGCCTATCAGACCGCATAGCGCAGTTCGGAGGAAGCTGGACCTTCCTTCTCATTTTTGCCTGCATTTTGGGGGTCTGGGTTGCACTCAATTCAGCCGCAATCGTGCTTAAACCGTTCGACCCTTACCCCTATATTCTTCTGAACCTCATCCTGTCTTGCCTAGCTGCGATACAGGCCCCGATCATCATGATGAGCCAGAACAGGCAAGAAGCAAAGGATCGAGCTAGGGCGACCCATGACTACCAAGTCAATCTGAAGGCGGAGCTCGAGATTCGACAAGTACACCAGAAACTCGACCACCTTCTGTCGCACCAGTGGGAGCGGCTTGTAGAAATCCAGGAAGTTCAGCTCGAACTGCTGACCGAACTGCAAGCCATACGGATAGACTCGAAGGATACCGAGCAAGGCTTTCCAAAACGGCCTCCTCGTTAGGCTCGCATTTGAAAGATCAACCGTTTTCTCTATCCCATACCCAGGATGGGTTCCAGAGTTGGCCCTCTTATGGATGTTGCCAGCGAGGTTATGTGGATTGCGGCCTTGTGCTTTTTCGAACACCGTGAATGCCTCCTCATAGACTTTGAAACGAAAAATCGGATTCCACCAGATAATCGACAAGAGCCGTCAAGAGCATGTCCCACCCTTCGTTGTTGACGACCGGCAGGGTTTGCCCCTTTTGGAAGGAATAACTTCCGCAATAGCTCATGATCTCCGGGTGTTTCTTTTTGACGTCATCCCAGAGGGAGTCGGGACAACAAGAGTGAGTCAAAGCCCCAATGGCGTCGAGCACCGACAGCCTTCCGTCAGGGGTGAATCTCACCGGATCGCCGTCAAAATGCACAACAAGGTTTTTCTCCATCGCTGCGTCTCCTCCATCGCTCTCTCGTTTACGCCTTACCTTTTTGATCAGCCCATCCATCAAGAGTTTTTTAGAAACCTTCCTAGTATTCGATCGAGCGTGTCACAGCAAGCAAAGGGTCCGGTTCATTTTTGTTATTCAGTTTATGCGGACAATCGCCACAATCCCAGTCCTGCCATGATCCTTTGATTGCGTCATCCAGACACTCTCTGTAGAGAGGGCAAAAGACATTTCTCTTCCCTCGCCTCCAAACAGGATTGCGTTTTGAGTTCACAGCAAACCTCCCTTGGGGAGGTTGTTTAACGAATGGGGATTTGGCCTCCTTTAACTTCAGCGCTCCCCCGACCGTCTTTTCAAAATCGATTATTTCAAAGGGCTTGAACATGACCGAATCAATCGCCCCGTTTTTAGCCTGCTTCTGAACCGTGTCCCTGTTATCACCCGTTAGCAGCATGACCGAGGTATTCGGCGACACTTCTTTGATGAAATAGGCCAAGCTCGAAATGTTCATGATAGGGATCTGAAGGTCGATCAGAACTAAATCGAGAGGACCGTCGAGAAAAGCAGCGAGAGCTCCGAGCCCGTTTTCAGCATGAGCCACCTCGAATCCCATGTCACAAAGCATCGCAGAGAAGACACTCTGAAGATTTTTGTAATCTTCAACAACTAGGACCCTTGCCATTCTTGGTTGCTCTGCGTTTTTATACACAGACGCCTTCCTACCATTCTTAACCTGCCCCATCTCAGACCTCCCTTCAGGTGAATTTCGCCATTTCACTCCAGCCGATCGCTGCCGTCTAGACTCCTCCTGTTGCCTTTATCTCAATAAATCTAACCGGCATGCCTCACTCAGGCTGAAAATTTCTTGGATGATCATTCCTTGAAGAAAATTGCTTACCAAGCATATCTAGGCGTCTCCGATCCAAGCGAATCTGAAGAGAGGCGCCCGGCGGAGTCTGGTGGACTCCAGTGACCGGGCACCAAGCCTAACCCTAACCTTTGGCCGGAGTTAGGGCGGCAAAGAGGGTGTTTTCGCCTCTCTGGATGAGAAGGAGAATGGTTTCCTGATCTTTTTCACTTTCAATTTTCTTTTTGAAATCCTCTACGTCCTTTACCGGCTTCTTGTTGACTTGTTGAATCACATCACCTGACCGGATGTCCGCGTTCGCAGCCGGGCTTCCCGGGATAACGCTTGCAACCACTACCCCTGTTTCGCTTTTCAAGTCCAGACCTTTTGCGATTTCAGGAGTAATGTTCTGCACGGTCATGCCTAAGGGCTTGCGGGTTGAAGTAGTTGCGACTTCCTCTTTCCGCTCTTCCAGTTGCTCGATTTTTACCTCACGATCGACCACATTGCCGCCTCTCAGAACCTTAACAGAGACTGTCTTGCCCACCGGGAGGGGTGCAACCATTCGGGGCAGTTCATTTGAATCAGAAACCTTGTTCCCGTCAAACTCAACGATCACATCTCCTGTCTCGATTCCACCTTTGTCAGCAGGCCCGCCCTTCACGACCTGAGAGACAAGGGCTCCTTTCTCATCCTTGAGACCGAAGGACTTTGAGAGTTCAGGCGTTATCTTCTGGATTCCAACACCCAGCCATCCACGGGTGACGTGGCCCTTGTCCTTGAGCTGGGGCACGATCTCTTTGGCCATGTTGACGGGAATGGCAAAGCCAATTCCCACGTTCCCCCCGGCCTGAGAGAAAATGGCCGTGTTAATTCCAATGACTTCCCCTTTAGTATTCAGTAAGGGTCCACCGCTGTTTCCCGGGTTGATGGAAGCATCGGTCTGAATGAAGTTGTCGTACGGCCCTGAGCCGATGACTCTTCCCTTGGCACTCACAATTCCTGCTGTCACGGTCTGCTCGAGGCCAAATGGACTTCCGACTGCCACCACCCAGTTTCCCACCTTCAAGGAGTCCGAATCACCCAATTGAAGAGCGTGAAGACCTGAGACCCCCTCCGCTTTTAAGAGCGCCAGGTCCGTCTTGGGGTCCCGGCCCACCACTTTGGCGTCATACTCTTTGCCGTCGGCAAGCTTAATCTTAATCTGGTTGGCATCATCGACCACGTGGTTATTGGTGAGAATATAACCGTCGGAGCTGACTACGAAACCCGATCCCACCCCCTGCTGCTCGGGGCTGCGATGAGGGTTTTCATCAGAGAAAGGGCCGAAAAAATCACCAAAAGGGGTCCTAAAAGGATTAGGAAATCCGAACCCCGCATTCTTCACCGTCTTCACCACTTGGATGTTGACCACACCCGGCCGAACTTTTTCTGCGAGTTCACTGAAGTTAGCCGGAACCATGGGAGTATCCGAGCTATTTACTGCTGCAGGTGCAGGGACGTCGTTACTTTTTACCGCAGGAGCAATCCCGTAACCTAGTCCCACCAGTGCAGTCGCCATGACAAGGGCGAGCAGTACTTTCTTAATACGTTTCTTTGTTTCCATGTTCTCGTCCTCCTTTATGAAAGATTTTAGCCACGAGTGGCGCTGATTTGCCTTTCAACGTACAGCATGAACATGACGAGAACATGGTCGGATCATTACAAGTTGGTCATCTTGGAGCCGGGTTAGGCGAAGCAGGATTAGCTTTTGATCAGGAGGCTATAAATAAGGAAGGGTTTGCGTCACGCGCTCTTTTCGCCGAGCGGTGTCAGCGGCAGTCCTTCTCTGTGCTACTGCGTTCAGAGACAGTGCGGATTCTCCAACCCTGCGCCCTTTTTTCAAACATCTTGAGTAGCGCTATTTCTGGTACGTTTTTCGCCATAGCCGTTTCGCGTATCTAAGTCGCTGGGGGATCAAAGCTTTCTCGATGTGAGGACGCGAGACATGTCCCATTTTGATGAAGGAGGGTTTTTGGTCTTCCAGTAGCATCCCCTAAGCCCCGTGTCGCCGAGCTTCATGTCGAGGATTCAGACCTATTGGGCTCCCCTTAGGATGACGGTTTTTATCATCTCAAGTGAACTGAAAGTAGCCGATATGTCTTTAGACCGGATTAGGTTGCTCCGTCTTTTCTGCTTCAGCCTGCAATCCGACTTGAGTTGTTAAGTGCGCGCCTGAAGAACCACTCGCCCGCTTTCCACTACGATACGCAGTCTATCGCACGGACTGACATGAAAAAGCCACCTTTCGGTTTGACTCCCTACCTGCCTTGACAGGACGCGGTGTTTCACCCCTCCGGCATATGCACAACGGCACAAAGCGAGAGTGTGTCAATCCCTTCCTTACTTATCGGCCAGCCATTTTCAGAATATGCTCAGCCCCTTCTATATTTATGATGTTAATCTTTCTTGATCGGATTGCATACTACCCTAAAATCAGAATCCATAGTTACACGATACGTTATCCCTTCTTTGACTGCTTGCTGATAAAGCGAATCATCAACCAAGTCTTTTGAAATCGTCAAGCCTTTGCTCGACCATCTAACAGGCTTCCTTGATGCATTTACCAAAGCAGGAAATTTTGTTACAGGATTTCCAGTTTCAAGGATATAGTCGAAATATGATTGTTTTATTCTTTGAAGATCTACAGTCTCGATGGATAATGCCTTTCTTATTGATTCAACAAAACCGTCAATGTCATTATACTGGGCATACTTGCCCACAAGGTCATAAATTACCTTAGCTCTTTCCTTTTTTTCTTCTTTTTTAGCCATTTCCCCTCCTCCTACTTTTTTATTTTCCTCCAGAGCCACCAGAAAAAAACCAACATGCCTAAATATCCCAAAATTTCCCAGAAAATTTTCATTTTCCCCTTTTTGTTGGCTAACATATTGATATTGTTATATTGCCATCTATATGGGTTAGCCTTATGTAGCCCATATCCACTAGGTAGTTATACACATTTTTTTAAGGTTGTAATGTAATCTTGACAGGATAATCATAAGACCGAATTACAGCGACCAAGCATCATTGTGCGGTTCACACCGCTGCCCCAGTAAAAAGAAATGGGGGATTAGTGGCTAAATCCCTTGGTGAAATCAGAACGACAGAATGACTACTTGATGCTCTACTCCTTGCTCGATACTCAATGCTCCATGTCTGAACTTCTATTTGAGATTATCTGTAAGCACATCGGGAAACAAGATGATCCGATTATGATAAATCCACAACATCAAAGGAGAAAAAAATCGTGTTGCACGGAAAGAACAATAATCTTAACTTCACCCTCAATCAAATTCGGTGTAACCTTTTTCTCACACGGAGACGTGCCTTCATCAAGAATAAAAGACCTCTCCTCGCTTTCTATAACTCGATACATTTTTTGCTCCATCGAAAGTGACCCCTTTCTTCTTTTTAGTGTTGCTCTAGGCAGGGTCTTCCCATCCTCCTTAATAAATATCGTATTTTTTCTTTTCTGGAACCTGTCGTGTTATCCTTTCCATGAGTGCTTGAACGACAAGGTGTACGGCAGGTTCGTGCCATTCCTCTGGATGATCGTCCAAGTATTCGCCTACAACATTAGGGATTTGGTCAACTGTAATCTCAGGAGGAACTGCAATAAGGTCAAAATATGCGTCACACACCCCAACAACGTATCCCACATAATTAGCCATACGCTCTACCAATACTGGCGATCTAACAGGTTGAGGGGCTAATACTATCTTGTATGCTTTCCAATCTTCGACTAGTTTTTGGCCTTGGTAAAATTGAGCCTCTGCGACCGTGCTAATCAACAAAACAATGGCGAATACAGTAAGCCCCTCGCATATTCGCTTCATCGGCTTTCCCCCTCAAGAATGGTTCTTGATTCAGCCCTTAATCATCCCTAAATAAGATTCCAGAAGTGGTGCTGACGGTCATAACGAACCGCCCAAGCCCTCACGGAACTAGGCCACTTCGGGAACGGATTCCCTTTCTAAAAATTGAAAAGCCCATTGAGGGAGATCCACCGTTTAGTGTTTTGACAATGTTGGGTCAGACGGGTTTTCTACTGCGTGTCTATGGATACCCCGTATAATCTCTCCCACATCTAGTTGCAATGTCATCGGGGCTATGTCTCAGCACAGCCTCCTGCGCTGTTTGTTCAGGCTAAAAATCCTTTGTCCCCTTTTTCGCTTTTTCTTTGGTATCTTTGATTTCCTCTTGCTTAATAGGTATAAAGAAATGCCAGATTTCACCTTTCTTCGAACTATCTTTGTACTCGAAAACGAGGCCCACAGTTTGGCCATACCAAGCATATTTTGCCATCAATTCATTTGGTTGGTCGGGTTTGCCGTATTCGTTAACAAGAGTCTCTTTGATTTTCGAGAAGTTCGAGTACCCATCGAACACAATGGCCACCACACAAAACCGGTTCTTGTAAAAGCCATAAACAAGCTGATTGATATCTGCATCCCCAATCTTCATTTTGTCATTGTTTTTCACGTAGTATTTTGTACCTCCATCGTCCTCAGTGAGACCCATGTCAGGCAATTGGCTGATATTAGTCCCCCACTTTATCCCTCTAAAGCCATCAGGTTCATTCTGGAAAGCGAAGACTGGAATTGCGACACAGACTGAGATGATTAGCAGAAAGATGCCCCTACCTAACCTCCTTTGGGAAGGCATCACGATTGATCCTCCTGCTGGGTGGGTTTGCTAGCGAAAGCTTTTTGCAGGATAGCAAACAGGGTTAAACAAAGCAATATCGCGGGAATAAATCTGCCAACTTCCGGTTAGGCTCCCTCCCTGTCTTGACAGGAGTCTCTCTCGGTCCCTTGGGCTAACAAATCGTAAGTAGCCCTCTGCCTGGCTGCTCGATAGGTTCAATTGGGTAATGTGCGCCAGGCAAAGCCTGGAAGGAGGGGAAGCCTCCATTAGGAAGTAGAAACTCTTTTGTGGGACCCTTTAGGGAAAAAACAGGCCGTCTCATTGAGCCTGCACATCCTGTCCGAACTTCTCGGCAATCTCGGTGAAAAGGTTGTAGTAGGTGGGTGGCCCCCGGGGTGTAAGGGAGCGGCATGAAGCTTAGGTCATTTTACACGAACTTCCCCTTTCAAAAGGGAAAGAGGTTCTTGGTTATCTTTGTTTTTTTGCCTGCAATGCTACGATTGCTTCCAGTGATCGCGCCAGCAAGATCTCATTGTCAGCTTGCAGGTATGAAAAGAGGACCGCATACTCATCCTTTCCGCCCAGTTTACTAATCAGCAAGAGGGCGCTGCCGCGCACGCTGACGGGATAACTGGCATCTGCAGCCACCGCTTTGGCAAATTGCAGCAGAGTGGCATCCTCGCTGAGGTTCATGCCCAAGAAGGTGCGTAGGACGAAATCCAGGCGTGGGTCGCCGCTCGCAGCTTTCAACGTCTGAGCCCGAATGTCCGACAGAGTCCTTTTCAGCTGTGCTTCGGCAGCGTCGACCCGAGCGAGCTCCGCCTCCTGGTCAGCCGGGTCCGGATTCTGGTTTTTCATTTCATTTCTCAAACTTTCAAAAGAACCGGCAAAGTAGCGGGTGAACAGGTCATCGCTCAGGCCGGTGGACTTGCTACGCGAGGATGGGTTGACCTTGTTGAACGCGTCAATCAGGGGCGCCTTGGCCTGAATCCCGTAGGTAGCAATGGCCTTGGAAAGCGACTGAAACAGCCCCGCGTTGCGCAGAGATTCGCTTCCTTCGTTGAGCACGCGAACTAATTGTCCTAATCCCTCGGGAGAGTGTAAACCAGCCAGGGTCTGGATACCGATCGCTTTGATAGATGGATTATTGGTCTGAATAACCAGAGATGCGATCCTCTCGGCTGGGGTGTTTTGCCCCGGGGGTTGGGACGTGAGGATGAAGAGATCCATAGCGGTCCCGCCAACCGGGATTTTGACGAGGACAGCGGCGGTGAACAAGGCCAGAGGGAGAAGGACCCCACCCAGGGCAAGCTTCACCAACCGAGTGAACTCCCCGGTGCCGAACTTGACCCCCCGCTTCCGGTACCCTTTGCGCTTCTTAGAAGTGACCGTATCCAGGAAGATACCGAGCACAGAGCTCATAACCACCAGTGCAAGCGCAAACAGCACCAGAGCGAGCGTGCGGTTGAGCTGCCAGAGGTTGAAATTCCTGAATAGGAACCACAACGCTCCACCCGAGAGGACGGCCGGAAGGATGATTTCCAAGATCAACAATCCCAGGCTGGGTAGAAACCCACCCTTGGCTGGCCCAGCGTCCTTTTGAGTTAGTGGTTTAGGTTGAGTGGGTTTGCTTTCAACTGATTCCGGGGCCATACAAGCGACTCCTAAGTGGCAGGATTGAGATCTATAGGATCAAGTTCATCTCCAGGATTATAGTCCCGAGATTGACGATATTGGCTAATTTTGTCTCCCTTGACCGCGGAAGGCACGCAGAGTGCGGGAGATGAATCAATGCATATACTTTTAGGTGCGCGAGGGAATTAAGTGTGAAGGGTGAAGTCCCTTTTTCTGAAAGGTAGGGTAGCAAGATTTCTTTTGCAGGTCAATGGACTGAGGTCCATAGGTTATGAGGCCCCGGGCGAAAGATTAGGGCTGCTAATCGCCCGCCTTCAGAAATGGCCTAAAATTCAAGCATACGATACGCGAGCTCCCGTTCGCACAGTTGATCCAAAACTTCAGCTTTCGAAGGAATCATCCGGTTCTGGCTAATTGGGAAGTCATAATCGGTTCTCTGCTTCCCATCTCCTCAGGCTTTGACGCCAGACCGTAATCAAATGAGGACTATGCTGAATCAGGATGGGAAATCTCCGAAAAGTCAGTATCCTTTCAAATTTCCACCCCAAGTGCTAAAATGGGTCAAATACAGCGGACTGGCCCAAGCGTAGCCTACGAAACGCTTTGAGATCGTCTAGGCAGGAGTTTTATGCGGACAGGAAATCGAAATTCTGCATTTTATGCAGATCGGTCTAATTATTGTTCTACCAAGAGAGACGATAATGAAGAAGTGTCCCTTCTGCGCTGAAGATATTCAAGACGCCGCTATAAAGTGTAAACACTGCGGTGAGTTTCTGGATGCCTCCACCCCACCACGCTTTGCAGAAGAAAAGATTCAATGGTATTTCCGAAAATCCTTTATTATCATCGCAGTCTGCTCAGTGGGGCCTCTGGCATTGCCCCTGATTTGGTGGCGGCCACAAACGACGCTTGCATGGAAGATCGGACTCACCATAGGAATCCTTGTTCTCAGTTGGATCTTGTTCCATATGACGATGGAATCCATTCGTACAATCAAGGAGTATTACAAGCTAATTGAAAAACTATGAAATGATCTACAGGTAGAACAAGTCAGTAAACAGCGACCGGGCTTACGTCGCGGCTTTATGTAAGTGTGCATGGTCTTGTGATTTATTACAAATTGGTAGTTCTTCAGGTATGACGCCCTGCGGGTTACCTCCGCGTTCTGCTATGATCCTTAAATCCGGCCATTCTCCAGTATTGTAACGGTAATAGAGATAAAATCCGGTGTACCCCGAATCAACATTACGATAAGGAAGCAAACCACGGCACCGAATCAAGGTTGCTGCTGCAACACTTCAACCGCACATACGTGTAAAACGGCTACCCCAACAGATTACACCCCCATCGACCTTCCTATAAAATGTGAAGTACGAAAAAGACCGTCCGGATCGTCCACATCGTCCAGGTTCTGTGGTAGCTTGTCCGAGCAGCACTAAAGCGTTATTGCAAGAAGGTGTGGACGGGGAGATGGAAGTCAAAGAAGAGGTGTATCAAGGTAGGCTGAAATACCTGGACGAAAGAGGAGATAAGGCTTG
>Ga0105107_10000732_pt1 | contig 21033 bp, 17 predicted proteins | sample PPLLaktember2015_6_FD_79335 | JGI IMG/M metagenome (GOLD analysis project Ga0105107, IMG submission 79335) | Freshwater sediment microbial communities from Prairie Pothole Lake near Jamestown, North Dakota, USA - PPLs Lake P8 Core (1) Depth... | ecosystem: Environmental > Aquatic > Freshwater >... | reverse complement strand
TCCTTCTGATGGACCTGTGCCAGATCCTCGGTGAGGCGTGGGTTGATCTCCCGCAGGTTCCGGACGACGTTCCACGCGGCCTCCACCTCGCGGTTCCTCGTGGCAAGAACCTGCTCCAGCTCTCCCGCCCGGGCGAGGCTCTGCGCAATCGCGCGCCCGCCTTGTCGCCACTTGATGACGCGAAGCCCTCCGCAGACAATGCAACCGTGTCGCGGCAACTCCCGTTCCCGAACCTGTGCTTCATTGCGACCCCCCAGGCACGGGGCGGACGTCCCCGCGCTACTCGACCAGCCGGAACGATATGTCGCATTGATGAACCGCGCTATCCGAGAAGGTCCGACGGTCCTGTAGGACTATTCCTACTTGGCTCAGCGGGCAAACTCTTGGAGTTCGATTTCTATCAATAGCTGCGCGTCGATGGCACCCTGCACGAAAGCGACATACTCTGGCGAAGCGCTATCGCGGTTGGAATGAGTGGGCACGAAGGCCTGGTACGACGCGCTCAAACGCGCTGGTATCCAGGACTTCCGCTGGCACGATCTGCATACGTGGGCCTTGTGGCACGTGCAGCAGGGCACCCCGTTGCACGCCCTGCAGGAGCTGGGCGGCTGGGAGTCAGCGGAGATGGTGCGGCGGTATGCGCACGTGAGCGCTGATCACCTGGCGCCGTATGCCGAGCGCTTGTGCGCCCTGAGCGTCGTGGATGAGAAGCCGGCCGATGGCACGTTTACGGCACAGCTGGAAAAAGAGAAGGGTTGCGATCTCGCAACCCTTTGATTGACTGGCGCGCCCGGCAGGATTTGAACCCACGACCCCCTGGTTCGTAGCCAGGTACTCTATCCAACTGAGCTACGGGCGCGAAGCCGCGGATTGTAGCAAAGTCCCCCGGCCGGGGCCAGACAGGGGCCGGAATCGCGGCGGACGGGGTTACCATACCCGTTATGAGCCCACCCACCCGAGGGCGATGACCGCTCCCGAGTCCCTTTCCGGTCTCCCCGGCGACCCGCACTTGCCGCTGATCGCCCAGCAGGCGTTGTCGCGCAGCAGCGGCGCACCGTTCATCGCGGGCAATGCAGTACGTATCCTGCGCGACTCGACCGAGAACTTCCCGGCGTGGCTGGACGCGATCGCACGCGCGCGGCGTTTGATCCTGTTCGAGAACTACATCGTCGGAAAGGACAACATCGGGCGCGAGTTCGTGTCGGCCCTGGCGGCGCGGGCGCGGGAGGGGGTGCGCGTGCTGGTCGTCTACGACTGGTTCGGCACGCCGTTCGCGGGGAACCTGTTCCGGCCCTTGATCGAAGCCGGCGGGCAGGTACGCTGCTTCAACCCGCCGCGACTGGGGGCGTCGCTCGGTTGGCTGACGCGCGACCACCGCAAGATGATCGCGGTGGACGGGGAGGTCGCCTTCGTCACTGGCCTGTGTGTGGCCAAGCGCTGGGCCGGCGACCCCGAGCGCGGCGTGCCGCCCTGGCGCGACACCGGCGTGGAAGTGCGTGGGCCGGCTGTAGCCGAGATCGAGAGAGCCTTCAAGAGGATCTGGGATTCGATCGGCCCCGATGCTCTGGACGATGCCCTGCTGAGCCGGCACGAGACACTGAAGCCCGCCGGTGACCTGACAGTGATGGTGCTGGCAAGCGAGCCGACCCGCAGCGGCGTCTACCGCCTCGATCAGTTCATCGCCAGCATGGCGCGCCATACGCTGTGGTTGACGGACGCGTATTACATCGGCACGCCCATCTACCTCGACGCGCTGCGCAATGCCGCGCGGGACGGCGTGGATGTACGCCTGCTCGTGCCGGGCACGAGCGATCTCGCCGTCACGCAAGCCTTTTCCCGCGCGGGGTACCGCCCGCTTCTCGAGGCGGGTGTGCGCGTGTTCGAATGGAACGGCAGCATGCTGCATGCGAAGACCGCAGTCGCCGACTGCCGCTGGTCCCGGGTGGGCTCCTCCAACCTGAACCTCTCGAGCTGGCTCGCCAACTACGAGTTGGACCTGGCGGTCTATGACGAGAAATTCGGCGGCCAGATGGAGGAGATGTATCTACGCGATCTCAGCAACTCGACCGAGATCGTACTGGCGGCACACAATCGGGTGCGGCCGCTGCGTCAGGATCGGCCTGTGCACGCCGGTGCAGTGCGGGGCAGCGCGAGCCGTGCCGCCGCCGGCGCGCTGCGAATCGGCAACACCGTGAGCGCCGCGTTGACCAACCGTCGCGTGCTGGGTGCCTCCGAAGCGGGCGTCATGGCGAAGTTCGGGACCATGCTTCTCTTGCTGGCGGTGCTGGGCGTGCTGTGGCCGATCGTGGTCGCTGTCCCGGCGGCGGTGCTCGCCGCGTGGATCGGGATCTCGCTGCTGATGCGGGCGTGGAAGGTACGTCGCGCAGCGCACTCGAGCGAAGCGCCGGCCGAGCGGGAAAGGCCCGGCGTGCCCGAACGCCGGGTGTGATCAGCGTTTGGCCTGACCCGGCGGGATGCCGCCCGGGGGGCCGACGCCTTTCCCTGGTTTCGTAGTCGCAGACTCGAGCACGCCGGCGTCGAGCTTCTTGAGCTGTCCCGGCGGCACACTTGGGCTGGAGGCTGGCGCCGGCAACACCAGACGAATATCGTCCGCGCCCGATTTCTTGGCCTGTCCGGGTGGCACACTCGGGCTTGAGGCCGGCGTCGGCGACGCCAGAGGAATGTTGTCCGCGCCCACCTTCTTGGCCTGTCCCGGCGGCACACTCGGGCTGGAGGCCGGCCTGGGCGACGCCAGAGGGGTGTCGTCCGCGCCCGCTTTCTTGGCCTGTCCGGGGGGCGCCGTAACGGCGCTCACCGGATTCACAGTGGAGCCGATCGCCGCACCCCTGCCGGGGCTCGATACGGACTTGTCTGATCCGGCGGTAGCCGTTGCCTTTGCTGGGGCCGGCGCGAGGGCGCGTTCGAGCGCAGCGTCCTCCTTTGCTTTCCCGTTGGCGGCGTGCTCGAGTGCCGCCTCATCGATGGGCCGTTGGTCGTCGGCCGCCGCTTCGCGCTTGTGCGCCTTCGCGGTGTCGCGTGGCTGCGTGGGAGGCAGGAAGACATGTCGTTCGGTCAAGACGGGAATCTCCGTCAGCGAGGGCACCAGGAAGGCTTGTCCTGCCAACACACCCAGGCAACCGGCGCCGTTGCAGACCTCGATGGCCCCTTCGGCGACGTTGCCGATGAGCCTGTCGCTCAACTCCAACGCATAGTCGGTGCCGCGAATGCCGATGGTCGCCACTGCGGCCTTCATGCTGTAGGCGCTGCGGTCGCGCTTCCCGACCAAGCCCGAGATCGTGCGCAAGCCGCCCTTGACCAGCGACATGATCACGCCGTCTTGCGCATCGCCGGCGGCGGTGTAGCGGTAGCGCTCGACTTTGAACTCGGTTTGCGGCTGCAGAGCGAGGAATGCACCGTCCTTGAAGCGGATCTGTACGAGCCCATCCTTCGTGAGGATGGTGTCGCCCTCCTCGACGGCAGCGTCCTTCTCCAGCGTGCGCGTGTTCCCTTGCGAATCGGTCGCAGTGCCGCTGCCGGTGGCAAAGACGACCTGGCCGGCAGGCTCGGCGAGCGCAATGGGAGACAGGATTGCCAGCAGCAATCCCAGTATGAGGGCTTGGTGGTAGAGCGCCGGATCGGTTCGGGCACGCATCTCGGATCTCCTGTCGCGCACCCTCGACCTTACAGGGGTGCAGCAGTGCGTTGGCCTACCCCGGCCCACGCAAGAGCTGTTCCTCCCTCGGTCTCGTCCGCTGGAGCGCAGGCATCCCTTTTTGTTTTTCCCAAGAGCGCCCAGGGCCGCGCGCAAACAGTCAACGCTACAGTATCCCGCGAATGACCTTTGGTGGAAAGAAACGTCAATCGAATGTGCTGGCGCACCTTTCCGTTTCGCGGCTCGGGAAGAAACGATCCAAGTCGGTCGTTTTGGTGGACGGGCGGTGGGGGCAGTCTTCCGCGAACCCTTCTCCGCCCGTGAATTCCCATTATCAGGGAAAAGTGTAGGGAAAAGTCGTGCTTCTGACGGCAAAAAATCCGCTTTAGTCTACAGCATGACCCAGATCGCCCTCATCCAGGGGGTCACCAGTCTGACGATTTGAAGGTTGAGCCGCTGAAGGTGGAACCCTTCACAGCCCGTATCTCACCTAGCAGAAAGGTCTGTGTGCACGATCCCTGCTCAGACCAGAGGGGCGGAGCTCACGGGCCTCCGCAGGCGGAGCTCACGCACGCAAAGATGCAGCGGCAGACAAGCGTGACGCCGACTACGCGGTGGCGAAAGAGAAGTGCGACCTCTACGCAGGTGGCGCCAAGGACTACTGTGTGTGGACCCAGCGACGGCACGCTTTGGCAAATCCTCAGCGCTGTCCCAACGATCGGCGGTGCGGCGGTCGGTGGCATCATAGGCAACCAGGTCGGCAAACCCGAGTAACAACCGACGAAAGTGTGCCTCGCCTCGCGCTTGACGGGCGCGTGAAGGTTCCGATGAAGGAAGGCCGGCTTGAACAGCCGGCCTTTTCTAGTTCTGGGGGCTTCAGCGGTGAGCATTTGGCGGGTGAACGCCGATCGAGCGGGTGACCTCCACCGCCAGGGACGCCTGGCAATGGATGACGAGTCACTTGAAAGCAGTCTTCACGGCGGCTCTCCAGACGTACCTGCGGGGAAGGCAGACTCGTGGAAAGCTACGGCGAGAAAGTAGTAGTCTATCGCGACGAGCGCGGAGCACTACACGCGCTTTCGGCCACCTGCACTCATATATGGGTTGTATGGGTTGTATTGTTCAATCGAACGGGGCAGCTCAGAGCTGGGATTGCCCCTGTCACGGCGGGCGGTACCGGCCTACCCGAGAAGTACTCTGCGCGCCACCGATGCAGGGGCTCCGGCGGCTAGACGCAGAGGAAGTCGGCCAGCACGAGGAGCAGATCCGGTGAATCGAGCCGCGCTCTCGCCGAGCGCATTCCCGCTCACGGCGAAGTACGACCCTAAATGGATTCGCGACAACGCGCTTGGCGAGAACGCCCTGTGTCAGGTAGAGAGCCTGGCGCGCCGGCTTCCGTTGCGCGCGGGGATGCGCGTCCTGGATCTCGGCTGCGGCAAGGCTACAAGCTCAATCTTCCTCGCGCGCGAATTCGGGATCGAGGCCTGGGCCGCGGATTGGGCGACATCCCCCACCGAGAACCGCAAGCGCGCGATCGAGCTGGAGTGCGAGGCGAGCGTGTTTCCCTTGCGGGTGGACGCGCATAGTCTGCCATTCGGCAAGGAGTTCTTCGACGCCGTGATCGCCATTGACTCCTTCCTGTACTTCGGCACGGACGAGCGCTACCTGGGCTACCTTATCCAGTTCATCAAGCCCGGCGGGTTCATCGGCGTGGTGGACATCGCCTTCACGCGCGAGCTTCGGTCCATCGAGGACGCGCCGGAGTACTTGCGTGCCCAGTACCCAAAGCACTGGTCGTACGTGCACAGCGTGGAGTGGTGGAAGCTGCACTGGGAGAAAACCGGGCTAGTTGACGTGCAATGTGCCGAGCTCTTGCCCGAGAGCGATGACCTCCTGCGCAACTATGTGCTCGACCGGCCGCCCGAGCAGGATGAAGACTCGATCATGCGGGCGGTGCCGCGCGATCATGAGGCATTGATCGCGCTCTTCTGCTTGGTCGCGCGCAAGCGCTCACACTGACTGCCGATGACGATTAGCCCGATCTACTTGATGAACAGGAACTTGTGCGCAATGTCGAGTTGTTGGGCTGATCGGCGATGCAAGACACACGCGGCGCTGGGCATAGCTATAGCTGCTGGCCTTCTCTTGGGCCGAGGCTGAGCTCCCGTTAGACAGTCTGGGTAATGGAACCTACCGACGCGCTGGATCGGACGGTCGGGGCTGCCGCAGCCGGCGGCACGCAGCCGCACAATTCTGGATTGCTGGTAGAGGTCAAGTTACTATGGCGCGAATTGCGTGCGCTGGCGCACGATCAATGGATGCTCGCGGCGCTGGAGGCGAGGCTAGCTGGCAAGAGCCTGGTTACCATGATTGCTACGGGTGTGATGGTTGCGGCCTTGCTGGTCAGCGCGTGGTACCGCACTGCTGTGGCTAATCCGCATCGGGGTAGCAGCGACCATCGCGATGCTGCTTGCCGTCGCCGCCAAGCTGGTGCTCGTCGTAGAGACCTGTGAAAGCCAGTTGTGCCTGGCCCGCTAGCGACCAGCCGCCATATTCCGCGCCGGACAACTCGAAGAACACCGCATCACCTAAGGGCAGCGGCCAACATCCATTGGATTACTGTAATTGCACTTGCGGTTCTCCAAAGATTCTCACCGATTCAGATCGACTCTCGTTCTTTCAACCTTAGAAGCCCAACCTCAAAGAATCTCCAGGACGTAGTCTGTAGCGACGCGGCTGGGCCTCCGTTCCCTGGCTTGAATGCGATGGCATCCGCAAGCGCGAAACCAACGAGTGCAGTGTAGAGCGCGTGACCGATCTCTGGTAGAACTGAGAATTGCCCTGCAGAAAACTGTGAAGTTTGTCGATGCGCGGGCTGTATCAGGCCGCAGCGCCGAACCTGAAATGCCGCCCTGCCGCAGTGACCATGGAGCAGTTCGTTGTTCACTTGCTCCGCGATGCTTTCTGCGATATGTGAAGACAGAGGGGCAAGGTACTGAATAAGGGTCACGAGGACATCTAGGACCATGAGATCATTGAGGGCAGTGCTGCCGACTATCCATCCCCAGAGCAAACGAGCGAACCTGAATACGTTTCGAACGTTGGGCGCACGAATAGCAGGACGCTGTCGCAGGCGATGCTGTCTGCACCCCAAGGCGTGGTGCTACAGCCCCGGCTAGGATTCTCTCAAGCGCTGAGGGCTCAACTGGTTTGACGATGTGGGAGTCGAAGCCTGCCTCTAGCGAGCGCTCCTTGTCCTCCGGTGCCCTCGCCCGGTCAACGAGATGAGCGCAACATTCTTACCCCAGGGCTGCTCTCGGATGCGTCGAGCGGTGTCGTATCCGTTAAGCTCGGGCATTGCAATTTCCAGCAGAATCACATCTGGGCGATAACCGGGCGCGAACGCAAGGGCTTCGAACCCATCGTGAGTCGCCCGCGCGTCGTTGCCCATGAGCTCCAACATCATCGCCAGGCTGACGGCCGAGTCGCAGTTGTCGTCCACGACCAGGATACGACGTCGCGTGATGCCTCCAACCGATTCCGCCTAGCGCTGACCTCTTGGAAGCTGCACGAGTGAAAGCGCCGCTGGCAGAGTCACGGCAAACTCGCTGCCCATGCCGCGCCTTCACTTCTGGCTTCGACAACACCGCCGTGAAGCTCCACCAGTCGCTGGACGATGTGGAGACCGATACCCAATCCTCCTTGCGACCGCTCAAGCGAACGATCCACTGCGTGAACATGTCGAAAACTCGGGTTAGCATCTGAGCGGGGATGCCAACTCCGTGGTCCTTCACCCCCACCACGATCTTGGGACCACACCGTTCCACTGTCAGCCGGATATGGCCGTTTCGCTCGATGTACTTCGCAGCGTTGTTAAGCAGGTTCGCAAACACCTGGGCGAGCCGAGCCTCGTCGGCGTTTACCAGAATCGGCCCGCTCGGCATGTCGATTGTAAGCTTGTGGCCACCAGCCTCGATTACCGGCCGACTGGTTTCCACGGCGCTCTGAATGACAGCCGCGAGCTCGATACGCTCCATGCGTAGCGGGACTTGGCCCCAGCTGATGCGACTTAGATCGAGCAGATCGTCGACGAGTCCCACCATTCGTCCGAGCTGCCGCTCGATGATGTTGCGCGCCTGCTCGATTGCCTCACTGTTGTTCTTTGCCATTCGCATGATGCAGGCCGTTGCGCAGCGGAGCCAGCGGGTTGCGCAGCTCGTGGACCACTGTCGCCAAGAACTCGTCCTTGCGGTGATCGGACTCCTTGAGCGCTTGTTCGGCCAACTTCTGTTCGGTGATATCGAGGACCGTACCGAGAATCACGACGGCACGCTTTGTCTCCCCGGTTTGTTCGAAACTCGTCTGGCCGCGGGCGACCACCCAGCGCGGCGTACTGTGAGCATGGACGAATCGGAACTCTTCGCTGTAGCGGCCGGTGCCGCCGGGTCGAAGCGCCGCTGCAAGCGCCGTCTCAATCCTGGATCGGTCGTCTGGGTGAATGAACGAGGTGATGCTAGAGAATGTGAGCGTCGCATCTGGTGCGAAGCCGCAAATTTCTCTGCAACGGAGGTCCGCGTCTATGACGTCCCGTTGCGGGTCCCAGCTCCACGTGCCCAGCCGAGCCACATCTAAGGCCAGCCGGGCCCGCTGCTCAGCGTGGCGAAGCGATCCTTCTACCTGCCTGCGCTTCTCCAACGCGGATAGAAGTTCGAACGCCGCTGACGCGAACTTGCCGATGCTGCTCAGTAGCCGGAAGTCTTCCGCGTCGAACTGGCGCCTTTCGTCGTGCGAGACCACCCACACCGTGCCCACTGCTTCTCCACCGACAGAGAACGGGATCAACAACGCCTCGTATGTCGGCCGCGTGACAACGCTGAAATAGGGGTAGTAGCGATCGAAGCGAACGAACAGTTGCACGCTGTTGCGATCCAGCACCACACCACAGGGGCTGAAATCTCGTGGCGTTGTGCCGCCCACGTGAGGCGCCCACTCTCCGGCAATGGCAGGCCAGCGGAATATCAGTTTACCTTCGTGTTGATCGAGAAGGCTGATCCCTGCCGAGTGAGCACGGCATAGGCAGTGACGCTTCCACGAGCTTTTGCAAGATGCCCTGTGGCGAGCTGCCCAATGCTTGGGCCAGAGCAGTCAGCGCACGGTTCTCTGCCTGGTAGTCGGGGGGGCGCGAAGGTCGCCGAAACAAGTCCTCGGTCGCAATGACCGCACTGAGAGGTAGAGAAGCGCCGTCGGGCAGTGCAGGCGAGTGCATATTCGGGAGGCTGGTCAGGAGGAAGCAGAGGCGCACGCGCTGGAGCCCAGCCGGACTATCAGCGCGAAGATTGTCCCGCTCGCAGCTTAGGCCGCTAGAAGATGGTTCTGGCGGGGACTATGAGGTCCAGGCATGAATGACCTCCCGATCAAGGGGTTCGGCATCCCACGCAAGCTTCTCCTCGAACTGGGCACGATCGTCACGCCCGACACGCTGCTGCGCTGGCATCGGCAACTGATCGCCCAGAAGTTCGACTTCAGCCACAGCAGACAGCCAGGCCGCCCCGGGCACGCTTAGGGTCATCACCGAGCTTATCGTGCGCATGGCACTGGAGAATCCACCACGCTGGGGCTGCGCGCGCATCCAAGGTGCGCTTGGCAATCTCGGGCACGAAGTAGGGCGCGGCACGATCGCCATGCCCTCAAGCGAGAAGGCATTGAGCCTGCTCCGCAGCGCGGCAAATGCACGGTCCGGTCGGTATTTCTAAAGGCGCATTGGCGGGGCATCGTAGCCGCCGACTTCTTCACCGTCGAAGTCTGGCCGCTTGGTGGACCTACTACGTGCTGTTCCTGATCGAGCTAGCCCAGCGCATCGTTCACATCGCCGGCATCACCCAGCATCCCGCGGAAGGCTGAATGGTCCAAGTAGGTAGACATCTGACCGATGGCATCAATGGCGTGCTAACCGGCAAAAGCCATGTCATCCTTGATCGCGATACGAAGTACACAGCCCAGTTCCGGCGTCTGATCCCGGAGTCTAGGACCGCTGTGATCCGACTGCCACCCCGATCGCCCAATCTGAATGCGTTTGCGGAGCGCTTCGTGCGCTCGATCAAGGAGGAATGCCTGGAGCAGAGGATCCTCATTTGGGCAGAGGTCCTTGCGTCGAACGATCTACGAGTTCTTGGCGCATTGTCATTGTGAGCGCAATCACCAAGGTCTCGGCAATCGCCTGATCCAGCCAGGGCCGACGCCTTCGCCGCCCGTCGAGTCAATTCAGTGCCGTCAACCCTGGGTGGGATGTTGAACTTTTGCCACCAATCCGTGGCGTAGGTACTCGACCGAGAAATTGGACAGTACGGGGTTAGCGGCCACGGCGGACCGTCGAGCGCGCGGGGAGTGCGACGGATGGGCGGGGCTGGGCATGGGCGACGGCGAGGGCGGTTGAACAGGTCAACCTGCAAACCATCCGGATGCTCGACCCAGTCCGCTCGCGCCTATGTTCGACAGCGCACAGAAAAGGCCTCGACGATTTTGTACTATAACGCACGAGCCACCCATGGGCTCGCTAGCAGTATGAGTTCGTTCGACTTTCAATTCAGGAGCGCGGACAGATCATCCAAGCACTACAAAGAAGCCGCCAAGCTTCTCGACTCCGGTGACCACAAAGCTGCAGCACACCATGCACCAATTGCTCATGCACACACTGTTTACGCTACAGAACAGGAAACGGAAGCAAGCAAGAAATGCGCAAGCACACAAGGCCTTCAAAAGTACTGAAGCCTTGTCCCACCTGTAACCTTGGCTCGCCAGTTTGATGTCGAGCCATGTTCGTTTCTTGAAAAGGAGTTTGACTATGGACGAAGCCACTTCGATCACCTCCGGAACCCTCATCGCTGCGGACAAGGTGAACGGTACCAATGTCTATAATCTGGCGGGGGATAAGCTCGGCACCGTTGATGACATCATGATCGACAAGATCAGCGGTCGCGCGATTTATGCGGTGATGTCGTTCGGCGGTTTTCTCGGCATGGGCGAGAAGTACCATCCACTACCATGGGCGACCCTGAAGTACGACGCGCAGAAGGGCGGCTACGTGGTCAATCTGGACAAGAAGCAGCTCGAAGGCGCGCCGAACTACGATCGCGGGTCGGAATTCAATTGGACGCCCGAGTACGGCCGCAAGGTCGACAGCTACTACAAGGCACCAAGCTACTGGATGTAAGTTGCTGTGGTGCCTGAACTGCGGCAAACCTCCGTTGGCGCCGGGATCAGAACGACTTTGGCTCCCGGCGCTCCGGTCCGCATGATCAATCAATTGATAGGAAGAAGGTGTCCCAACGGTAGTTGAAAGTTGAGGGGGTGGCGGTTCCACGGTGGATTCGAGAGAATCGAGTTTGCCAAAGCGCAATCTCTGCGAAGGAGAGCCGATCCTCAAGCCCCGGCGCGCATGAGTGAGATCCTGCTCTCTGGGGCATCCACGCGCAACTACGCGGGGTGCTGCCCAAGATGGCCAAGAACGGTGGGCGTGTCGCGCTCGTAGCTCTCGCGCAAGCTCATCCAAGCAGGGGCCAAGCTGCTTGAGGGACTGATGAGCCGCAGCCTGGCGGGGCTGCAGATCCTGGTGGTGTACATCGACGGGGCATCAAGCTCGGCACGCCGATGATCTCAGACCACGATGCGAGCCCAGTCCGATGTTTGGTAGTGGTACCCGCATTGGGTGTCGGCCCGGTCGGAAGTGATTCGAGACCTGCGCATGCACTGAGAGGAAGCGCTGGGCGTGTCGCATCGAATCGCCGCATTCCTCGCTCTCTCGCGCATCCCCAGTCCAATTTGAATGCCGTTCACACGCCACGAGAACCAGGGCACAACTAATTCAGAAGGAGTCCGCCATGTCAGTTTGGTCTCGAATCCGCTGGTTGCTAGCCGCATTGCCCGCCATGGCGGTTGTCTGCTTCGCGCTGACAGCGTCGGCCGCCGATGAAGACTTCCCCACGCTGACAAAACGCCTTCAAGCGGAGAAACCGAAGTTCGCGAAGCGCCAACAGGCTTTGCTCGCGGAGCGCTACGACCTCGCTGACCGGCCGGCCAAGGGAACGGCCATGTCGGGCGGCAAGCCGGTGCAAGACGGCGTGCGCGTCAAGTTGCCCGAGGGCATGACCTGGGAGAAACTCGCCGCCTTGTCGCCGGAGGAAGTCAGGGAAAAGCAGCTCTGGCCGATCGGCTTTCTTCCGTTGCCGCATCCCCACCACGAAGCGGGCGGAATGATCTTCCCCAAATTCCTCATCGAGGAAACGAAGAAGCAGACCGATCGGGACCTGACGCGCTTCGACCTCGACTTCGACTTGCCGGATCATTTCCTGCCCGAGTTCCCGGCACCGATCTATCTGACGACGCGGCCGGATCTGGGCGACGTCTCGCAAGGGAAACTGGTGACGCTCAGCAACTTCAACGAATTGTTCAAAGACATCCTCAATCCCAAGCAGCTCGAGGGATTGCGGTTGCTGCTCACGCCGTTTCCCCAGCAGCAGTTCAACGCCACCGAAGACCGCCGCAGCCTGAAGGCCCATCAGGGTGTTGCCTGCCTCGACTGTCACTCCAACGGCCATACGAACGCCTCCACCCACACGGTCGGCGACATTCGGCCCAACGAGCATCGCCATCGGATCGACACGCCATCGCTGCGGGGCGTGAACGTTCAGCGGCTGTTCGGTTCGCAACGGGCGCTCAAGACCGTGGAGGACTTCACCGAGTTCGAGCAGCGAGCCGCCTACTTCGACGGCATCCCGTCGGACGCGACGCGTAAAGGCACCAACGTCCTCGAACGCGGCAGTCAGGTGCATTTCATGGCGGAGTTTCAGGCGCTGCTCGACTTTCCCCCCGCGCCGAAGCTCAACGTCTTCGGCAAGCTCGATCCCGCCAAAGGCAGCCAGAGCGAGATGCGCGGCCAGGAGATCTTCTTCGGCAAAGGCCAGTGCGCGACCTGCCACACCCCGCCGTACTACACCGACAACCTCATGCACAACTTGAAGGTGGAGCGATTCTTCAAGGAGGTCACGATTAACGGTCGCAAGGCGTCGGCCGACGGCCCGATCAAGACCTTCCCGCTTCGCGGCATCAAGGACTCGCCGCCGTACCTCCACGACGACCGTTTGCTGACGCTGGAGGACACGGTGGAGTTTTTCAACCTCGTCCTGGAATTGAAGCTGAGTGCCCAAGAAAGGAAGGATCTGCTGGCCTTCCTTTGGGTGCTGTAGGCTCCGGACTCTGGCCCAGCCCACGTCCAGAGGTACTCCGTCAAGAGGTTTATCAGGGTTTTTTGAGTACCGGCGACCAACGGCGAACCGTGGCGCTTGAGGGCATTGGGGTATCTGGCCTCGTCGTACGGTTGTGCGGTTCTGCCAGCAGCGATACACGATGCGGATCCTGTGCTCCGCAAGAATTGCGGCCGGGCTCTTCAGAGCTGGTTTTCCGTCAACCGGCTAGGCGCTCGCCGGCGCCATTGCGAGCCAATACTCGTGATGCACTCCACCCAGCACCGATTTCGCGAGCACGAGCGTGCCCGCCACCAAGCGGTGTCGGGATTCGGGCTTCGGGCCCACCACAGATTCATTCGGAGGGTCCGGCACGCCTGGACCCAACGCGCTATGGGGACGTCCCCGTTTGTAATGCTCCACTCACGATTTCAGAATCGACCGGAGATGGGCCTCAGATAAGTGAATCATCCAGTCTAGGCACTCGCGCCGGATCGTTCCGATCACACGCTCGCAGATGGAGTTCGCCTTCGGGCTTGCCACAGGTGATCGCAATACTTCGACTCCCAGGGCACTGATCGAATCGTCCAGAGGAAGAAGTCGCACGCGAGAATGCCCTTCGCGTGATTTTTCAAGAACGTTGGCCAGCGCTGGTCGCCTCGAGGCTGCCGTGGCGGTTGCTTCGGAAGGTACTTGCCCACCGGCCTCGGAGAGATCCGAATGCCGAGCTTGACCAACAGCTTCTATCAGCGGCCGGGTTCGAGCTCGAACAAGAGGTCCTTCAGGTGCAGAGAGGTCTCGTCGTCCGTCACCCGTTTGCGCGCGGCCTTTACCTTCGACGCAAGATCCTCCATGCCAACGCGCAATGCGGCGCGAAATTCGCTCGGTGCAGTCTGTTCGCGGCGCTGGTCTTTGCCTGCCTCCGCAGGGAGTGACGACACGCGCCGCTCACGCTGCGCTGACTGGATGCTCCGCGAGGGATTCCAATCGAGATAGAAAGCCGATTCCAGCTCGTTGGTAACGCGCGGCGTCCGTTGCTCTTCACCACTCACACGACCGAGCAGAAGCCCCACATAAAGTCGCTGAAGATCGCGCCGGTACAGGCCAACGATCGGGTTCGCTCGATCGAGCTCACTGAACAGGCCGCGATTCAGGTCCCGGACAAGATCCGCTCCGACATATCTCTCTGCCTGCGGAAGCGCTGTCTGGCCTTCGGCCATACGCTGAAATACCGAGTGATCGATCAGTCGCAACAGGAGCTCCCAGTTCGAGCTCTGCAATGCGTCCGCGGCACCGCTGGGGCTGATCCGCTTAAGAATATCCGGATTGAGCAGCGCTGTGGGTCTAGCGAACCCTCGATCCACCAGGAATCTCACTGCGGCGCGCTGGCGCTGTGGGGGCACCGGCTCGAACGGCGCAGCACCTCGTTTCGCTTGATTGCGCGTTTCGATCACGCCGCCAATCAATTTGGCCACCGCAATGAGTTCCTGGTGCCGCTGCCCGACCAGCGCAGCGTACAACTCTGCGAGCCGCACGTAGTCGCGGCCCTTCTCCGTTGCCGCCTCGACCAGCATGGTGGTCGCAAGATCCAGGTTGCGCAATCCCAGGTTGCCTGCCTTGATCGGGTCGTCTCCCACAACACCGGTCATGACCGTGGGGTCCAGCTCCGCAACCTCGTCTTCACCGCCGAAGCGCAGCATCGGCTCATCGAGCTGGCGGGCAGCGAGTCGGTCGAGCGCATCCCACTCCTGATCGGCGCTGAGTCCGGGCAACGGCTTGTACCCCCACTCCACCGCGAAGTAGTCATACGGCCCGAGCCGCGGCATTAGGTAGGCGTGGTCACCCGGTTGTGCGACGTAATTGAAGCGGGCATAGGACATGATGGAGGCGGACGTGCCCCAGCGCTCGGTCCACTGCCTGCTGCGAAGCTGCGCCACAGAATACGCGGAGTGCGCCTTGAAGTTGTGTCTCAGCCCCAAGGCGTGGCCAATCTCGTGCGAGACGACGTAACGCAGCAGCTGGCCCATTACTTCGTCCGGGAGAGGCAAGCGCTGGGCCCTCACATCCAAGGGCGCGACCTGCGAAAAGTACAGGTTCTCCAGCTGATTGAGAACGCTGTGCCAGAAGGTCGCGTGTGAAGAGATCACCTCGCCGCTGCGAGGATCGGCCAGGCCCCAGCCCATCGCGTTCTGCCCGGGGGCCCAGCGAATCGCCGAGTAGCGTGCGTCTTCTGGATCCCAGGTCGGGTCCTCTTTCTCGGTGGGCGCATCCTTCGCGATGATCGCATTTCGGAACCCCGCCTTCTCGAAAACGACTTGCCAATCTTCAACGCCCAGCCTGATGTACGGACGCCAACGATCCGGTACTTCGCGACCGACATAGAACACGATCGGCTTGACCGGCTCCGAAACCTCGGCATTCGGGTCTTTCTTTTCCAATCTGTACCGTTGAATGAACGCCCGGCGCACGGCGCCGGTGCGGCTGGTCCCGTAATCATTAAAGGGCTCGGAGTAGTAGCCGACCCTGGGGTCCGCGTAGCGACCTTGCATGGGCTGCTCGGGCAACAGCAGCATGCTTGCCTGAAACAAAAACCCCATGATCGGGGCCCCAGATTCGGCGAGATCTTCGGGATTCGCGGTCCAGGTCTGGGAAAATCTCACCTCGATGTTTTGCGGGAACACCTTGACGCTCTCGATGTAGGATCGCTGCGGGTCGACTTGACCCATTCGGAACCGACGCCGGAACTCCTGCGCGAAGCCGGTAGGCAGGTCCGAAAAAACCAGGCTGGTCACGTCGATGACCGGCGCGCCGTCTGCGCCTTCGCTCAGCACGTCGAATGAGCGTATCAGGAAGTTGGGAGACATCTGTCCCACGGCGCGCGTTAGGCCCAGCCCTCCGTCGGCTGGCATGTCGAACTGAACGAGCTCCAAGTGCACCTGATCGCCTCGTCTGACCCAGCGCACCAGACGGGTGTCGGCATCCCGCCCGGAAGTCTGGGCGTCGCCCTTCCTTTCCCTACGTGCCGCGAACTCGGTGCTAATCAGCATGACGCGATCGAGCATGATCGGCGGGATCTCATAGAGAATGTGACCGCAGCGCTGATGCACGGTAAAGAGCCCAGTCTGCGTGCTCGCGCTCGTGGCCACATCGGAATTGCAGGAGACCACATCAGACGCGTTCTGGGCAAACAATCCACCTCTACAAGTCCAGAGTAGGAGTCCCACTAGCCCAAGAGTGATTGGTTTCATAAATAAATGCTTTTAGCAGTCATGCGCTTGTCTTCATCAGAAGTGTCAATCTTGTTGAAGCCTCGGCAGGCCTGATCTTCCCACTGCTGAGCGACAGCAACTCCCAGTGCGAATGCGAGCGCGATACCGAGAAGACCCGGGACGATTCCGAAAACAGTCGGCGGCGCATAGACGATGTGCTCTTCGCGACGAGATATCGCGCCGCACGCTGCGGATCCTGAGCGCAGATGTCGGCGGCCTTAAGAATGGGGCGCGGCGCACGCTTCGTGGCCATCGGATTGCGTGTCGCGAGTTGTCGGTGTCCTGTTCGATGACATCGCCCAGGTTCACGCCGATGCAGAAATGCATGCGCCGCTCGGCCGCAAGCCCCATAGTGCGGCCCTTGAGACCTGCTGGATTTCGACCGCAGCGGCCACCGCCTCGACCCCGCTGGCGAACTCGGGCGAGCAGCGCATCGCCCAGCGCGTTCACCACCCGACCGTTGTGGTGCTCGATGATGCAGCGCATCGCCGCGCGATAGGCGGTGAGGGTTTCGATCGTGGTCGGTTCGTCGGCTCCCATCAGCCGCGAGTAGCCCACGACGTCCGCGCTCAGAATCGCCGCGAGCTTGCGATGGGGCTCGTTGTCGACCGGCATTCTGGAACGAGGCTTGCCCGCGGGTCGCTTGGTCATGTACTTCCCGACGGTTCGCGGTGAGACGCGTAGCCCGAGCTTTAGCAGCAGTTCGTTGGCGATGCGCTCCCCACCCCACGACGGGTTGTCCATGGCCATCCATCGAATAAGCTGGCGCAGCTCAAGCGGAATTCGCGGGCGTCCCGGGCGTGACTAGGTTTCCAGATCTTGGCGGGTACCAAGGTTGAAGAGGATGGTGCCGGTCACCGAGGCATCCGGCACAGCCGCAGCGTCCGTCGCAATTCCGCCTCCTAACAGGACCTGCAGCAGCGTCGCGCGAACCCAAGCGCGTCTCGAGAACCTCATGGCGCAACGATATCACGAAAGCCGAGCAATCGGCGGCCGCCGACGCGAGAGCACCTCCAGTGAGTAGGATGCGGGACCGCGATCGAACTACTGTTGGCTAGGACGCCGATTGCGACCTGGCTGGAAGCTCTGTCAAAGTAGCGACTCTCGGATCTACATCACGCGGTATTGATAGACTACTCAAGCCACCGTAGTGAAGATCCCGGCCGGTTTTGAGCGTCAGCGGTCAAATCCCGTCATTCGATCACATCAATTGACTGATCCAAAGCTGCCGGTCGGACTTTCCGGCGGCCGACCCGTCAACTAGTCCGGAGTGGTCACGGGCGATATGGGTCCTCAGGCAGGACACCTGCTGCCCGACGCTCGCGCGAAACGTAAGATAGTTTCAATGAAAAACGGCACCCTTGGGTGCCGCTCTCTATCGAAAACCGATGCCCGCGATTATGCGCCGCGGAAGCCAAAGGTTTCATTGCCCTTCTGGATGTCGGGTTCGACAAATGTTCCCCAGCCAAGTGTGTCGTTCATGTAGGCATCCAATGCCTTGTCATTGCTGAAACAGTAGGTCCTGCCATCCTCTCGGGTCATATTAACTTTGCATGCGGCGGTGCTCCCGTCGGACGCAATGTGTGGGACAGACACTGTGAAGCCCAAAACGGTGATTTGATCGAATTTCTGAGCGGCATAGACGCCGGCCGTCGTGGCCATCAACGTGACTGCAAGAGCAAAACTATTGATTGTGCGACCGTTCATCTGAATCTCCTGGCCAGTCTGATATGACCGGCTTGCTCGATTGCGGTGGTTCCATCGTGGGCTACGCTGAAGCGAATACCGACCCGATGTGGAAAGACACCACACCCCGCGCTCTTCACGAAAACCTTCTCGTTCACGGCGCAGGGGCGGTCGTCGCGTGCTGGATGCTGGAGTCGCCGTCGTCGACGGCAATCTAGGGAGCCAGGGGCCGGTCACACAGCAACCGGTCGGCGCAGATCGCTGATTCTACTCAACCCAGGTTACAGCGCCTGAATCAGGCGCAAGTTCGGGGAAGGCAATGATGCTACCCTTGTCCTCCAGGCTGCAACCCGGTGAGCACTACGCATGCTACTCGTATCATGGACGCGAGTCCGTTCGGTAGCACACAGAAGCGGCGCAGGAGTCTTCCGCGCTTCACCCGCAATAGAGCGCTTTTCGATAGGCCGTTCGCTGCGGCGGCGTGGCGCGCCCCACGCTGAAGGTGCGGTAGTAGCAAGTGCGATAGCCCATGAAGGACTGGATCACATCGAAGAAGGCCTACCCTCGTTCCGCGTTTCGGGGAATAGCCCCCGTTACCGATAGCAGAATCCGCAGAACTTGGACGGGCGCCCGGACTCTATGCAATGGAGGCCCGTATTCCCACCACCATCAGGAGATTCCATCATGCGGCTCGCAATTCAGACTTTTGTCCTCACAGGCTTTCTCACAGCCGGTTTCGGCGCCCACGCCCAGACCATTCAGGTGCCGATGCAGCTGGTCGACGCACAAGGGACCACCAAATCGATCGGCATCGTGACGATAACGGGCACGTCCACCGGGGTGACCCTGACCCCCGCGCTCGAGGGACTGCCGCCCGGCACGCACGGCTTTCATGTGCACGAGAAGCCCAGCTGCGATCCGGCAATGAATCCGGAGCAGGGAAAGGTGGTAGCCGCACAGTCCGCGGGCGGACACCTCGACCCCGAGAAGACCGGACATCATGAAGGCCCGACCGGCAAAGGCCATATCGGCGATATGCCGGCCTTGACCGTTGACAACAACGGGAAAGCAACCACCCCGGTAACCGCGCCGCGTCTCAAGCTTTCCGACCTCGCTGGCCACTCCTTGATGATTCACGCGGGTGGGGACAACTATGCCGACACCCCGGAAAAGCTGGGCGGCGGCGGTGCGCGCATCGCTTGCGGCGTGATCAAGTCTTAGTCCGCTTGAAGGCGGACTCAACTGCGGCGTCTCGTCTATCAACCCTAATCGCCCACAAGGTGACGTTGGAATTGCAGCTTAAGGCCCCCTCTTCCCCGCCGGAGAGGGCTGCGTTGGTGGCGCGCAGAGTCCTTCTCTGGTGGGTCGGCACCGCTCGCCATCGCAGGAGTCCCAGCTCTGAGCCACCCCGTTGCATTGAACAATGCAAACCAGATGTGCGGACCACCGAGAGCGCGTGTAGCGCTCCGGGTTTGTCGCGATAGACTGCGACCCTCTGGCCGTCGATTTCCATTAAGGCTGCCCTCGCCCGTAAGTATGGCAGCAGTATAGAGCCCTTCGTCGTAGTTGGCCGGGCGGGTGATACAGCACCGCGGGCGTTCAAGCTGCTTGCGCCGTTGAGCGCCACGGCGCTCTGTGTGCTGGCAGACAGACGCCCGGCCCTCGTGAGAGGAACCTTAAGGGATCGGTACGCGATCTCCCTGAAGTGGCCGCTATGTGAGGCTACGGCAAGGGTACAGCAGAGGCAACGATAGCTAGCGGCCATGCAATACTGCGAGCGTCCGACTCGATCGCAGTCCTCTCGAGGTCGGCAAGGAACTCCGACCGCCATCCATTTCCCAACCCCCATTCCACCTAAAGGATCATCACTCATGAAACGCTCGATCATTTCGCTGCTGGTAGTGGCAGTTTGCGCCGGTACTACCGCGGCAGCCTTAGCTCAGAATGTCACGGCTGGCGACAAGCCGGGCGCAACCCAGGGCATGACCACAGATCAAAAAGAGATGAGCCCGAGCAAGAGGGACCAAGGAGGGATGACCAACCCGCCCAAGGGCGACTCGGCTACAAGTCCGAAGGACGGAGCGCACGACCAGGGCGCCGCTGCCTTCAAAGAAGCCGACAAGGACAACGACGGCACTCTGGACCGGAACGAAGCCAAGGCGATGCCGCACGTAGCCAAGAACTTCGAGGCTATCGACACAGACAAAGATGGCACGGTGTCGTTGGCCGAGATCCACACCTATATGAAAGCCCAGCACGACGCCGAGACCCACGCAGCCACCAAGAACTAGACCCGGGACCCTTGGTCCGGAGCGGGAGGGCGGTGTGCGCGTCGAGTGCAGCTGCCCTCCCTCAACCGGACGCAGAGTTGCGCGGACGTTATCAGTTGAGAACCAAGTCGGTCAAAACCCTCTTTAGTCACAGGAGCGATCATGAAGAAAAGAGCATCGGCAGTTTGGAAGGTACTGTCAACTCCGCGGCGGCTGTGCTGAAATGGCGGTATGGACACCTCAACTGCACCAAGCTATGAGGGCTGCCGCTTTCCGGCTGAGATCATCGCCCACTGCGTGTGGCTCTACTTCCGCTTCTGCCTGAGCTTTCGCGACGTGCAGGAGATGATGCTCGAGCGCGGGGTCGAGGTTTCGCATGAGGGCATTCGCCAGTGGACGCTGAAGTTCGGGTCCGACTATGCCAGAGGCCTGCGGCGAGGCGGTCGCGGCTTCGGCGATACCTGGCATCTGGACGAGGTGTTCTGCAGGATCAACGGCGAGCTGGTCTACCTGTGGCGGGCAGTCGATCAGGACGGGGAGACGCTGGATATCCTGGTGCAAAAGCGACGCAACGCCAGGGCAGCCAAGCGCTTCTTGCGCAAGCTGCTCAAAGGGCTGCGCTACGTGCCGCGGGCGATGGTGACCGACAAGCTCTCGAGCTACAGCGCTGCGCGGGAAGAGCTTCTGCCTGGGATCGAACATCGCAGAGGCGGACGATTGAACAACCGGGCCGAGAACTCGCATCAGCCAACACGGGAGCGGGAACGGCGCATGCGGCGCTTCAAGTCGATGCCCCATGCACAGCGCTTCCTGTCTGTGCACGCGGCGGTGTCGAACCATTTTCGTCCGTGTCGGCAACGATTACAACAGGACGGCAGGGAAGGGTTTCTGGCGGAGAGAGAGGGATTCGAACCCTC
>Ga0105107_10000729_pt1 | contig 21062 bp, 16 predicted proteins | sample PPLLaktember2015_6_FD_79335 | JGI IMG/M metagenome (GOLD analysis project Ga0105107, IMG submission 79335) | Freshwater sediment microbial communities from Prairie Pothole Lake near Jamestown, North Dakota, USA - PPLs Lake P8 Core (1) Depth... | ecosystem: Environmental > Aquatic > Freshwater >... | reverse complement strand
TGCGCCCGTCGGACCGAGATTGGTGGGCACCGCATTGCCGAGGGTGATGTCCCCGAAGTTGCTGGTGAATGAAAGGAGTCCGTCGACGAATTGCGTGTTCGGAACCGTTCCAGGATTGAACCTGAATGCAGTACCCCGGGGAAATGATTCGAATACATAGAGCTTGTCGTTCGGCTGGCCGACTTCCGTCCGGACCTGGCCGAGAGGGCCGAGCGGCTCCGGTGTGGGGCTCTGCGGGTCGACCCCGCCGGGATTCGCGGTGACGCTCAGGTTCTGCAGGGCGGTCGGGCCGGTGCTCACGTTGAAACGCGCGCCGGTGTTCGAACCGACCGCGGAGGCCGCATTGATCGTCAGATTCTTCGTCATCGCGACGACGGGGGCGTCGGCCGGGCCCACGCCGCTGGGCGGGTTCGCGAAACCGATGCGCCCGCCTGCCGCCTGACTCGTGAGCGTGATGCCCGACGCGTCAGGGACGCTCAAGTCCAGCGGATTCGTGAAGCCCGGCGTGCCTATGGTCTGGCCCGTGATGTTGATCGCGCCCCCCGCCAATACGTCCACGGCGGTCGAATTCGCAAGCGCACCTACCGTTCCGGCAGCCGCATTCAAGGTGACGAATCCGCCGCCACCGCTGCCGTCGGTTGTGTCGATAAGGCCGACGGTGATATTGCCCTCAGTCGACGTGATCGCCACGTTGCCGCTCGTCCTGAGCGTCGTCGCCGAGATCAGAATGTCGCTGCGCCCGCCGATGGTGACCGCGTCCTGACGGGCATTGATCGAGTCGAGGGTGACGGTCCCCGACACGGTGGTCGGCGAGCAACCGAACAGCGACGCGTTGCCGGAGCAGAATACCGTGGTCTGCGGAAGCGCGCCTGGCGAGGTGCCGCGCACGTACGAGTTCACCGTAAGGTTACCGCTCGCGCTGATCGATACCGGAAGCCCGAGCGGGTTCAACGTGTCGATACTGCCCTGGGGCACGTCGATTGTTGTCGCGACGAGATTCGCATTGGGGGCGCGGAAGCTGATCGCCGGGCCGGAGCCCAGACCGAAAGCCGAGCCGTTCACGAAAAGGACCTGGTCGAATCCGTCTACGTCGAGGCTGGTGAGCGGCACTGTCGCATCGTCGACGGTACCGACGTTGAGCAGGATGCCGCCGCCCGTACGCGTGAGCATCCCGCCGGCATAAGACGGCTGGCCCGTCGCCACGCGCCCCACTTCCACATCGAGCTGGTAGGGTCCGCTGCCGTTCAGATTGACGTTGAATGGACCGTTGGGCCGGAAGCGGAACGCCCGCTGAGCGTCTACGTTGAGCGCGCTTCCCGCCGGCCCGGCGATGCCGCCGCCCGAAAGCTGCCCCGTAATGAGCGATACGTCTGCCGCCGTGATCTGCGCGCCGGCCATGCCCGTGATCGGCCCGTTGCTCGCAGTGACGTCTATGCTTTCTGACAAGCTGTTATTGCCGCTCGTCAACGCCGAGGCGAGGATGGTCCCTAGATTGATGCCCCCAGTCCCGGTCGAGCTCAAGTTGACGGTCGCGCTGGGGCAGCCGAAGAAGTTGAAGCACCCCGTCTGCGTTGCCGTAACGGTTGTTGCGTTGAGCGGCGCGTCGTCGGTGGACGCGATATTGACGCTGACGCTGGTGTTCGACCGCGTGGCGGATGCCGATACGCTCGATGCCTTGTTGACAGTCGAGTTGATGCTGCCCGCGGTTGCCTCGAGATTCACGGTCGAGGTGGTGTCGATCACGCCGGTGCTGATTGCCGTGCCGGACAGGGCAACAGGCCCGCTGCCCGCGCTGATGCCGGTGCCGAATATGCTGATGGATGATTCGAGACTGGTGAGATTCACCTCCCCGCCGGCGCTCATGATCCCGTTCTGGAAGATATTGAATCTGGCGTTGGCAGTCACGTTGCCGCCACCGGAGTCGATGCCGTTCCCGGAGATCGAGCTTTCCGGCGATTCGAGGATAACGGGGCCTCCACCCGAGATGATCATCCCGGTACTGATCTGGCCTTGGGTCGACTGGAGGTCTACCGGTCCGCCTGACGTTGTGATGTCACTCGTCGAAATCAAGTCCGATGCGCGCGCAGTGAAACTGCCTCCGATGACATTATCGAGCCGGATGAAGCTCTGCGCAGTAGTCGCCGTCACCGCGCCGGTACCGGCGTTCAGGTTCAGACCACTCGCGTCGATCGTCGCTCCCGGGCCTTCGAGTCCGGTGGTATCGAGCGTGATGGCGCCGCCGCCTGTGGTAATCGTCGGATTGCCTTCGTTCCCGATATGCGGTGCCTTGAGCGTCACATCGCCGCGGTTTGTCGTGATGTCGGCGGCGATGACCATGCTGTTAGGCGGCGTGCCGGCGGGACTCGTCTCCTCGAAGAAGTCGACCAGGGCGGTGAGGCTCTGTCCGTCTCGCGTCAAGGTGACGGCGTCGTTGAACCGCATGTGCCGCCGCGCGTGCAGCTTGACGTTTGCCGTCATCGATTGAAGCGTGGCAGGCGAGATCGTTACCGCGTTGTCCGGAACGTCGCTCGCCTCGTCGATGATCGACGTGATGGTGCCGCCGCGTGCATCTACGTACAGGTCCAGCGGATCGAGCAGCAGGTCGCCGCTGCGGCCCTTGGCGGCGCCGAGATCGGCGCCGCCGGTGAATATCAACGTATCCTTGCCGGAAACTTCGGCGAATCCGCCGTTGCCGCCATTCGGGCCGCCGCGCGCGCTGAGATTGCCGTAATACTGGGTCGTCTTATCCGCCCAGATAATGATGCGCCCGCCGTCCCCCGCGTCCGTGGCATCTGCACGCAGCTTCGCATCGGGACCGATGAAGGTGCGCGCAGCATTCGGGACCGCCGCGTTTTTGCCCTGGTAGTCTCCACCCACCCGTATCTGGCCGCCTGCGTTCGCGCCGGACGAGTCGATGGTCGCACTGTCGGTGACCGATACACGATTGCCGAGCACGGCGATATCGCCGCCCTTGGGACCTCTCGCCGTCGTCGTGCTCGCGCCGGCGAGCGTCACATCGCCCTGTGCCTTGAGCACGATGCGGCCCGCTTCGTCGCGCGTGAGCGCGTTGGCGCGGATGTCGCCGGTATGCTTCAACGTTCCCGCGAAGACGCCGACCGCGCCGCCGTCGGCCAGGAGCTTGCCGACGTTCAGCACCGAATCGCTGGGTGCCTGGATCTCGAACTGCACCCCTTCGAGGTCCATGCTGCCGATCGTCATCTTCTGACCGGCTGCGAGCACGATCTGCCCGCCGTCGGTCTGGATGATCCCGCTGTTCTCGATGTTCGGCGCAACCAGCACGATGTTGCCGCCGGCGCCCGCCTTGATCCAGCCCTGGTTCACGATCGAGCCCGCGCCCGCGCCGCCGTCGAACTTGAGCTTGCCCGCGAGGAAATCCCCGTCGAGCATCTTGAGCGTCGAGCCCACGAAGCCAGCGGTGTCGATCACCGCACCGGCGCCGATGAGTATCCCCGCCGGGTTGATGAGGAAGACCCGGCCGTTGGAAAGAAGTTGGCCGTGAATGCGCGAGATGTCGGCGCCGACGACCCTGTTGAGCACCGAGCTCGATGCCGACTGCTGTACGAACTGGGTGACCTGGCCGGCGCCGATCGAAAAGCCCTGCCAGTGGAGGATGGCGCCGGGGGTGTTGGTGACTCTGAGATTGTTGGTGCCCAGCCCCTGGATCTGGGCCGTGCCCTGCATCACCTGCGGACCGGTTGGGTTGGCCCAGACCGGCGTGATGCTGAAGCAACTGCTGACTGCGACGACCAGCGGCCGCAGCAGGCTCAAGTTCTTTTTCAAATTGGCTCCCCTGCCCCGCACAGCCTGACAGCAGGCTGCGCCCCTGACGCCCGGTTGCTAAGATTACATCGTGTGCCCGCCCGGGAACAGCCTACGTTTAGCGTATGACCGGAGTAGTAACCGTGAGGGTGCGCACCAGCGCTTCCGACATGGCGGCCCCAAAACGACGCGCGACGCGCTCCGCGATATTTTCGCGCGGCGTGAAGTCGACGATCTCCTCGGCCTTGATGACCTCTCTCGCGACGTAATCGACGCTTCCGAGGCCGTCGGCCAGACCCAGCTCAACGCTCCGCGTCCCGACCCAGAGCAGCCCGGAAAATAGCTCCGGCGTCTCTTTCAGGCGTTTGCCGCGGCCCTGACGAACGACCGTGATGAACTGCTGGTGGATTTCATCGAGCATGCTTTCCGCATACTTCTGCTGGTTCTCCCGTATCGGCGAAAAGGGGTCGAGAAAGCCCTTGTTCTCACCCGCCGCAAGGAGCCGCCGCTCGATCCCGAGCTTGTCCATGAGGCCGGTGAAGCCGAAGCCGTCCATCAGCACGCCGATCGAGCCGATGATGCTGCCCTTGTCGACGTAAATGTGGTCGGCCGCGACGGCCACGTAATATCCACCCGATGCACAGATATCTTCCACGACCGCGTAGACGGGGATCTTCGGGTACTTGGCGCGCAGCCGCTTGATCTCGTCGTTGATGTATCCCGCCTGCACGGGACTGCCGCCCGGACTGTTTATGCGCAGGATGACGCCCTGTGTGCCCTTGTCCTTGAAGGCGCCCTGCAGACCCAGAATGATGTTGTCGGCGCTTGCCGAGCTTTCCGGCCCGATGCCTCCGCGCAGCTCGACGAGGGCGGTATGCTTGCCCGCAGACGACGCGCCGCCCTTGCCGATCCAGCCGAGACCGATGAAGAGCAGTGCGAAGAGATAGACGAAGAGCAGCAGCTTGAAAAAAACGCTCCAGTGGCGCGCGCGCCGCTGTTCCTGTATCGCTGCCAGGGCGACCTTCTCGAGAGTCTTGCGTTCCCAATTGTCGCCGCCGTTGCGGTCGATCTCTGCCATGCTGTCTACCCGATTTCGAGGTGTTCTTGCTGGTCGCCGGGGCGAGTGTTACTGCGCATTACGTTACACACATCTCATAGCATAACCGAGGGGCCGCGTCACGGCCACGCGCGGCGGCTCGTCAACCGTGATCGGCGAGCCACGCCCGCAGCTCTTCACAATCGCGCACGCAAGCGAGCGGCGCGTGCTCGAGGAGTTCGCAGGCCTCGTGGGCGCCGTGACCCACGGCGAGCGCCGCGACCCCGGCCGAGCGCGCCATCTGCATGTCGTGCGTCGTGTCTCCGATCATCAGCGCCCGCTCCGCCGCGACGTCGAGTTGCTGGAGCAGCCTGTGCAGCATGCCGGGGTGTGGCTTCGAGTAACCCTCGTCCGCGCAGGCGGTCGCGTGGAAAAATGGCGCGAGCCGCGTGGCGGCGAGCGCCCGGTCGAGCCCGCGACGGCTTTTGCCCGTCGCCACCGCAAGCAAGCGGCCGGCCTGATGCAACTCGCGAAGCAATTCCGCTGCGCCCGAGAATAAGGCGGTGGCGCTGTCGCGCTGAAGGAAGTGATGCCGGTACCGCTCCACGACACGGGGATACTCGGTCGCGGCGACGCCCGGGAGCACGTGCGCCAGCGCGTCGTTCAGGCCGAGGCCGATGATATAGCGCGCATCGCGCTCGCTCGGCACGTTCAGACCGAGATCCGCGCACGCCGCCTGCAGCGACGACGCGATACACGCCGCCGAGTCCATCAGAGTGCCGTCCCAGTCGAAGACCAGCAGATCAAATCGTCGGGGCATCGGCGGCATCGAGGCCATTCAGAAACGCGGCAAGGTCGTCAGCCAGCGGCGCCTCGAAGGTGACCGGCTGGCCGGATACCGGATGAAGCACGCTCATCCGGCAGGCATGCAGAAACATCCGTTTCAGCCCCGCTTTCGCGAGCCGCTTGTTCAAGTCGAAATCCCCGTACTTGTCGTCGCCGACGATGGGGAAACCGAGGTGCGCGAGATGTACCCGGATCTGGTGCGTGCGTCCGGTCTTGAGCTCGGCCTCGAGCAGGGTGTATGAAGCAAAGTTGCGCTGGAGTCGAAATACCGTCTGCGCGGTCTGTCCTTCGGCTTCCACGCGCACCCGCCTTTCGCCCGATTGCAGTACGTACTTATGCAGCGGCAGGGCCACGTTCTGCTTGGCGTTGCGCCAGCGCCCCTTGACCAGGGCGAGATAGAACTTCTGCACCCGGCCTTCGCGCAGCTGCGCGTGCAGCCCCGTCAGCGCCGAGCGTTTTTTCGCAACCAGCAGGACGCCGGAGGTCTCGCGGTCGAGCCGGTGCACCAGTTCCAGCACACGCGCCGTCGGCCTTTCGAGTCTGAGCTGTTCTATGACGCCGACGCTTACGCCGCTCCCGCCGTGGACGGCCATGCCCGCGGGCTTGTCAATGGCGAGCAGGGCTTCGTCTTCGAAGATGATCCGGCTCGCAAACCGGGACGTCGCCGGCGCTTCCGCCTGTGGCGCCGTGGGGCGCCGCGCGGTGCGCACAGGCGGCACACGCAGCCGATCGCCGGCCTGAAGACGGTGCTCGGGCCCCACGCGGCCGCTGTTCACACGCACCTCACCGCTGCGCAGGATCCGGTAAATGTGGCTTTTCGGCACGCCTTTTAGGAGCCGCGTCAGGTAATTGTCCACGCGCTGTTCGGCCCCTTCTTCGCCGACTTCATGCCACGTTGCGGAATCTTTACTTAACCCTTTCATTTGTCTATACTATTCTTCAACGTCGCGCGTCCGCACAAGTCCGTGCAAGTGCGCGCCGCACACCCTGCACCGGAACGCGAACGCGTTCATTCGAGCAGGTCGGTACGAATGTGAAACCACGTAACCTTCAGGCAGACTTGCTGGAATAGCGGCGGCTGGTGAAGGGGACGATGCAGTCTGAACCAAAACGGGGCACGCTTGCCGCATCGGATGCTCGCCACGCTGGTTAATGTCGCTCACCAGATCAAGTAGCGATACTAGACGATATACGCGCTCACGGCATTTTCCGGATACAGGGGAAACGCGGCAACGCGGGCCCCGCACCGAACTACACCCAACCGAATCCGCGGTCATCATTCTCCATGCGAGACTAAACCCAGTGACGGATTGAGCTGCGCGCGGCGCCTCAGGCGCCGGCGCGAGCAGTGCAGGCTTCCCGTGTCGTGCCCGAGCGCGGGAGAACCAGAATGAAACGCATGTTGTTCAATGCGACGCAAGCCGAAGAGCTGCGCGTCGCCATCGTCGACGGTCAGAAGCTGATCGACCTCGACATCGAATCTTCCGCAAAAGAACAGCGCAAGAGCAATATTTACAAGGGTGTGATCACCCGGGTCGAGCCGAGCCTCGAAGCGGCTTTCATCGACTACGGCAGCGAGCGTCACGGTTTTCTCCCCTTCAAGGAAGTCGCGCGGGCCTATTTCAAGCCCGGCGTCGACGTCGCCCGCGCCCGCATCCAGGACGCGCTCTCCGAAGGCCAGGAAGTCATCGTCCAGGTCGACAAGGACGAGCGCGGGACCAAAGGCGCCGCGCTCACCACCTTCATCAGCCTCGCCGGCCGCTATCTCGTGCTCATGCCGAACAATCCTCGCGGCGGAGGCGTGTCGCGGCGGGTGGAGGGCGAAGACCGCAACGAGCTTCGCGATGTCATCGACCAGCTCGAGATTCCGCAGGGCATGAGCGTCATCGCGCGTACTGCCGCGATCGGGCGTAACAAGGAAGAGCTCGACTGGGACCTCTCCTACCTCATGCAGCTTTGGCGCGCGATCGAGGGTGCTTCCGACCAGCAGAGCGGCGCATTCCTCATCTACCAGGAGTCGAGCCTCGTCATCCGGGCGATCCGCGATTACTTCCACCAGGACATCGGTGAGATCCTGATCGACACCGAAAGCATATTCGAGCAGGCCCAGCAGTTCATGGGGCACGTCATGCCCGGCACGGTGAACCGGGTGAAGCTGTACAAGGACGACGTCCCTCTCTTCTCGCGCTTCCAGATCGAGCACCAGATCGAGTCCGCTTACTCGCGGGCGGTGTCGCTGCCGTCGGGCGGCGGCGTGGTGATCGACCACACCGAAGCGCTGGTCTCGATCGACGTCAACTCCGCCCGTTCCACGAAGGGCGCGGATATCGAGGAGACGGCTTTTCGCACCAATCTCGAAGCCGCCGACGAGATCGCGCGCCAGTTGCGCCTGCGGGACCTGGGTGGACTGATCGTCATCGACTTCATCGACATGGAGAGCGCGCGCAACCAGCGCGAAGTCGAGAACCGCTTTCGCGAGGCGCTGCGCTACGACCGGGCGCGCGTGCAGACGGGCAAGATATCGCGCTTCGGCCTGCTCGAGCTTTCGCGCCAGCGCCTGCGGCCCTCCCTCGGGGAAAGCAGCCACAGCGCGTGTCCGCGCTGCCACGGCACGGGACACATCCGGGGCACCGAATCGACGGCGCTGCACATCCTGCGCATCATTCAGGAAGAAGGGATGAAGGACAACACCGCCGCCGTGCACGCGCAGGTGCCGGTGGACGTCGCGACGTTCCTGCTCAACGAAAAGCGCGTCGATCTGCAATTGATCGAGGCGCGTCATCGCGTGAACGTGACGCTGATCCCGAACATGCATCTGGAGACGCCGAACTACACCATCACGCGGCTGCGGCATGACGATCTCAACAACGCCGAGCCCCTGCCGCCGAGCTACGACATGGTCGACGTGCCGGCCGAGGAAAAAACCCTCGTCGGTTCCCAGCAGGAGGCCGCTGTCGCACGGCCGGAGGCCGCCGTCAAAGGCATTACGCCGCCGCAGCCCGCGCCCATGGCGCGAGAGGAAGCCGCGCCTCGCGCGGCGGCCGCCCCGGCGGTTGCCGACGAAAGCTCGATCATCGGCAAGATTTTCGGTTGGTTCAAGCGCAAGCCCGGCGAGGAATCGCAAGCGATCGTCGAGCCGCAACGCCAATCTGCCGCGCGCCCGGCGCCCCGCGGTGGCCGCGACATGAATCGCTTCCGTCCTGAATCGCGCGATGGCGCCCCGCGCGACGCAGGCCGCGGCCGCGAGCGCGGCGCGCCGCAACGCGATCAGTCGCGCACGCGGCCCGAAGGACAGCCGGCCGTGGGCCGCGATCGCGACGCGCTACGCCGTCGTGGCGGCGGTGAAGGGCGCGGGGAGCGGCCCGAGCGCGGTCCGCGTCCGGAGCGAAGCGCCGAAGGCCGTCGCCCGCAAGGCGGCGAGCCACAACGCGCGCGCCCCGACCGTGGCGAGCGACCGGAGCGGCCTGAGCGCCCCGATCGTCCCGAGCGCCAGGACCGGCCTGAACGCGCTGAACGGGAGCAGCAGGAGCACGCGCAGCGTGTGCCGGCTGTGGAAGGCGAACAGATGGAGCTCCAATCCCAGCAGCCGTCACATCAGGCGGAAGGACAGCACCCGCCTCGCGAGCAAGGCGAAGGCCGCGGACGCAAGCGGCGCGGACGCCGTGGCGAACGCAGTGAGCGCCCAGAGCCGCGCGCAGAGGAAGGAGCGCCGGCCGTCGCGCCGGCAGCGATCGAGGCCGGGCCGCTGCCGGTCGAGCCCGCAGCTCGAGTGGAGACTCCCGCTCACGCGCAGCCGCAGGCCCCTGCTCCGGTCGAGTACGCGGTGCGGGAGGCTCATGATGTCGAGTCAGCGCCCGCCGCTACGCTCGAACAGGCGGTGTTGCACGCGGCAGAGGAGTCACCGAAGCCCCAGGTGCACGCCCCCGCCCCATCCCCGCAGATCGAGCATGCGCCCGAGCTTGCGCAGCCCACCAGCGTGCAGCCTGCGTACACCGAGCCCGAAATCGTGCTGGAGCAGCCGCAGAGCCCTGCACCGATGGCCGAGCCGCCACGCGTGGAAAAGCCCGCAGCGGTCGCAGCGCCGTTGAAGCTCGATTGGCCGAGCGATCTGGTGCAAATCGAAACCGACCCGCACAAGGTGCAGGCAGTCGCACCCCAGGAAGAGGCTCCTGCGCGCGCTCCGCGCCGCTTGCGTCCTGCGCCGCTGCCGGTGTCGAACGAGCCTCTGGTTCAGGTGGAAACGCAAAGGCGCGAGTCCGCGCCGGTCCAGCCTTAGACGAAGGCGACGGCGCCGGTTTACTCCGGCGCCGTCAGACGTCCAGCTGTCGCCGGACGTGGCGCAGGAGGCCCTGTGCCGCGTCCTCCACGAGGTCGAGCACGAGCTCGAAACCCCGCGCCCCCCCGACATACGGATCAGGGACGGGGCACGGGCCCGTCGAGCAGAACTCCGTGAAGAGCTTGACCTTGTGAGAGTGCTCCGGCGGACACCATCTGCCGAGCGCGCGCAGGTTCTCCTGGTCCATCGCGAGCACGTAGTCGAAGTCCGCGAAATCCTTCTTGTCGACCTGTCGCGCACGCAGTGCGCTCAGGTCGTATCCGCGCTGCGCAGCCGCCGCGCGCGCGCGCGGGTCGGGGGGCTCGCCGATGTGGTAGTCGCCGATTCCTGCGGAATCGACGACGATACTCTCTTCGAGCCCCGCTTCCCTGACATGCCGCGCGAACACGCCTTCCGCCGTCGGCGAGCGGCAGATGTTGCCCAGACACACAAAGAGAATTCTGATCGGACGTGCCCCGGCCCTGGTGGCCTTTATCCGGTTGGTTGTACGCATCACGCAGCCTTGATGAACAGACGGTCCTTCAACGCTTTCAATTCGTCGCGCAATTGCGCGGCGCGCTCGAACTCGAGGTTTTTCGCCGCATCGAGCATCTCTTTCTCGAGGCGCTTCAGCTCGCGAGTGAGATCCTTCTCTCCCATGTGCTCGTAGCGCGCCTCGTTCTTCGCGGCGCGCTGCTCCTGGCGCGCGCTCTCGTGGTCGTAGACGCCGTCGATGATGTCCTTGATGCGCTTTTGCACGCCGATCGGCGTGATGCCGTGGAGCTCGTTGTGCGCGACCTGCTTCTCGCGCCGGCGGTCGGTTTCGCCGATCGCCCGCTTCATCGACTCCGTGACCACGTCGGCATACAGGATCGCGGTTCCGTTCAGGTGCCGCGCCGCGCGCCCTATCGTCTGAATGAGCGAGCGCTCGGAGCGCAGGAAACCCTCCTTGTCGGCGTCGAGTATGGCCACCAGCGAGACTTCGGGTAAGTCGAGGCCTTCGCGCAGCAGGTTGATGCCGACGAGCACGTCGAACTCGCCCAGGCGCAGATCGCGGATGATCTCGACCCGCTCGACCGTTTCGATGTCCGAGTGCAGGTAACGCACCTTGATGCCGTGCTCGGAAAGATAGTCGGTCAGGTCTTCGGCCATGCGCTTGGTGAGCGTGGTGACCAGCACGCGCTCGTGCTTCGCGATGCGCTCGTTGATCTCCGAGAGGAGATCGTCGACTTGCGTGGACGCCGGCCGCACTTCGATGCGCGGATCGATGAGGCCGGTCGGCCGTACCACCTGCTCCACGACCTGCCCCTGGTGCTGGCGCTCGTATTCGGACGGCGTCGCGGAGACGAAGATCGTGCGGCGCCGTGTCATGCTCTCCCATTCGTCGAGCCGCAGCGGCCGGTTATCGAGCGCCGAAGGAAGCCGAAAGCCGAAGTCGACGAGGTTCTCTTTCCGCGCGCGGTCGCCGCGGTACATGCCGCCGACCTGCGGCACGGTGACGTGGCTCTCGTCGATGATCATGAGCGCGTCGGCGGGCAGGTAATCGAGCAGCGTCGGCGGCGGCTCTCCCGGCTGCCGGCCAGACAGATGGCGAGAGTAGTTCTCGATCCCTTTGCAGAACCCCATCTCGTTCAGCATCTCGAGATCGAAGCGCGTGCGCTGCTCGATGCGCTGGCATTCGACGAGCTTGTTGTGCGTCTGGAACCACTCGATGCGCTCGACCAGCTCGGCTTTGATCGCGTCGATCGCCCGCATCGTCGTCGAGCGCGGCGTCACGTAATGGCTCGACGGGTACACGGTATACCGCCCGACCCGTTGCAGCACCTGGCCAGTGAGCGGATCGAAAACGTGGATGCTCTCGACCTCGTCGTCAAAGAGCGTCACGCGCACCGCCGTCTCCGAGCTTTCCGCAGGAAAGACGTCGATCACGTCGCCGCGCACGCGAAAAACGCCGCGGCGGAACTCGAAATCGTTGCGCTGATACTGCATCTCGCACAGGCGCTGTATCGCATCGCGCTGGGAAAGCTTTTCGCGCTCGCGCAGATGCAGAATCATGCCGTGGTATTCGCCGGGATCGCCGATACCGTAGATGCACGAGACCGTGGCAACGATGATCGTGTCGCGGCGCTCGAGCAGCGATTTGGTCGCCGAGAGCCGCATCTGCTCGATGTGCTCGTTGATGCTCGAGTCTTTCTCGATATAGAGGTCTTTCGAAGGGACGTAGGCCTCGGGCTGGTAGTAGTCGTAATAGGAGACGAAATACTCGACCGCGTTCTCCGGAAAGAACTCGCGGAACTCCGAATAGAGCTGCGCCGCCAGCGTCTTGTTGGGCGCCATCACCAGCGCGGGGCAGCCGAGCCGGGCGATCACGTGCGCCATGGTGTAGGTCTTGCCCGATCCGGTGACGCCGAGGAGCGTCTGATAGGCGAGCCCGTCGCGCACGCCTTCGGTGAGCTTTTCGATCGCCTCCGGCTGGTCGCCGGCCGGCGCGAAAGTCTGGTGCAGCCGAAAAGGACTGTCCGGAAACGTGAGGACCTGTGCGGGCACTGATTGCGACGGTTGAATCGCGGGTGCTTTGGCTGCCATTGAGAGCTGTGCGCTCGGGTTAAACGCGGGATTTTCCCATATTGGGGCGCGCAGCCGCTACTTCCAGATGGGCCGCGAGGAGCGCGAATGATAAAATCGGCGCCTGTTCATCCCGCCCACACCTTTACAGAACCCCGACATGAGCGCATCCCTATTCGCCGACCTCGAGCTCGCGCCGCACGACCCGATACTGGGCGTCACCGAAGCTTTTCACGCCGATCAGAATCCGAACAAAGTGAACCTCGGTGTGGGCGTCTACACCGATGACGCCGGGAAAGTGCCGGTGCTCGAGTGCGTGCGCATCGCCGAGCAAAAGCTTTGCGAAACGCCGCTCGCCCGCAATTACCTGCCGATCGACGGGCTGAAGACTTACGACCGCGCGGTGCAGGAAGTCGTCTTCGGCGTCGAAAGCCCCGCGCTCAAGGAAGGACGCATCGTCACCGTGCAGACCCTGGGCGGCACGGGCGGGCTCAAGATCGGCGCCGATCTGATTCGGCGCGTAAGCCCCGACGCCGACATCTGGATCAGCGATCCGAGCTGGGAGAACCACCGCGCGCTGTTCGAATACGCGGGGTATCGCGTCCACACCTACCCTTACTACGACGCCGCCACGCACGGGGTGAAGTTCGAGGCGATGATCGAGAGCCTCGAAAGTCTTCCCGCGGGCGCCGTCGTGCTGCTGCACGCGTGCTGCCACAACCCGACCGGAGTCGATCTCAAAGCTGATCAGTGGGAGCGCGTCATACAAGCCGTGAACAAGGGCGGCCTCGTTCCCTTCCTGGACATCGCGTACCAGGGATTCGCCGACGGCCTCGATGCCGACGCCGCGGCGGTGCGCCGCTTCAGCGAGGCGTGTTCCGTGGTCTTCGTCTCGAGCTCGTTCTCGAAATCGCTATCGCTTTACGGCGAGCGCGTGGGTGCGTTCAGCGTCGTCACGCAGGACGCGACCGAAGTCACCAAGGTCCTGAGCCAGGTGAAGCGCGTCATCCGCACCAACTACTCGAGCCCCCCCACGCATGGCGGCCAGACCGTTGCGACGGTCCTCACCACCCCGGAGCTGCGCTCGCTCTGGGAGCGCGAGTTGGGCGAGATGCGCGATCGCATCAAGGTGATGCGCCGCCAGCTCGTCGATAAAATCCGCGGCGTGCGCGCCGATTTCGACTTCAGCTTCGTCGCCGAGCAGCGCGGGATGTTTTCCTATTCGGGACTGAACCGCGACCAGGTCCGTCGGTTACGCGAGGAGTACTCGGTGTATGCGATCGACAGCGGCCGCATCTGCGTCGCCGCGCTCAACACGCGCAACGTCGATTACGTCGCCAAGGCCGTGGGCAGCGTGCTGGTCGAGACGGTGTAGGGTTCCCGTATAAAGAGCGCGATAGCCGCATAAGCGTCGCTTCAAAATGCCCTGCGAAGCAGGAAGCAACGTGGACCTTTCATGGTTTTTTCCCAAGTAATTTTTCGGCGAACTCTCCGAGCTTCGCCCCGGCTGCGGTACCCAGGCCGGGGCCGAGCACGGCCGTGCCGGCCGCGGCGCCGATCAGTGCAGTCGTATTCGGGTACAGCATCGGCGAATCGAGCGTGCCCGCGACCGTCAGCGGAATCCCTGCCCCGGTGCCTTTGATCGTCGTATTGAGCTCCCCGCTCAACGCCTTGTTCGCCCCGATCGTGACGTTGCCGCGCGCTTCGATACTGCCTGAAGCGATTCTGAGCTGCGTGAAGCGGTAGGCGCGATGCTCGACGACGAGCCTCCCCGCCAGTTCGTCGAATCGTGTCTGCCCGCCTCCCCCGCCTTGTTTCAGGAGCGCCGCCGCGGCGCTGGCGAGGTCGAATCCCTGGAGCACGCCGTTATGCACCGTGAAAGGCGTCTCCAGCCGCAAGGCCTCGTCCAGGCCGGCGGCTTTCGCTGCGCTCGCGCTGAAGACCGGTTTCGCATCGAGCCGGCCGCTCACGCGCGTTTTCGGTGAAACCAGCGCGGCGGCGTCCTTCAGCTCGACCTGTTTCACTGCGAGCTCGCCTTTGACCGTGACGGCTTTGCCCCAGCCGATGTTGACCTTGCCATCGACGGTGCCGCCATAGAGTCGCCCGTTGAGCGGGTGCAGCTCGGCGCCTGAGTTGTTGGCGACGCCTTTGATCTCGAGCTCGTCGAAGCGGATGGGCGGGCCCAGGGGCGATGTCCACGCTTTCGCGGACACTTCGATGTTATAGCGGTCACCTTCGGGCTTGACGCGCGCCTTGAACGCGCCGTCCTGCGTCTCGAGCGAGAACTCCGCCGGGCTTTCCGTGCCGTTGCCGACGACTTCGGCATCGAACGGTCCGAACTTCCCCTGCTCGAGCTTGATGACCGCGCTCTTCAGCCTGATCTTTTCAATGCGCAGCTCGCCCGAGCCCGCGTCCCGCTTCGTGAGAGACATGAGCCCGGCCAGCGCTTCGCTCGTCAGCGTCAGGTCTTCGAAATCGACGCTGCGCAGCGTCTTGGATGAGCCCAGGAACGACCACAGATCGGGCTTGAGGGTGACCTTGCCGACCTTGATCTCTTCCGCGCTGCCGATGGCAATGCCGTCCGCGACCAGGTGCGGAAGCGGCAGCAACGATGCATCGAGGTCGTCGATCGAAACCGGCTGCCCCAGCCGCGCCGACAGCGCTTTCTCCACAGCCGGGATGTAATCGTCGATCTCTACGAAAAAGGGCACCAGCGCGAGCACTGCGATCAGCGCGAGCAGCATGCCGCCGATGAGCTTTAACCACTTCATAAGGTTGAGAAAACAGGCGTCGAACGTTGACCGGCGGGGGACCAGCCATTACTATATGCGCCTTTCCGGAGCGGCAGCTAGCCCTTTCAGGCCGCTCTTCTGGACGATTCCCCGATAGCTCAGTTGGTAGAGCGACGGACTGTTAATCCGCAGGTCCCTGGTTCGAGCCCAGGTCGGGGAGCCAAAAATCAATTGCTTAGAGACGCGCGACAAGCGCAGCGCGGGAATATTCGTGTCTTCGGGGAATATTCTTCGCGCTTGCCCACGTTCGATGCGGAATTTTCTGCACGCGAACAAGTGATTCCGTTCTTCGTCGCGAAAAGATAAATGGTCTCGGGCAGCGGGACACGCTTGGATTTGACCCGCATGCGCCGACGTTGGCGAAGCGCCAACACACGCTCCACGATCGAGCGCAACTCGGCCGACCAAACGATTAAGCGATCTCTGGCAATGATCTCGCCGGTTCTTGGGTGACGTTTCCTGGCCTTACTGTGGGGCGTAGCGAATCCCCTCATCCTGTAGATGACCCTTGGTCAAGGTGAGGATATCGCCCTTGAGCATGCCCGTGAGGTATCTGAACTCGCAGTAGGCTCGGATCAACGGCGACGCATGCTGCTTGAAGAATTCGAGCTCGGCATCCTCCACATATCTTGTCCGCGGGACTTCCTGATTGCGCTCGATCTCCCCACGCACACACGGGTTTTGTTTCGCCGCGCCCCAGCATGGTGAACCGCCACTCCCCCTCGTCGCGGACCATCTCCTGATGGGGTTCGAGGTATCCGTGCAGGTCGTTGATCTGCAGGAAGGTGACGCGACCCGATCGTCGGCTCATGTCTTATACGCTTTCACGCTGAGATCGCGCTCCCACGTCGGCATTACAGGGTCGATCGGCACCGCTTCATGCGTCGTTTCGCAGCCGAGCAGGTACGCATCTATGCTCGATACGGGTTCGAACAGCTGCCGGAGCATCATCCCAGCCCTCCGATCAGAAGAACAGCGCCTTGACGATCATGGCGAGCGCCACGAGCGCAGACGTCACCGCGAACGCGACCTGCAGCTTCGGTCCGGCGAGCCGCGCGGCTGCGCCGCGACCGCCGATCATGCCGACCAGTGTACCGCACGATCCTCGCCTTCAGTCCCAGCCCCGCGCCGAGCGCCGCAGTCATGCCTACGGCGAGGAGCGCTCGAAATCATCAATTGCTACCACATCACGTTCGTGAAAGGACGCTTCTCGCGCAGGGGCCGGGCGCTCGACCCTGCACGTACGATCTAGTGGTCGTCGGCCAGCAGTACTCGTATCACGTCGAGGCTCACGCAGCGGGCTCTAGTCGTACCGGCACATCGATCTCCACCACCGTGCCGCCTCCGGGTGGCGAGTAAACTCGCGCGTCACCACCACGCTGACGATGAAACGAGACGTGCGCGCGGGCGCGGCCTCAATCGCGGGCTGCTGCGGCCGGACGCGCCGCGCTAAGGCCTCAGATACGCGTAGCCTTGGCGCTGTTGCAGACGCGTGATTTCCGCAACGCCCGAGGGCACGAACGTCGCCTCCGGAATGAAGCGGCTTTTTCCGATTTTGCGGTTGCGCAGCGTGATCTCGCACACGTCGAACTGGATGCCGCGCGCCTTGAGCGCCTCCACCGCGATGTTGTAGGGATTGCCGTTCCTGTCCTTCGCGCCGTCGAACAGGAAATCGACGCCCTGTGCATGTGCCACCACCACGATCTTCGCCTTCGGGTTCACTTCGAGGTGGTTGCCGATGTTGCGCAGCGCATTAGCCGCCTGCGCCGACGTGTCGTTGACGTGGTAGACGACCTTGTCGGGCGCCTCCGCGGCCTCGGTTGCGGGGGCCGCCGGCGGGTTTGCCGCGCAAGCCGTCAGTGCGGCGGCGAGCGCGATCGCCGTTCCATGCGTTGCGAGTCGGGCCATGTTCTCCTCCTTGATGGGACGTGCCGAGCGGCGCCTTGACGCCACCAGGACTATACCGGCAGCAGCGCGCGTTTATTCCCGCCGCTACGCCCGCGGGAATAAACTCTGAGACCAACCGGTATCGAAGGGATGCGACGATGTCGGACGACGAAGCGAAACGGGCGCGGTTCGAGCAGCTCGTCCTCGTGCACATGGATGCGGCGTTCGGCCTCGCGTCCTGGCTCATGCGCGACCGCGCGCAGGCCGAGGAAGCCGTACAGGAAGCTTATCTTCGCGCTTTCAGATCTTTCGCTTCGTTCCGTGGAGGCGACGCGCGGCCGTGGCTGCTGGCCATCGTGCGCAACACGTGTTACACGCTCATCGAGCGCGAACGGCCCCGGGGCGCGCGGGACGAGTTCCGTGAGGACCAGCACGACGAGGACGCCGTGGCTGCCGGTGCGGTGGTGAGCTTCCCGGTCAATCCCGAGAGCGCGGCGATAGCGGGCCGCGACCGCGCGCTCGTGCAGCAATGTCTGCGGGCCCTCCCGGCCGAGTATTGCGAAGCGCTGGTCCTGCGGGAGCTGCACGACTGCTCGTACCGCGAAATCGCCGCGATCGCCGATATTCCGCTCGGCACCGTGATGTCGCGGCTTGCGCGCGCCCGGCGCCTGATGCGCGAGATGCTGAGCGGGCACCGCGGGCAAGAGGAGACCGGAACGTGAACTGCCGCGATACCTTGCGGCTGCTGAACGGCTACGTCGACGACGAGCTGGATCTCGGCGCGGCGCTCGCGATCGAAGAGCATCTGCGCGCATGCAGACGCTGCCGGTGCGAGGAGGCCGGACTGCGCGCGCTGCGCGCTGCGCTGCGCCTGTACATGGCCGCAGACGCCGCTCCTGATGCTTTGCGCGCCCGTTTGCGCGGCCGTTACGGAAATGCCGCGGCTCCCGATGTCTCGCGCCGACGGATCGCTCTCGCGCTTCCCGCCGCAGCGGCGCTCGCCGCCGTGGTGATCGGCTGGCGGCAGTTGTCGACGGGCGCCGACGCCGCGGGGCAGAGCCACGCCCGGGTGGTTTTTCACATCGCGGAGAGCGACACCGCAGCCGCTGCGTTGCGAACGCTCAACAACCACCTCGAGGCCGCGCCCGGGGTCGAGGTCGTGGTGGTTGCCCACAATAACGGCGTCGCTTTTCTGCTGCGCGGCGCGCGCGACGAAACCGGCGAGCTGTACGAGACGGCCGTGCGCAGGTTCGCGGCGCGCGGCGTGCAGTTCCGGGTATGCAACAACACCCTCGTGCGGCAGCGCATCGACGCGAGCCGCCTCGTCCCGGACGCGGCGCTGGTGCCCTCGGGCATTGTCGAAATCGGGCGTCTGCAAAGCCAGGAAGGCTATGCCTACATGAAGCTATGACCCCTGCCGACCTTTCGATTCGCTCCGCTCAAGGCTCCTTCGACGAGGTCAAGGAGCGGGTCGTGTTCGCGCTCGAAAATCGCGGGCTCGTCGTCAATTACACCGCGCGCGTGGGCGCCATGCTCGAGCGCACGGGGCCCGACGTCGGCTCGACGCGCCGATCTACGCCAATGCGGAAGTGATCGAGTTCTGCAGCGCGACCCACTCGCGCGCCACGATGGAAGCGGATCCGCACACGCTCGCGTATTGCCCGTACACGATCGCGGTGTACGTGCTCGCGGCCGAGCCGAAGCGGGTCTGTGCGGCGTACCGCAAGTTCGGCCGCGAAAGACAGCAGGAACGGTCCCGCAGCGGCGCGCTCGATCAGCCTCTAGGCCGCGCAGAGATGTCGGAGGCCGCGCCGCATAGCCCGTAAGAGGAGAATGATGAGAGTTCTAAAGCTCATACCCGTCGCCCTTCTGCTCACGACAACGCCCGCGCAAGCGGCGCAAGGCCCCAAGTCCGGCGAGCAGGTTTACAAGGAGGCCTGCTTTGCCTGCCATGCCGCCGGCGTGGATAAGGCGCCGAAGTTCGGCGAGCAAACGGCGTGGGCACCGTTGATCAAGGAAGGGCAGCATGTGCTCACCGCTCACGCATGGGTGGGCGTTCGCGGCATGCCGCCCAAGGGCGGGCGGCCCGATCTGTCCCTGGAAGAATTCGCGCGGGCCGTGGCTTACATGGCGCGCGCCGCGCGCGGAGATTGGAAGGACCCCGACGCAGCGATGCTGGGGCGCATCAGGGCGGAAGAGAAGAAGCGTATCGAGCAGCTAAAGCAGAAAAAATAGCGGCGGCGTGGCATTCGAGGTCGCGCAGCGGGTCGCCTTCCATCGCATAAAGCCAAACCTGCGAGGCAAACGCCCCCGCCTGCGCCGCCGACTCTACTCGCCTGGCAACGTTCTCACGATCTATCCGCGCATCTGTTGATGCAGGTCAATGCGGAGTTGCGTCGCGCGCGGCCTCGCACGCGGAGGGTATCTTGTCTTTGCTTTGACTGCCTTAGCTATCAATCCGGGAGCGGACTATCAATCCGCAGGTCTCTGGCCCATCACGATGGACGCAGCGCGTGCTGGCGGCGCAGCGACGCCGCCGACACGAGCAGCGATGCGAGCAATCCGCCTCCGATCGCGAGCATCCAGTCGTCGGCGTGCAGCGGCTTCAGGTGCAGCAGCGCGGCAACGCCGGGTGTCTGCACCAGAAGCACGGACAGCCCCATCGTAGCCGTAACGACGATGCGTGCAACCCGGCCGCGGAGCCGCGTGAGGCTCGCCGTGAAGGCGGCACTGGCCGTCGTGAGCACGACCATGGCCATGGCGCGAGCGTGCTCGACGTCGTAGCCGGCGCCGAGGCTGCGCAGATAGCTCCCTCCGACGATGACTGTCACGACGATTCCGACGACGAGTATGGTTATCCACTGTTCGCGGTCGAAAAACGCGAGGCGTGCCCGGCGCTTGACCGGCACGAGCTCGTACCCGGAAGGGATTGCCTGGAACACCAGCATAGCGGTGGGATGGATGATCAGCTCCAGCCACACGATGTGTATCGGAAGGTAGAGCAGCGGATAGCCCGCAAGCGGAATCAGCATCGCAGTCAGCACGAGCGGCAGATGGATCATCAGCAGGTATTGAAAGCTGAGCTGGAGATTGTTGAAGAGCTGGCGGCCTTCGGCAATCGCTCCGACGATGCTCTGGAAGTTGTCGTCGAGCAAAACGATAGAGGCGACTTCCCGCGCGCTGCGGGTGCCGCGCTCTCCCATCGCGATGCCGATGTCCGCCGCGAGCAGAGCCGGCACATCGTTGACGCCGTCGCCGGTCACCGCCACGATCTCGCCTCCCGCCTGCAGTGCCCGGACGAGGTCGAGCTTTTGGGCCGGGATGGCCCGCGCGATCACGTCTACCCCGTCCAGCACCGAGGTGTCGCCCTGTGCGAGCCGCTCCGACATTCGATCGCCTTCGACGATGCAAGGCGTCTCGGTGCCGAGGCCGATCTCACGGGCCACGGCGCGCGCGGTCGTCGGATGGTCGCCGGTGACCATGATGACGCGTATGCCTGCATCGCGGCACTTTTGCAGAGCCTCGCGCACACCGACACGCACCGGATCTTCGAAGCACAGGAGCCCGGCGAAACGAAAATCGCGGTCGGGCTCACCGCCGGACCAGGTTGCTCCGCCGAGCGCACGCGAGGCGCACGCAATGACCTTGTGCCCGCTTGCGGCAAATTCTTCGACCCGGGAAAGCCAAGCCTTTCTTTCCGCCGCATCGAGATCGCAGCGCGCGAGCACGACCTCCGGCGCGCCTTTTACCGCCGCGAGCAGCCCGCCATTTTCGCGCACGATGCCGGTCTCGCACTTGCGGTCTTCAGTGAACGGAAAGCTCGCAACCGGCGGTCCAGGCG
>Ga0105107_10000728_pt1 | contig 21064 bp, 18 predicted proteins | sample PPLLaktember2015_6_FD_79335 | JGI IMG/M metagenome (GOLD analysis project Ga0105107, IMG submission 79335) | Freshwater sediment microbial communities from Prairie Pothole Lake near Jamestown, North Dakota, USA - PPLs Lake P8 Core (1) Depth... | ecosystem: Environmental > Aquatic > Freshwater >... | reverse complement strand
GGACAGCGCGCACCCGCACTTCCGTTTCAGCTTCTCGGCGTCGGGAATCGGCATGCGGAGGCCGACGGCCATGTCGTTGGTGAAGTGCTCGCCGCCGATGCCGATGACGCCGGTGTGCCACAGGCTGCCGCGCTCGAAGATCGCGAGATCGGTGGTGCCGCCCCCGATATCGACGATCGCCACGCCCAGCTCTTTTTCGTCGGGAGTCAGCACCGCCTCGCTCGCCGCGAGCTGCTCGATGACCGTGTCGACCACGCTGATGCCCGCGCGATTGACGCACGAGACGACGTTGTGGGTGGCGGTCGCGCCACCCGTCACGATGTGCACGTTCACTTCGAGGCGCGCACCCGTCATGCCGACCGGCGCTCCGATGCCGTCCTGATCGTCGACCACGAAATCCTGCGGCAGCACGTGGAGAATCTCGCGGCCGGTGGGCAGCGCGACCGCCTTGGCGGCGTCGATCGCGCGCCGCACGTCGTCGCGGGTGATTTCGCGGTTCTTGCCGGCGACCGCAATCACCCCCCGGCTGTTGAAGCCTTTGATATGGGGGCCCGAGATGGCGACATGGACGGAGTCGATCTCCACGCCGGCCATCAGCTCCGCCTCGTCGACCGCGTGCTTGATCGAGTCGACGGCCGCTTCGAGATTGACAATGGCGCCACGCCGAATGCCCTTCGCTTCGGAGACGCCGATGCCGATGATCTCGAGGCTGCCGTCGTCCATCATCTCGGCCACGATGGCCGCCACTTTCGAGGTGCCAATATCCAGCCCGACCAGATATCGTTCTCTAGCTCCCACTCACGACCTCTTTTCTACGCTCCGCGCCTGCCGTCGCTTCGCTTGGGCGTGGCTCGCTGCAGCCTTGGCGAAATCGGCCGCCTGGCGGCCTCGTTGTTCGAGATCCCTTTTTGATTCGTCGTCTTTTTCTGAGCCGGCCTCACATAGACCCGCTCGTCGAACCGGAGATCGACGTAGTCCATCACCGGCACCTGCTCGCGCAACGCCGGCGCCAGCTCGAAGTACGATTCCAGCCGCTCGACGAAACGCTCGTGTCCCAGCCGTATGCGCGTGGGATCGTCCTCGAGCAGCACGACCGCGTTCTGCGCATCGCTGACGTCGATCTGCGAAATGAGGCCGGCCATCATGCTGCCGCGCAGGGCGTCGATGAGCCGGCGCGCCAGCATGGCGCGATAGATGTCCGAGTGCTGATCGCCGGCCGCCGGCGTCCCGCCCGACGTGTCAGCCGCGCCGGACCGGCCCGACAGCCCGTCGATAATCGGCAGATCGAGATCGGCGTAATTCGGTCCGTACTCGTCGATCACTTTGCCGCGCTCGTCCACGAGGTACAACGCGCCGTTGATCCGGCCGATGCCCAGAGGGGCGCGCTCGAGGATCGTGACCTCGACGGATGCCGGCAGCGTGCGGCGGAGAGACACGTCGGCGACCCATGGCGAATTCAGCAGCTGCCGTCGCCACTCTTCGAGGTCGATCGCCAGAATGCTCCGGCCCCGAAGCCCGTCGACGAGGGCCAGCACTTCTCCGGTGGACAGGCGGTGATTTCCGCGCACGTTGATGTGCTCGATATCGAAAATCTCCAGCTCTGTGACGACCGCGGCAATCCGACGGCCGGTGTAGAGCGCCAGACCGATGACGACAACGACGGCGGCCGCGCGCCAGCGCCGCAACAGCAGGCCCTTGCGCTTGCGAGCCGGTTTCACTTGCGCCCGGCGAAACCGCTTGTCCGCTGGCGCCGCCACAGCCATCAGTTGCTTCCTCGCAGCGCGGCGATGACCGCCGGCGCGATCGAACCGATCGAGCCGGCCCCCAGCAGCACGATCAGGTCGCCGGGCGCGGCCACCGTGGCAAGCTCTCTCGCAACGTCGCTCAGCGCGGGAACGACGTGAAGCGTTCCCTTGAAGTCGGCCCGCACCCGATCGGCCAGAGCCTCGAGCGTCACGCCGTCAATGCGGTCTTCACCCGCGGCGTAGATGTCGGTGAGCACGACCACATCGGCGCCCGAGAACGCACGGCCGAACTCGTGCATCAGGAACTGCGTGCGCGTGAACCGATGCGGCTGAAAGGCGACGATGAGACGCCCTTCGGCAATCGGCTTCGCCGTGGCGACGACCGCCGCAATCTCGGTCGGATGGTGCCCGTAGTCCTCGATGACGGAGATGCCGCGCTCTTCGCCTCGCCTCTGGAAGCGGCGCTCCGCGCCTTGGAATCCACCGAGCGCCCTCGCAATATCGCTCCAGGCAATCCCGAGCTCGCGCGACATCGCCACGGCGGCCAGGGCGTTCAGAACGTTGTGACGTCCCGGAATCGACAGCGGCAGCTTACCGAGATCGACCGAGCGGCCTCCGGGCCGGCGCGCGCGCACCGTCGAAACCGATCCGAATCCCTTCAACCGGACGTCGGCCGCCACGACATCAGCGGAGTCATCGAGGCCGTAAGTCACGACGGGACGCCTGATGTCGGCGCGCATCGCCCGCAGATGCGCATCGTCCCAGCAGAGAATCACGACGCCGTTCGACGGAATGGCGTTTGCGAACTGCACGAACGCCGCCTTGAGATCGTCGAAATCACGATAGGCCTCCAGATGCTCGCGATCGACGTTGGTGATCACCGCAAATCGCGGCTCGAGCGTCAAAAACGAGCGATCGCTTTCGTCGGCCTCCGCCACGAGGTACTTGCCGCGGCCAAGCTTGGCGTTGCTGCCGAACGAGCTCACCCGTCCGCCGATCACCGCCGTGGGATCCAGGCCGGCCACATCGAGCACCAGCGCGATCATCGACGTGGTCGTCGTCTTGCCGTGCGACCCCGCAACCGCGATGCCCTGGCGCAGGCGCATCAACTCGGCAAGCAGTTCTGCACGCGGCACGACGGCGAGCCCGCGCTCGCGCGCCGCCACCATCTCGGGATTGCCGGGACGCACGGCCGACGAGTACACGACGACCTCCGCGTCGCTCACGTTGCGCGCGTCGTGCCCCTGCACGACGCGCACGCCCAGCGACTCGAGGCGAGCCGTAATGTCCGTGGGTTGCACGTCGGATCCAGTCACCTGGTAGCCAAGATTCACGAGCAGCTCGGCGATTCCGCTCATTCCGATGCCACCGACTCCGATGAAATGGACTCGCTTGGCTTGTCCAAGCACTGAGCTCACGATTTACGACGCTCCGTCAACTCAATCACCGCATCCACGATGTCTTCCGCCGCCCTCGGCCTGGCCAGCTGCCGCGCCGCAGCCGACATCCGGCGGCGCTTGTCGCGATCCCCGGCCAGGGCGACGATCCGGTCGACCAGGCGCTCGCCGCTCAGGTCCTTCTGTTCCAGCACCTCCGCGGCGCCCGCGGTCTCCAACGCACGCGCGTTGTGGCGCTGGTGATCGTCGGTCGCCGTCGGCAGCGGAACGAGAATCGACGGGCGGCCGGCCGCCGTCACTTCCGCCAGCGTCGTCGCTCCCGCGCGCGAGACCACGAGCCCGGCCGCTTTCATCTCCCGGTCCATCGCATCGATGAACCGTTCCACACGGCCCGCGACGGAGTGCCGTTCGAACGCCTCTCGCACCATGTCGAAATCGTGCGCTCCGGTCTGGCAGACGAGGTCGAGGGTCGCGGCCGCGGCCGCCAGCCGCGGCGCCGCGTCGACCAGGGCCATGTTGATCGCGTGCGCACCCTGGGAGCCGCCAAAGACCAGAACCCGAACCCGAGTGGCGTTGAGTGCCGCGTCGTGCGCCGGATCGTCGTGCACGTCGAGGAACTCGCGCCGGACCGGATTACCACTGACGAAGCCCTTTCGGCCGAAATACTTCAGCGACGCTTCGTACGTCACTGCCGCACGGCTGACCAGCCGCGCCAGCATTCTGTTTGTGAGACCGGGCACCGCGTTCTGTTCGAGGACCAGCGTCGGAATGCCGCGCAGCGCCGCAATCGCGACCACCGGCCCAGAGCTGTATCCGCCGACCCCGATCACGACGTCCGGACGGCGTCTCGTAATCAACTGCCATGCGTCGATTCCACCGAGCGGCAGCAGCGCCGCGCCGCGCGCCCGCGCGGCGAGCGACTTCCCTTTCAATCCCGCGCTGCGAATCAGATCGAGCCCGAACTCCGTCGGAGGAATCACGCGCGCCTCGATGCCCGCCGCGGTGCCCGCAAACGAAATCTGCGCGTCCGGCCTCCGCGTTTTCAGCGCCCGCGCGACGGCCAGGCCTGGAAACAGGTGTCCGCCGGTGCCGCCTCCCGCAATGACGACACGCATTTCTCAGTCGCGGGGGCCCCTCGCCCCGCTCCGGTCGCTCCGCTTGCGGGGACCCCGCCGCCCAGCGCCCGTTGTCGCGTTGCTTTGGCGTGGCTCGCCGTAGCCTTGGCGAAGGCGGCCGCTTCGCGACCTTGTCACGATGCGGCTTCCGAATGCTGCGAGACATTGAGCAGAATGCCCATTCCCACGAGACTGATGAGCAGCGACGATCCGCCGGCGCTGACAAACGGCAGCGGAATGCCCTTGGTCGGCACGAGCCCGAGCACCACGCTGATGTTGAAGAACGCCTGCACGGCGATCATCGTGGTCAGGCCGACGGCGAGGAACGCGCCGAATCGATCCGGCGCTTCCATCGCAATCTTGAATCCGCGCCACGCGATCACCATGAAGCACATCATCACGATGGTGGTGCCCAGGAGGCCGAACTCCTCTCCGATGACTGCATAGATGAAGTCGGTGTGCGGCTCGGGCAGATAGAAAAGCTTCTGCACCCCCGACATGAACCCGCGGCCGATGAGCCCGCCCGAGCCGACGGCGATGAGCGACTGGATGACCTGAAATCCATCGCCGAGCGGATCGCTCCAGGGATCCCAGAACGCCATCAGACGGCGCCGCCGGTATGCCGCGCTCATCAGAATGAAGTAGGCAATCGGCAACCCGCAGAGAATGGCGCCGACGACATACCGATAACTGAGGCCGGCGGCGAACACCATCGTGACCGCAATCAGGAGCAGCGTCATCGCGGTGCCGAGATCGGGCTCGAGCAGGATCAACCCGACGAGCGCGCCCACGACCACGCCGATTGGCACGAGGGCATGCGGAATCTCGTCGATCCGATCCATCCGCCGCTCGAGAAGCGCGGCGATGAAGAAGATCGCGCTCAGCTTGGCCAGCTCGGACGGCTGCACGCCGAAGCCTCCGATGCCGAACCAGCGACGGCTCCCGTTGATCGGAGGGCTGAACAACACCGCAACCAGCGCACACGCGACGACGCCGAGCGCCATCCAGATGAAGGACGGCTCGCGATAGTTGCGATAGTCGAAGCGCATGGCGATGCTCATCGCGGCAAGGCCGAGCGCCGCCCACATGGCCTGCTTCACCAGGAAGAAATAGGGTTGGTTGAACCGGTTCATGGCCAGTGCCGCCGATGCGCTGTAGACCATGACGACGCTCGAACACACCAGCAGCAGCGTGGCGAGGAACAGGACCTTGTCGGACTTGAGCTTTCGGGCCATAGTTAACGTTTCCGGCAGCCCTAAAGGGCTGCGCCACCCGGCCGCAGCCCTAAAGGGCTGCGCTACCGGTGCCGAGAAACAGTGTGAATCCGCGCGAGCGGTCAACAGTCATCAGTCAGCCATGGGGTGAGACACCAGCTTCACAGGCCGGGGCAGCCTGTGTTCCCAGCAGCCAGCTCTCATCCGCCGGCGGCCGACTGACGACTGTTCACCGCTCGGGCGTCGTGTTCTCTCGCGCGGGCTCCTCGCCCCGCTCGGGTCGTTCGGCGACCTTCGCCAGTTCCAGCACGATCTTCTTGAACGCCTGACCACGCTCCGCGTAATCGCGGAACATGTCGAAGCTTGCACAGGCCGGTGCAAGCACCACCACGCCCTCTTTGGGAGCCAGCGCAACAGATCGGCGCACGGCCGCTTCCAGGGTTGGGGCAGACTCCACCGGCACGGCGCCGTCGAGCGCCTGCCGAATCAGCGGCGCCGCTTCGCCGATGGTCACCACCGTCGCCCCCCGCGACCGGAGCGGCTCCCGCAGCAGCGAAAAATCTCCGCTCTTGAAGCGGCCGCCCATGATGACGACCAGGCCGCCCTCGAAACTCTCGATCGCACGCTGCGCCGCTTCGACGTTGGTCGCCTTCGAATCGTTGACGAAGCGCACGCCGTCGATGACGGCGACAGGCTCGAGCGCGTGCTCGAGTCCCGTGAACGACTCCACCGCCTGCACCATGGCCTTCTGCGGAACGCCCGCGATCGTCGCGACCGTTGCCGCGGCCATGACGTCGCTGAACAAGTGGCGGCCGAGCAGGCGAACCGACGACAGCGGCACGAGAGGGGCACTCACTGAAAACGTGACTTTGCGGGCACGGCTCGCCCGTGCCATCGCCAGCGTCTGCGGGTCGTCGGCGTTGACGACGGCAAAATCGTCCTCCGTCTGGTTCTCGAAAATCCTCGCCTTCGCCGCCGCGTATGCCTCCATCGAACGGTGACGGTCGAGATGATCCGAGGACAGGTTGAGGAGCACCGCGATCCACGGGTGAAACGTCTCGATCGTCTCGAGCTGAAAGCTGCTGACCTCGACGATATGAAACGTCTCGGGCGTCGAAGCGGCGACCTGCGAGCTGAGCGGCGTGCCGATATTTCCGCCGACGATCGCCTTCAGTCCGCCTGCGTCGAACATGCGGCCCGCGAGGGTCGTGGTCGTCGATTTACCCTTCGTCCCGGTAATGGCCACGATGCGTCCGCTCAGCCATCTCGACGCGAGCTCGATTTCACCCATGATCGGCACACCGGCACCCCGTGCAGCGGCGATCGCCGGTAGATCGAGCGGCACGCCGGGACTGAGCACCAGCAGATCGGCAGACGTGAACGTGTAGGCGCGGTGCTCGCCAAGCTCGAGACCCACGCCGGCATCGCGCAGCTCGTCCGCGACGGCAGGCGCCAGTTCGGGCCGCACGTCCGTGAGGGTGACCCGCGCACCACGATCGGCAAGCAGCATCGCAGCCGCGACGCCGCTTCGCGCCCCTCCGACGACCGTGACGTTTCGCCCGCGCACAGAAAAGCTCATCTGAGTTTCAACGTTGTCAGGCTGAACAGCGCGAAGATGATTCCCACGATCAGGAAGCGCGTGATGACCTTCGGCTCGCTCCACCCAATCAGCTCGAAGTGGTGATGCAGCGGCGCCATCTTGAACACGCGCTTCCCGGTCAACTTGAACGACGCCACCTGGATGATCACCGAGAGCGCTTCGAGCACGAACACACCGCCGACGATCGGCAGCAGCAGCTCCTGCTTGATCAGGATCGCGACGGTTCCCAGGGCTCCGCCGAGGGCGAGCGATCCGACGTCGCCCATGAAAATGTCCGCCGGGTACGAGTTGTACCAGAGGAATCCAAGGCTCGCGCCGACCAGCGACCCGCAGAAGATCGTGAGCTCCGCGGCGGGTGGAAAGTGCACGAGCAGAAGGTAGTTGGCGAGTATGCTGTGGCCGGTCACATAGGCGAGCGCAGTGAACGCCGCGGCGGCAATCGCGAACGTCCCGATGGCAAGGCCATCGAGCCCGTCGGTGAGGTTCACCGCGTTCGACGCGCCGACGAGCACGACGACCGCAAACAGAATGTAGCCCCACCCCAGATCGGGAATCAGCGACTTGAAGAACGGAAAAATCAGCCGAGTGCTGTACAAGGGCGGCTGCCGGTAATCGGCAAGGTAAATCAGCATCACGCCAACCAGCACCGCGACGAGGATCTGGCCGAGCAGCTTGTAACGCGGCAGCAGTCCGTGGTGCGACCGGCGCACGATCTTCAGGTAGTCGTCGGCGAATCCAATCGCACCGAACGCGGCAGTGGCGACGACCGCAATCCAGACGTAGATGTTCCGCAGGTCGGCCCAGAGCAGCGTGGGCACGAGCGACGCCGTCAGAATCAGGAGCCCCCCCATCGTCGGGGTGCCTGCCTTCGGCGCGTGCGAGGCGGGACCTTCGTGACGGATGATCTGGCCGATCTGAAACTCCCGCAGCTTGCGGATGAGCCACGGCCCGAGCAGCAGGCTGATGACCAGCGCCGTCAGGCTCGCCGCAGCCGTGCGGAACGTGATGTACTGAATGACGTTCAGCACCGTAATCTGGTTGTGGAACTGAAACAGGAGGTTGTAGAGCATCAGGCAAACTCCGCCTTGAGGCGATCGGCCACAACCTCTGTGCGAATGCCACGCGAGCCCTTGACGAGCACGAGATCGCCAGGCCTCACCAGCGTGACGACGAGATCGGCGGCGTCCCTGCTGTTCTGCACATAATGCACGGTCGCAGCGGCCATGCCCGCGACCGCCGCGCCCTCGGCCAGCGCCCGCGCGTTGGGTCCACCTACCGCAATCAGCTCGCTGATGCCTGCGCGCGCCGCTTCCTGCCCGGATGCGCGATGCAGATCGGGCGACGCACCTCCGAGCTCGAGCATCTCTCCGATGACCGCCACTTTCCGCCCGTAGCGCGTCTCGCCGGCGACGAGCGCCAGCGCCCTCGAGAGCGCCTTCGGATTCGAGTTGTAGGAATCGTCCACGATCGCCAACCGGCTCGTGCGCGTGACTTCGCCGCGCCGTGCGATCGGCTTCAGCGCCGCCGCACGCGTGACGATGTCGCCCAGCGGAATGTCGAAGCGGATGGCGACAGCGGCCGCCGCCAGGATGTTGGCGAGGTTCGCCGTGCCGGGCAGCGGTGTCCGGATTTCGGCTTCGCCGATCGGCGTCCGCACGAGGGCGGCAGTTCCGTCGATGCCGAGATCGCGCACCGCCAGCGCTCGGACGTCGGCTGGCCCTTCGACACCGAAGGTGCGCACTCGACCGGCGAAATCCCTTGCATGACGCATCACGAGCTCGTCGTCGGCATTGGCCACGAGCAGGTCGTCCCTGCCGGCGCCTTCGAGAATCTCCGCTTTCGCTTCGGCGATCGCCTCGACCGTGCCGAAGAACTCGAGGTGGGCCGGACCGACGTTGGTCCACACACGAACCTCGGGTTCGGCGATCTTCACGAGCGCGCTGATTTCGCCGAAGTGATTCATCCCCAGCTCGAGCACCCCGATGTCGGGCTTGTGCCTCAACTCGAGGAGCGACAGCGGAAGCCCGATGTGATTGTTCAAATTCCCCTTGTTGCGAAACACCCTGTACCGCGCCGACAGAAACTCCGCCGTAATCTCCTTGGTCGTCGACTTCCCTGCGCTGCCGGTCACGGCCACCACCGCGGCGCCTGAATCCCGGCGGACCCGGCTGGCGAGCGCCTGCAACGCGGCCACGGTGTCGGGCACGACGACGAGCGGAGTCGTGGCCAGATCAGACGAACCCGCCAGGCTTCCGTCGCTCACGATCGCGCCCACCGCGCCCTTGCGCACCGCCTCCGCGACGTACTGATTCCCGTCGAACCGCTCACCGCGAATGGCGACGAACATGTCGCCGGGAGAAATCGTCCGCGTGTCGATGGAAAAGCCCGAAATCTCCCGCTCGCTTCCCGGCCCCGCCACGTGTGCGCCTATCGCCGCGGCGATCGTTCCCGGCGTCAGCGTCTCCGCTCCAGCGCCTCTCGCGCGATCGCCGCTTCGTCGAACGGCAGTTCACGTGTGCCGATGAGCTGGGTCTTCTCGTGCCCTTTGCCGACGAGCAGCACGAGATCGCCCGGCTGTGCCTGCCTGATCGCAAACTCGATCGCTTCCCTGCGATCGACGATCGTGAAGGTCTGCCTGCCCTCGCGCTGGTCTGCCGCAGCCTTGCCGAAGGCGGAATCCGATGCGGGCGGCACGCCGCGTTTGATCTCCTCGATGATGCGCACGGGGTCTTCGGTGCGCGGATTGTCGGAGGTGACCACGACCACGTCGCTGAGCCTGGCCGCCACGGCGCCCATCAGCGGACGCTTCGTACGATCGCGATCGCCTCCGCAGCCGAAGACGGTAATCACCCGCCGCGGCGCAATCGGCCGGGCGGTCTCGAGCAGGTTCCTGAGCGCATCGTCGGTGTGGGCGTAGTCGATCACCACGGTGATGTCGTCGGTGTCCGCGGACACCACCTCGAAACGTCCGGGCACGCCGGCCAGATTCGTGAGTCCTCGCTCGATTGCGGCGGCAGGCACTCCCAGCGCGGTCGCCACCGCGATGGTCGCGAGGATATTCGACACGTTGGGCCGGCCGACCAGCCGCGACTTCACGTGCACGTTCCCTTTGGGCGTGCGCGCATCGAACTCCAGCCCCTTGAAGGTCAGCGTCAATGGCCCTGGCGTGACGTCTGCCGGTTTGTTGATGGCGTAGGTCACCGGGCTGGCGGCGATCTTCCGAATCGTGTCGCCGCGCGGATCGTCCAGGTTGACCGCAGCAGGCGCTCCTGGAGGAAGCATCTCGAAGAGCCGCTTCTTGGCGTCGAAGTACAACTCCATGTCGCCGTGATAATCGAGATGATCCCGGGTCAAGTTCGTGAACACGCCCGCCGCGAACGTCGTTTCATCCACGCGTCGCAGGGCCAGCGCGTGCGACGAGACTTCCATCACGCACGCCGCGCATCCTGCGTCCACCATCTGCCGGAACATGCGTTGCACATCTGGTGCCTCAGGCGTCGTGCGCGACGCTGGAAGCTCCTGGTCGCCGATCGAATACATCACGGTGCCGAGGAGCCCGCACTTTTTACCGGCGGCTTCGAACACGGCGCGTAATAAGTACGCGGTCGTGGTCTTGCCGTTGGTGCCCGTGATGCCGACGACCTGCATCAGGCGGCTCGGGTGCCCATAGAATTCGGCCGCGAGCGACGCCATCGCGGTTCGCGCGTCGGGCACCGTGACCCACGGGACCGGCACCGCAGCTGACGCGGGCTCGTCGGCCACCACGGCCACCGCGCCGCGCCGGATAGCGTCTGCCGCGAACGCCGCGCCCCTGGCTTTCAACCCCGTCAGCGCGATGAAGACTTGTCCGGGCTGGACGTGCCTGGAGTCGTAGGCAAGACCCTGAACGTCAATTCCAGGCAGCGACGAAACCCTCATGGCTCGAGCGACGCGACGGCGGCCGGCGTACGTTCCAGACGGAGCTCGCAGGGCATGCCCGGCTCAATCGGCGTCCCGGGCGCAGGGATCTGACTCGTCACGACACCATCGCCTTTCAGCCGGGCGGTCAATCCAATCTTCGTCAGCACGCGAAGCGCGTCGCGCGCGCTCAGCCCGCGCAGGTCGGGAAGGTCGCTCACCACTCCGTTGGTGCTCACCGGAACGACGGAGGCGGCCTGCTGGCTGTGCACTGGCCGGATCCCGGACCGCCCGTCGCGGCGCGCCACCAGTACCGGCGGCGGCGCGTTGATCGTCGGCGGAATGCCGAAATGCCGAAGGGTCGCTTCGGCTATCCGCTGAAACACCGGCCCTGCAATAGGCCCGCCGTAGTAACCGCGCGCGTGCGGCGAATCAATGACGACGATGATCGTTGCGACGGGATTGCGCGAAGGAAAGAACCCGACGAACGACGCGTAGTAGTCGGACTTCGAATAGCGTCCGTTGACGATCTTCGAGGCCGTACCCGTCTTGCCGGCGATCTGGTACCCTTCGACCTTCGAAAATGTCCCGGTTCCGCGATCGACGATCTGCTCCATGATGCCGGTGAGCGTCGCCGTGCTGTCCTGACTGATCGTTCGCCCGAGGACCGTCGGCTTCACCTCCTGCCGCTTGCCGTCCTTGATGAGGGCCCGCACCACGCGCGGCTGCATCAAGTCGCCGCCGTTGGCGACGGAGCTGACGGCCGCGACCATCTGCAGCGGCGTCACGCCCACCTGATATCCCATCGACATCGACGCGAGCGCGCTGTTGTCGAGCCTGCGCGGATCCCAGACGATGCCGGTCGTCTCGCCCGGAAAGTCGGGCGACAATGCGCGGCCGAATCCGAACCGGCGCACGTACAGACCGAGGCGCTCGGGGCCGAGCGTCAGGCCTACTTTGATGGCGCCGACATTGCTCGACTTCACCAGCACGTCGGTGAAGGACAACGCGCCGTAGTCGTGCGTGTCGTCGATGACACGCGAGCCGAAGCGGATCTTGCCGCCCGAGACGTCGATGATGTCGTCGATGCCGATGACGCGCTCCTCGATGGCCGCGCTTGCCGTCACGACCTTGAAGGTCGATCCGGGCTCGTAGATGTCCTGCACCGCACGGTTGCGGCGGCGCTCGGGCGAGGCGCTCGCAAAGTCGTTCGGGTTGAACGTCGGCTCGTTGGCCAGCGCAAGAATCTCGCCTGTCTTCGGTGCCATGATGAGCACCGTTCCGCCGTCGGCGCGATTGAGCGCAACGGCGGCGCGCAGCTCGCGCTCGGCGATGTGCTGCAGGTACTCGTCGATCGTCAGCTCGATCGTCGCCCCCGCGGTCGGAGGCCGCTCGAGACGGCTGAACGCCCGCTGGCGCGCATCGGTCTGGTAGAGCAGCTTGCCGAGCTCGCCGGCAATCTGCTTGTCGTACGCCGCCTCGATGCCGGCCAGCCCTGTGTTGTCGGTGCCGACAAACCCGAGCAGGTGCGCGGCCAGCTGCTTCTTCGGATAGAACCGGCGATCTTCCTTGATGAAGTAGATGCCGGGAAGATCGAGCTCGACGATCCGGCGTGCCTGGTGCGGCGTCACGCGGCGCCTGACGTAGACGAAGGCGCGCCGCTGCCGGAGGCGGGCCGTGAGGGCGTCACGATCCTTGAGCGAGCAGTCGGTCAACGCCGCACAGACCTTTGCCGCCGTCTTCGGCGCCTCTGCGATTTCGCTGGGGACGCCGTACACCGAATCGGCGTCCACGCTGTAGGCGAGCACCCGCCCGTCGCGGTCGAGGATGTCGCCGCGTTTCGCGGAGATGTCCATCGTGCGCTCGGACTGATTCTCGGCGCGCGCCTGAAGGTCGCTGTGCTTGTGCACCTGCAGATAGATCAGGCGCGCCTGAATGCCGGCGGCCCACAACACGAACATCGCGGCCCCCAGCAGAAGCCGGGCCCGGATCGTGGCTCGCCACTTATCTGAGGTTGAATGGCTCACGTCATTACTCCTGAGCGGCTCTTTGCTCGCTCCGCGCAATAACCGACGCCGCCGGCGGCTCGGGCGGCACCACACGCTCGATCACGATCGCGGCCCCGTTTTCCGGTGTCACGAGATGCAGCGCGCCGGTCGCGAGGCGCTCGATGCGCTGCGGCGACTTGAGCGTCTCGATTTCGAGACGCAGATGCCGGTTGGTGGCGGCCTCGTCGTTGCGCTCCTGCTGCATCTGCTCCAGGCGATACCCGTGCTGCAGCAGCTCGACGCGCTGCCATCCCGAGAACAGCAGCACGCCCACGAACAGCACGCCGAACGCGACCGATCGCCACTGCTCGCGCAACCGCCGCTCGTCGACCTCGCGGACGATCGGATTGTTCCGCACGTCTTTCTTGATGGCGTACTCGAAGGCTTCTGTGGGTGAGCTCATGGTTGTGCCCCTTGATCATCCGGCGGTTCCAGAACCCAGAACCGCAGAACCTAGAACCGCAGGTTCTTACACACACTCCGCCGCGCGGAGTTTCGCGCTCCGCGCCCGTGGGTTCCGTTCCACCTCGTCGGGCTGGGGGGTGATCGGCTTTTTGGTCAGGACCCGTATGCGCGCGTCGCCGGTTTCGGCGAGCGCACGCAGCGTGTGCTTGACGATCCGATCCTCGAGCGAGTGAAACGTAATCACCACCAGGCGCGCGCCCGTACTCAGGCGCCGCGCCACCGTCCTCAGAAACTCGTCGACGTTCTCCAGCTCGCGATTCACCCAGATGCGAAGGGCCTGAAACGTTCGCGTCGCCGGATCGATTCGCGAGAACCCGCGGCGCGGCACCGCCCTCCTCACAATCGCCGCGAGCTGCGCCGTCGTCTCGACCGGAGACGAGTCGCGAGCCTGCACGATCGCTCGCGCGATGCGCCGCGAGAACCGTTCCTCGCCGAACCGGTACACCGCATCCGCGATGTCCTCTTCGGCCGCATCGCGCAGCAGGTCGGCGGCGGTCGGGCCCGTGGACGTATCCATCCGCATGTCCAGCGGATCGTCCCGCTGAAAACTGAACCCGCGGCCTTCGGCCTCGAGCTGATACGAGGACATGCCCATGTCGGCCAGCGCGCCGTCGAGGCGATCGATGCCGCGGCCATCAAGCACGGATTCGATCGCCCGATAATCCGAATGCACGAGCTCTACCCGATCGCGATAGCCGCTCAACGTCTCGGCCGCGATCGCCAGTGCGGCGGCGTCGCGGTCGAGACCGATCACCTTCGTCGCGCCTGCCTCGACGAGCGCGCGCGTGTGTCCGCCCATGCCGACCGTGCAATCCACGAACACGCCGCCGTTCTCGGGCCGCAGAAACGCGAGCACCTCGCGCGTCATGACGGGCTCGTGCAAGGCCATCGTTCTTGATCCGGGGGCCTCTGCCCCCCGGAAGGCGCCTGCGCCCCGCCGGCCCCGTTCGCTTCGGCGCATTACAGACCCAGATCCGACAGTGCGCGCGCGTCGTCGTCGGTAAACGGCTCGCGTTGCAGCTTCGCGACGAATCGCTCGTGGTTCCAGACCTCGAGATAGTTGTACTGACCGAACACGTCCACCTCGCCGACCATCGTGGCCGACTCGCGCAGCCGCGGCGGAATCACCACGCGGCCCTGGCTGTCGATCTCCGACACCTGGCCGTAGAAATTCACGCGATCCAGGAACTTCAAACGAGATGGATGTGTCGAGGGGATCTGCGCGAGCTTCTTCTCGATTTCCGCCCACACCGCCATGGGGTAGAGCCGCACCGAGTCACCGTGCAGACTGGTAACGAACAGGTCGCGCCCGTGCTCATCCTCGATGAACGCGCGGAACCCGTTGGGGATTTTGAGTCTCCCCCGGTCGTCAATTTTCGCCGGCGAGTTGCCCCGAAGCACGCTCGGCTACTCCATTTCTCTCCAAAAAAGTCCACGGCGATACTAGAGGACGGCTATAGGGATGTCAACGGGTAAAATACAGATTTTGAAAGGCTTACGCTAAATTTTCGCCCCCTTGTTTACACCATGATACGATTTCGCACACGTGGCTGATCCGTCCACTGTCACCGTCGTACTTCCGGCGTTTGAAGAGGCAGGAGCTGTCGGCGTAGTTGTCCAGGCGCTGCAAGAGGCCGCGACCTGGCGCGAGGTGCTCGTCATCGATGACGGGTCTTCAGACGAGACGGCGACGGTCGCCGCAACCGCTGGTGCGCGCGTCATCAGACACCCCTACAACAAGGGTAATGGCGCCGCCGTCAAGACGGGCATCAGGCATGCCGCCGGCGAATACATTCTCATCATCGATGCCGATGGGCAGCATTCGGCGGCCGACGCACTGCGCCTCGTCAGCTTCCTCGGCGAATACGATCTCGTGGTCGGCGCACGAGCAGGATCGAATCAGCAGGCGTCCGCAGCACGCCACGCCGGGAACAACCTCCTGAACTGGCTGGCCAGCTATCTGACGGGCCGCTACATCCCGGATCTCACGTCCGGAATGCGCGCTGCCCGGACCAGCGGTCTCCGCGAATTCCTGCATCTCCTGCCGAACAGATTCTCGACACCGACAACCACGACTCTGGCGTTCGTCAAAGCGGGGTACAGCGTGCGCTTCGAGACGATCTCAGTCAGTCCCCGGCTCGGCAAATCGAAAATCAAGATCGTCTCCGACGGCGCGAGATTCCTGATGATCCTGCTGAGGGTCATCACGGTCTTCAGCCCGCTTCGCATCTTCCTGCCGATTGCCGTCGCCTTCTTCGTTCTCGGCGCCGGCTACGCGATCTGGACGTCTCTGACGCGCCACGACATCACGGATTCGTCAGTCCTGCTCCTCGTGCTGGCCGTCGTCATCTTTCTGGTGGGCCTGGTTTCCGAGCAGATTTCGACGATGCGCTCGGAAGGACCGCGATGAATGCGGCCGTCGTCATCCCTACCTACAACGAGCGTGAGAATCTCCCGGAGCTGACCTCTGAGATTCTGAGGTACGACGGCTACCGCATCATCGTCGTCGACGACGACTCTCCCGACGGGACGGGCGCCGTTGCAGACGACCTTGCGGCGAAGCACGCCGGACGGCTGTCGGTCATCCACCGTCACGGGGCGCGGGGCCTTGGACGATCGCTCGTCGCAGGCCTCATGCGCGCGCTGACCGAGGGCGCCGAGCTGATCTTTCAGATGGACGCCGATCTCTCGCACGATCCCAAATATCTGCCCGTGATGGCGGCGGCGGCAGCCGATGCGGATCTCGTGCTCGGATCGCGCTATCTCCGAGGTATCAGTGTCGTCAACTGGCCGCTGCATCGCATCATCCTCAGCACTCTGGCCAACCGATACGTACGGGCCGTGACCGGGCTCGACGAGACGGACTGTACGACGGGATTTCGCTGCTGGCGGCGTGAAGCGCTGGCCAGACTTCCGCTCGAAGGGCTCATTTCGGACGGGTACGCCTTCCTCGTCGAGCAGCTGTATCTCGCACGGCAGCTGGGCTGCCGCGTGCGGGAGGTGCCCATCATCTTCATCGAGCGGCGCGAAGGCGCGTCAAAGCTTTCCGCGGCGGTGCTTCTCGAGTCCGCGATCGTTCCGTGGCGATTGCGCCTGAAGCGCTAGTGTATTAGTGTGTCGGCATCCTTCAAGATGGCAGGTTCTGAACGGCATCCGACTCCCGGGCTGAGCGTGTTTTTCCCCGCGTACAACGACGGTGGGACGATAGCGAGCCTGGTCATCGCGGCCCTGCAGGCGGCCTCGAAGCTGACGCCGGACTACGAAGTGATCGTGGTCGACGACGGCAGCACCGATTCGACTCCTCAGATTCTCGAGGAGCTCGCCAGGGTATACCCGCAGGTGAGAATCGTGACGCATCCCGCCAATCGCGGGTACGGCGGCGCGCTCCGCAGCGGGTTTGCCAGCGCGTCGAAGGACATCATCTTCTATACGGACGGCGACGCGCAGTACAACCCGTCGGAAATGGCTGCGCTGTGGCCGAGGATGGCGCCCGGCGTCGATCTGGTCAACGGGTTCAAGATCAGCCGGTCCGATCCGTGGCATCGCGTCGTGATCGGGCGGATCTACCACCACACGGTGAAGACGATGTTCGGGCTGCGCGTGCGGGACGTGGACTGCGACTTCCGGATGATGCGCCGATCGATCTTCGACCGCGTGCGGCTCGAGAAGAACAGCGGCGTCATCTGCCTCGAGATGATGAAGAAGATCCAGGATGCCGGCTTCACGATCGTGGAAGTGCCGGTTCATCATTACCATCGCGCGCACGGCCGATCGCAGTTTTTCAATTTCGGCCGCGTCGCCCGCACGGGCGTCGATGTGCTGAAGTTGTGGTTCAGGCTCGTCGTACGGGGGACGCACCGCACGCGGGTCGAGACGGTCGAGCCGGCCGGCGAGAGGACGCGGGTGTAGCCGTGCCGCCGTATCGGGATTTCTACCGCGGGCGGCGGGTAATGATCACCGGAGGCCTTGGATTCATCGGCAGCAATATCGCCCGCCGGCTGGTCGAGCTCGAGGCCGACGTGCTGCTGATGGACTCGCTCATCCCCGGCTCGGGCGCGAACTTCTTCAATATCGACGGCATCGCCGACCGGGTCCGCGTGAACATCGCCGACGTGCGCCAGGAAAGCACGATGTGTCATCTCGTGCGCGACCGCGAGGTCATCTTCAACCTCGCGGGCCAGGTGAGCCATACCGACAGCATGAAGGATCCGTACACGGATCTCGACATCAACTGCCGGAGTCAGCTTTCGATTCTCGAGGCGTGCCGCAAGTTCAATCCCCGGATCAAGGTCGTCTTCGCCGGCACGCGCCAGGTGTACGGCAGACCCGATTCGCTGCCCGTTACCGAGGACCACCTCGTGCGGCCGGTCGACGTCAACGGCATCAACAAGGCGGCCGGCGAGAACTATCACCTGCTCTACAACAACGTGTTCAACGTTCGCGCGTGCTCGCTGCGGCTCACGAACGTGTACGGCCCGCGGCAGCTCATCAAGCACAATCGGCAGGGGTTCATCGGCTGGTTCATACGGCTCGCCCTCCAGGGGGAAGAGATTCAAATCTTCGGTGACGGCTCGCAGATTCGCGATTTCGTGTACGTCGATGATGCCGCCGACGCGTTTCTTCGGGCCGGCGCGTCCGACGCCTGCAATGGCCGCGTGTTCAACGTCGGCGGATCGGAACCGATTTCGCACAAGGATCTCGTCTCGCTGCTCGTCGAGGTTGCCGGCGCGGGCAGCGTCCGCTACGTGCCGTGGCCGGTCGAGAAGAAAGCCATCGACATCGGCAGCTTCTACGCCGACTCCTCCCGGTTCCGCACTGCCGTCGGCTGGGAACCGAGCGTCACCCTGCGCGCAGGCTTCACGCGAACGCTCGGGTACTACCGCGCCCACGCCGGGGCGTACCTCGACGACCCGGCGCCCACACCGTCGACCGTCTCATGAAACCGCCAGGGGCGCGGATACCATTTGCCGACCTTCATCTGACCGAGGAATCGGCCGACGTCGCCGATGCCATCAGGCGCGTGATCGATCGCGCGTGGTTCGTACTCGGGCCGGAAGTGGAGACATTCGAACGGGAGTTCGCTCTCGCATCGGGTTCGCCTCACGCCGTCGGGGTCGGCAACGGCACAGATGCGCTGGCCCTCGTGCTTCGGGCGCTCGGTATCGGCGCCGGCGACGAAGTCATCACCACGCCGCTGTCCGCAGCATACACGGCAATGGCGATCGTGATGGCCGGGGCACGGCCGGTTTTTGCCGACATCGATCCCGAGCGCCTGACGCTCGACCCTGCGGCTGCCGAACGGGCGATCACGGAGCGAACCGTCGCGCTGCTGCCCGTCCATCTATACGGGCAGCCGGCAGACCTGCCCTCGCTGGCGGCGCTCGCGAGGCGCAAGGGGCTCGTGCTCGTCGAAGACTGCTGCCAGGCCCACCTGGCCACGTGCGAAGGGCAGCCGGTTGGCACGTTCGGCGTCGCCGGCGCCTTCAGCTTCTATCCGACGAAGAACCTCGGCGCGCTTGGCGACGGCGGCGCGGTGATTACGCGCGATCCTGCGCTCGCCGATCGAATCAGACGCCTCAGGAACGGCGGCCAGACCGATCGGTACCATCACGTCGAGATGGGCGTGAACAGCCGTCTCGATGAGATGCAGGCCGCCATTCTGCGCGCGCGACTGCCGCTGCTGGCCCAGCGCACTTCGCGACGCCGACTCCTCGCGGGCATGTATCGGACGATGCTGGCGGACTCGACCGTCGCCATCCCGCGCGAGATGGATCCCGGACACGTGTATCATCTGTTTCCGGTCAAGGTTCGGCGTCGGACGGCATTGCAGGATCGCCTGCTGGCGTCCGGCATCGAAACGCTCGTGCACTACCCGATCGCGATCTCCCAGCAGCCGGCTTTCGTGGCGACCAATCCGGCCAATTGCCCGGAAGCCGTCCGGGCCGCGAACGAAGTCCTGTCGCTGCCGCTCTATCCCAGCCTGTCGATCGAGGCGGTCCAATTGGTTGCCGAGGTCGTGCGAAAGGAACAATCTTCGTGAGAGCGTTAATCACCGGCGGTGCCGGTTTCATCGGATCTCATCTTGCGGAGGCGCTGCTGAACGCCGGGCACGACGTCGACGTCATCGACAACCTCTCGACCGGCTCGATCCGCAACATCGGACATCTGAAGTCGAATCCGCGTTTCAAGTACGTCATCGACACGCTCACCAACGAGCCGCTGCTCGCCGAGCTGGTCGATCGCAACGACGTCATCTTCCACTTCGCCGCGGCGGTCGGCGTCAAGCTGATCGTCGAAGAGCCGGTGCACACGATCGAGACCAACGTCCACGGCACCGAGGTCGTGCTGAAGCACGCAAACAAGAAGAAAAAGAAGGTCGTCATCGCCTCGACCTCGGAGGTGTACGGCAAGAGCACGGATGTGCCGTTCCGCGAGGATGCGGACCTCGTCATGGGCCCCACCGTAAAACACCGGTGGGCGTATGCCTGCAGCAAAGCCATCGACGAGTTCCTCGCGCTCGCCTACTACAAGGAGCGCGATCTGCCCGTCATCATCGTCCGGTTCTTCAACACGGTGGGGCCCCGGCAGACCGGTCAGTACGGGATGGTGCTCCCCTCATTCGTGCGTCAGGCGATGTCGGGCGAACCCATCACCGTCTTTGGCGACGGCACGCAATCGCGCAGCTTCACCTACGTCGGGGACGTCGTCGACTGCCTGTTGAAGCTCATCCAGGAGCCGAAGGCCGTCGGACAGGTCTTCAACATCGGCAACAAGGAAGAGGTCTCGATATTGAAGCTTGCCGAAATCGTCAAAGCGCTGACCGGCTCTTCGTCGAAAATCGAGTTCATTCCCTACGACAAGGCCTACGAGGCAGGGTTCGAGGACATGCCGCGCCGGGTGCCCGATCTCACGAAGGTGCGCGCGCTCGTCGGTTACGAGCCCAAGGTCCAGCTGAACGAGATCATCACCAGAGTCGTCGAATATTTCCGCGCGCACGGCTCCTGACTTATAATTGGGGTCGGTTCCACCGTGATGAAAACACTTGTTTTCGGGCTGTTTCTGCTCGCATGTACCGCCTCGCCGGCGTGGGCGGCCGGGCTCCAGTTGTCGATCCGCGACGGGCGCGTGACACTCGATGCACAGGATGTCACCCTCCGTCAGATCCTCACGGAGTGGGCGCGCGTCGGCAAGACGCGCATCGTCAACGCCGAGCGGATTACCGGCGGCCCGATTACGTTGAAGCTCGAGAACGTTCCCGAGAAGCAGGCACTGGATACCGTGCTCCGGGCCGTGCCGGGATACATGGCGGTGCCGCGTCAGGCTCTCCTCGCGGACGCGTCCATTTACGACAGCATCCTGCTGATGCCGACGACGACGGTCGTTGCCGCCGCTCCGCCGAGACCGGCGCCAGGAATTTCCGGGTCGCAACCCGGCGCCAATTTCACCCAACTGAGGCCCACGCCCACGCTCTCGCCGGGCGTCCTGCCAGAGCCCCCCGAATCGCCAGCGAACCAGGGAGACGACCCGGCGATTGCCGCCGCGGCGGCCGCCGGACTCGTGCCAGTGGCTGCGCCGATGCCGGG
>Ga0105107_10000727_pt1 | contig 21073 bp, 22 predicted proteins | sample PPLLaktember2015_6_FD_79335 | JGI IMG/M metagenome (GOLD analysis project Ga0105107, IMG submission 79335) | Freshwater sediment microbial communities from Prairie Pothole Lake near Jamestown, North Dakota, USA - PPLs Lake P8 Core (1) Depth... | ecosystem: Environmental > Aquatic > Freshwater >... | reverse complement strand
GTCGCCCTTGTTGATGCCCAGGGCGCGCAACCCAGCCGCAAGCCGGTCGACGCGTTCGGCGGTATCGGCATAGGTCACGCGCCGCCCGAAGAAGTTCAGGCACGGGCGGTCGGGATGCCTCCCGGCCGTGTCGTCCAAGAAACGGAAGACGGGGATGCGCGGATAGGTCAAGCGCGGCGGCACCCCGGCATCGTAGTGCTTGAGCCAAAGATGGTCGGCCGGCGCCCCGCCGGCCTTGTGCTCGGAAGGCTCCGACATGGTCACTTCTCTTGGACATCCTGCCGGGGAGGTCCCCCGATGATGCGCGCCTGCCGCGCGGCCTCATCCCCATACCATGCCGAAACCACGCCCACCCCGATTCTCGCGCCGATCAACCGGTCGCGTGTGGCAGGCGGGAATTCGCGCGGCCACCCTCAACCGGTGCCGGTCAGAGAGTGGACAAGTCCTGCCTCGCCCCACCCTCACGCGGGCTCGCCGGCAGCGACAGGAGCACCTCCTGCGAGATCTCCTCAACCGATTTGCCTGTCACATCCACCGTCCGCCAGCCCCGCTCTCGAGCGAGATCCTGCGCGAAACGCATCTCCCTGCGGATGGCCTCCAACGAAGCGTACGGCTCAGGAGGCAGCCCGAGGTAGTCCGCCCGGGCCCGGCGCAACTCGAGCAGCCGTCCGGGGCTCATGACCAGGCAGCACACTCGGCCGGAGGGGATCGACAACAGCGGCGCCACCGGTGGAGCGCCCAGGATAAGTGGGACGTTGGCGCAGAACCAGCCGCGATAGGCGAGGTAGAGCGTCGTTGGCGTCTTCATCGTGCGCGAGACGCCCGCCAGGACCACCTCGGCCTGTTCGAGCTCTTCAGCCTGCTGGCCGTCATCATGCCGGAAGGCGAACTCGACCGCTTCGATCTGGCGCGCCTGAGCCTCCACCAGCTGCTGGAACAGGCCGGGCTTCTCCTGGGGCGTCAGCCGCAGGTGCGTCGCCAGCCGGTCCAGCACGGGTCCCATCAGGTCCATCGCATCCACGCCCAGGGCGCGGGCCTCGGCCAGCATGACTCGCCGCAGCTCGTCCTCGACCAGCGTGTGCAGGACCAGGGAATCCTTGCCGGCAGCCTCGAGCAGGACCTGGCGGATTCGAGCGGGCGAGAGAATGCCCCCGCGCCGGACGATGGTCGCCGGGGCGCCTTCGAATTGGATCAGCGCCGAGCGCACGACTCGCTCCGCCGTTTCCCCCGTGGCGTCTGAAACGACGTAGATGGTCAGCATCAGCCTTGCCTGCCATGCCCCGGCGCGTGTGCCCGGAGCCCCTCGGATCGGCCCTCACCCGATGCGCAGGACCTTCGCCCCTCGCCCGCCGCCGCGCTTGAGATCGCACAGCGCCTGGTTGGCCTGCTCCAGATCGTACACCTGTACTTGCGGGCGAATCGGAATCTTGGCCGCCAGCGCCAGGAACTCGGCCACGTCGCTCCGGGCGACGTTGGCCACGCTCTTGATCTCCTTTTCCATCCACAAGTGCGCGGGATAGTCGAGGCGCGACAACTCCGACCGATCGGCCTCCTCCTTACGGATCGCGTTGATCACCAGCCGCCCACCCGGCTCAAGGTTAGCCAACGCTTCGACGACCGGCTTCCAGGCCGGTGTGGTGTCGATCACCGCCCGCAGCGTCATTGGGGCGCGCTCGGTCGTTTCGCCCGCCCAGGCCGCCCCCAATTCACGTGCGAAGGCGCGTTCCCCCTCGCCCCTGGCAAAAACGTGAATGGGAGAGTTCGGATACAGATGCCGCGCCAGGGAGAGCACCAGGTGGCCGGAGGCGCCGAAGCCGGTCAGCCCCAGCGGCTCGCCGTCGCGCAACCCCGTCAGGCGCAGCGACCGGTATCCGATGGCGCCGGCGCACAGGAGAGGCGCCGCCTCGAGATCGTCAAAGGCATCCGGTATCCGGTGGGCGAACCCTTCGCCGACGGTCATGTACTGGGCATATCCGCCGTCCACGTCGCGCCCGGTAGCCCGGAACTCCGAGCAGAGATTCTCGCACCCCGCGCGGCAGAAGCGGCACGAGCCGCAGGCGGCGAAGATCCAAGCGACGCCGACACGGTCGCCGACCCTGAGCTCGCGCACCTCCTGGCCGAGGCGCTCGACCCGCCCGACCGCCTGGTGCCCCGGCACCACTGGCAGGCGCGCCGGCGGCGTGCGCCCCTCGATCTCATCGATCTCCGTGTGGCACACGGCGCAGGCGCGCAAGCGGACCAGGACTTGCGCAGGAGCGGGGACCGGCGTCGGGACCTCCGACGCCCGCAACGGCTCAGGCGCATCTTCCAGCGCACCCAACCGATGAAGGACCATGGCCTTCATGCCGTTCGGACCTCCGCCGGTTCGGCGATCGTACACTGCACGACACAGGCCTCCCGCTCAGCGAGCGTAGACGGCCTGGAAGGCCGGATCCTTTCGAACAGAGCTGAAATCAGGATCTTCCTTCGACCACTCGGTCAGGCCCGGATTGAGCTCCAGCGCCCTGCGCAAGTCGGCGATCGCCGGCTCCTTTTGCCCGGCCAGGGCGTAGGCGCAGGCGCGGTTGTAGATGGTCACCCCTTGCCAGGCCGGATCGTCATCGAGCCCGAGCAGCTGATCCGCCCCCTCGATCTGCAGCTCGAAGCTCTCACGCTTGCGGCCCACCTCGCCCAGGAGCTGCGCGTAGTGCGTAAGCGGGTGAACCACCAGGTTGCCCGCGATCCGCCGCCAGAGCGTCTGGCCCTCCAGCCAGGGAAAGCGCTTGGGGTCGGTCAGATCCTTCTCGGAGTGCACGCTGACCAATCGGCGTAGGTCGTCGCGAGTCGAACGAGCGAACGCTTCCAGCTCCGTCCAGGACAGGTCACGATAGGCATTGAAGATGAAGGTGTTCGCCGGCTGGACCTCTTCCATGGTTCGGAAGACCGACTCCGGCTCCCGCGCCTGGAACATCTGGATCATCGTCTGCCGCCAGGCGACCACATGACTGAGGATATCCTTGGGCGACCAGTGGTCGACCTCTCCGCGCCGCGCCCGCTCCTCGGCCGACAAGCTCTCGATCAGGCGATTTTCCACCGCCTCGATCCAGTCCATGACCTGCAGCAGCTTCTCTTTGACCTTCATGTCACCTCCCTGCGGAGACTGCGCCTCGACCGATGCCCTGCGGTGGAGGCTCATCCCCGCCGAACCTCCTCTCAGCCGGCCTCAGCGGATGCGATAGCGTAGGATCAGGCGACTCTTCGATGGCCGATCGACTTGCTTGAATCCCGCCGCTAGAAGGTCCCGGGCGATCCCCATGTAACTGGTGCCCGGCGCCATCGTTCCCGGCCTGGGCGCGGCTGGATAGGCCTCAACGATGCGCCCACCCTGCGCGCGCACGTACTCGACCGCAGCCCGAATCATCGCCGCGCTGAGGCCCCTGCCACGCTGCGCCCGCGCGATGTAGAAGCAGACGATCGACCAGACGGGCTGGTCGTCGATCGGTTTGAGGACCGGCGAACGCAGTAACGAGGCGAACTGCTCACGCGGTGCAACCGAGCACCAGGCGACCGGCTGCCCGTCCAGGTACCCCAGGATCCCCGGCACCTCGCCCGAGTGCACGACGGCGCGCATCGCCCGCCGGTTGCCCGCGCCCTGCTGTTTCGAGAACTCCGAACGCGTGATGCGCCACCACATACACCAGCAGCCGCCGTAGGCGCCGTGCGGCCCGAAGAGGCGCTCGAAGTCCTTCCAACACTCCGGCGTGAGCGGCCGAATCTCCAGCTTTGGGACCGCAAGTTTCCCGGTCACGAATCCCGCCCGGCGCGCCCTACGTCCGCCAACTCCGCACTACTCCGCCGCCTGTAATCGGACCTTCTCGCCATCAGGAACGCTGCGGAAAACTGTGGCATCCCCCACGATGCGTCCGAGCGGGTTGACCGGGCTGGCGGCGCGCGGTTTGTCGCCGCGGCTCGCCGGCGTCCGCCCGAAGAAGATGCAGAAGGCGGAGCCTGGCGGCCAGTAGCCCAGCTCTCCGACCTCGACCTCCGCCCGCGCCTCCGGGGCTCCCTCCTGCTCGACCGGGATCTCGAAGTAGATCTCGTCGCCCCATGTGTTGGCCCGGCCCTCGATCGGCAGCGCCCGCCAGATCGCCTCGGCCGTCGGGCTGTCGTTCAGCTCGGCCTCAGCCCGGATCTTCCCGGCGGTAATGGTGATCTTCCTCATCGGCTACCTCTCTGCGGATGGCGTCTGGTCCGCGATTTTACTCGCGCCGGCGCGCGGCGGCCGGCTTCCGGCGATCTCTCGCAATGACTTGCGGTAGTGGGCCAGGCAGGCGACCTCCTGGTAGGCGAGGGCCTGATGCACCTGCCGCCCGACCGAATTCTCGAACTCGGCGTCCGAAGCCATCTCCTTGCAGCCGCGCGAGACCGCCCAGGCCTCGGCCTTCTTCGCTAACGCCGAGCCGATGCCCTTCCGGCGATGACGGTCCTCGACAAACCAGCCCTCGATGTAGCCGATCGGTCCGGGCTGGCAGCCTTCAGCCCGCAGCCGGATGCTGGTCTCGATGAAACCGTGCAGTTTGCCTTCGCGGCCGACCGCCACAAACACCGCATTGAACTCGGCGTCCGAGAGGAGATCGTCCATCTCCCGGCGCTGATCGGCAGCTGAAAGCTCCGGCCAGAGCAGTGCCCGCAAGCGCTGCCACTCGGCCAGCTGGTCCCTTTTCAGAGGCGCTATGCGCATCCGGCTGTGCTCCTTCCGCTTGCCACGAGGGCGGACCTCATTCGGCGTCGCCGGGAGTGAGTCCGGGCTTGGCGGCGGAATCTTTCGGCCCGTTCTCGCATGTGCAGACGGCGCTCTTCCCCTCGGGGGTGCCGTCGACTTCGGCCGAGGCAAGCTCGGACAATGTAACCTTGCACAACCGCACGTCCAGGAGCGCAGCCAGGGCCGGCTCAAGGTTGTCCACATCCGGGAAACGGCCGTGCATCAGCACGATATCACCCGGCTGCGTCCTTCCGACGCGCTCCATCGCTGCAGCCCGGCCGCCTCCCCAATCGGCCGACCACATCGCCAGCGTCAGCGCCTCATCCTGACAGAACTCCTGAAAGGTGTAGCGACAGTCGCCGTACGGCGGCCGGGCGAAGTGCACCGGCGGGGCCTCGCCGACCACGCCGGCCAGGATCTCCCGCCAGCATTCGAGGTCAGCCGACAGTCCGCTGACGGACGTGTCCCCAAGCGGTTGGTGGTAGCAGGTGTGATAGCCGAACTCGTGCCCCTGCTCGTAGAGGCTCGGCCAGAGCTGAGGGTCGCGCCGCGCGGTGTTGATCAACGCCTGTCCGGTAGGGAAGAAGGTCAGCCGCGTCTCTGCATGGGCACGCAAGATTTCCAGCAGCCTGTGCATCGCTCCCAGGCTGTAGCAGTCGTCAATGGTCACAGCCAGCAGCGGCATCGTTCGCGATCCGTGCCAGAGGATCGGCAGCGTATCCGGCCTCTGCTGATGGAAGTCCGCTCCACGCAAGAACAGCGGCGCCAGCGCCGCCGCGCCCGCCTTGAGGAAGCCGCGCCGGCTAAGAGATTCGCCGCACCTCGCCTCGGCGCTCACTGAGCGGCCGCAATCGCTCGGGTCGCCTGGCGCCATCAGAATCTCTTGGCCGCCTCGGCCAGCGAGGCCTGAACCGCCGGGGAGGCCCAACTCTCCAGGAAGTCGTTTTCCTTCTCCGCCAGCCGTGAACGGATCTCAGCCTCTATGCCTTCGGTACGGTCGCGCTTGATCTTGGCGAACACACCCCCGGGGGCGCGGCCCAGCTTACGTGCCTTGGCGCCGGCTTGATGGCGAAGCTCGTCGCTTGGCATCGTCCGATCCACGAGACCCATTCGCAGGAGATCCTGCGCCTCATAGAACTGCCCTCCGTCGACGATCTCGCGCGCCAGGCGCGCGCCGAGCAGATGGCGCAGGATGCAGTCTGCGACGTAGGGGACCGGGACGCCGAGGTGAATCTCATTCAGGCCCATCCGCCGGCGGCCGTCCGCCAGGAAGCGGTAGTCGCAGCACAGCGCCAGGATGCAGCCCCCAGCCACGGCATGGCCGTTCAATGCCGCGATGATCGGCTTGGGGAACGTGTACAGAGCCAGGCAGGTCTCTGTGAAATGATGATAGAAGGCCAGGGTCTCCTGCCTTCCCTGGCCGATCAGCTGCGGCAGATTCAACCCGATGGAGAAGAACTTGTCATTTGATCCGGTCAGTACCAGTCCGACCAGGCCGTCATCCCTGCGGACCGCCTCCAGGCCCCGGTCCAGGCCGTCAAGCAGATCTTCGTCGATCGGGTTGGTGACCCCGCTTTGCATGATCAGCCAGCCAAGCTCATCCTGGCGCTCCAACCTCACTGCGTCGATGTCAGGCACCCTTCCGCCTCCCGCCACCCTTGGCTGCCCGCCCGCCGGTTCTCTTTCGACCCCTGCCGCGCGGCCGAGGCTCGAGCATCGTGCCCCGGCAGGAGGAAGCGCCGCAGCGACAGCGGTAGCGCGAGCGCACCTCGGCCGTGTAGGCGCCTTCGAGGCTGAGGTGGTAGTCATAGGTCAGTTCTTCGCCCGCGGCGATATGGCGTGTCGCCTCGATGTAGATGCGTCCGTCATCCAGAACGGCCTCGCAGTTCGGGGCGCAGGAATGGTTGATGAACCGGGCGGCGTTTCCCCCGCGGCCGGCGTCGATCACCGTTCGAGCGTCGACCGAGAAGAGCAGCACATGGCCGGGATCCTGGTCCTGGTGATCCTGACGCGCCTCCGCTTCCTCGAGCGAGATCCGCTCCCCAAGGTACTCGACCACCCGGGCGCCGCGCCGGATGGCTCGCCGTGCAAACACGCCATGGCCATGGATGGCCGACTTGCGGACGATATACGCTGGTTGTGCGCCGCGCCGAGCTGCCGACATGTGAGACTCCCAGAGACCGGGGAACACCGCCAGAACCGCCCCCGGGGCAAGCGCCGATTCTAGCCCCCCTGGAGTCCTTTGGGGAGTCCCGCTTCAGTCCCCATCGCCCTGCGCGGTCGCATCCCGCAGGCTGGAGAGCGCGCGCATAAATGACTCCGGGACAGGCGAGGTCACTCGCAGCTCGCCTCCCCCCGGCCGTGTGAGCCTGAGCTCGCAGGCGTGCAGCATCAGCCGTGGAACGTGCGGCTCCAGGCCGCGCGCGCCGTACATGCGGTCCCCGGCGACTGGGTGGCCGACGGCATACAGGTGGGCGCGGATCTGGTGGCGCCGGCCGGTCTGAGGATGGACCGACAGGAGCGTGAACCCCTCCAGCCGCTCGCGTACTTCATAGAGGGTCAGGCTCGGCTTCCCGCGGCGATCCACGGACACTCTGCCGGACCCGAATTCGCGCAGGGGTCGGTCGATCCGGCCGCGCTCGGACTGGACGGCGCCGCGCACCAATGCCAGATAATCCTTCTGCACCTGCCGATCCATGAACTGGCGATTCAGCGTCTGGTGCGCCGCGGCGCTCTTGGCGAAGAGGACCACCCCGCTGACATCCTTGTCCAGGCGATGGACCACGAGCACGCGCCCCTTCGCTGCCTCGACCTTCTCACGCAAGGACTCTCCGGGAGTCCCGCCCGGGATGGCCGGCATGCCCTCCGGCTTGTCCACGGCCAGGATATCGTCGTCCTCGTAGAGGATTGTCCAGGGGCGCAGGTCGCTCGATTGGGAGCCCTGCAGTGCAGCGGGCATTCGGTCGACCCTCACATCGGGCAGCCGTCCGGGAGCAGCCTCCCCCGCTTCGAACGGATAGCACGGGAGTCGGCCCGAGTATAGCAGTGAGTTGTCCGGCTCCAGTAGCCTCCAGCACGCGGCAGGGATCGGCGGTGCAAAGGATCGGGCCGGCCCAGGTCTGGGCCGGCCCGGATGCCGGTTGGTCGCAATGGCCGGCCCGAACTGGACAGGCCGGACCGTATCGAAGCTCACTCCCAGCGCCAGCGCCAGACCGCGATCGCCAACAGCCCCACCAGCCAGGCGCCCAAGATGGCGAAGTCAAGCCCCATCGGATGCATGGCCGGCGCGCCGACCATCGTCTGGCGCAGCATGTCGCTCAGATAGGTTAGCGGCATGGCCGCCACCACCGGTCGGAACAAGGCCGGCAGCATGTCGGCCGAGATGATGCTGCCCGAGAGCATCATCATCGGGAAGTTGAGAAGCTGGCCGATGGCCATCGTGCCCTCGGGTGAGCGCCCGATCCCGGCCAGCGCGTAGCCAAGGCTGACGAAGACCAGCGTCCCCATCAGTACTGAGGCAGCGAACGGCAGCCAATCGGCCACGCCGACCTTGAATCCGAAGTAGCCGACCAGCAGGAAGATCGCCGCCTGCAGGAGCCCGACCGTGACACGCCAGGCCACCTCAGCCGTCAGGATCGTGACACGGGTGATGGCGGTCACTTGGAAGCGGCGGAAGATCTTGCCCTCCCGCTGAGCCATGACAGGCTGAGCCGTCCCGAACACCCCCAGCCACAGGAGCGCCACACCCAGCATCCCCGGCAGGTAGAAGTCGATCGCCCGTGCGTGCTCCACCTGTAGCGAGGTCGGGCGCATCTCGAGGAGCTGCGGCGCGCCGGCCAGTCCCAGGTTGGCCTCGCTCAGCAACGTGCGGACCAGGCCGAGGCCGACGCCCGCGGAGGTCGAGTTGGCGGGGTCGTAGAGCACTTCGACCGGAACGCTGAGACCGCTCGCCAGGCGTTCGGACATGTCGGCCGGGAGGATCATGACCGCGTGTACGTCGCCCTGCCGCAAAGAAGCCTCCAGGGCCTGGCGGCCGTCCACCTGCAGGTCGTAGGCCTCGTGCGGCAGACCGGCCACAAGGGCCCCGCCCGCCGCTCCGGTGTCCTCGTTCACCACCCCGATGCGCAGCACGAACGCGCTGCTGCCCGAGAACACCAGGCCGAAGAAGACCGCGAAGCCGACCGGAAGCAGAAGGACGAACAAGAGCGTCATGCGGTCGCGCAGGAACTGCCGCGCCTGCGCCAGGTAGAGTGAAGTGACAGCCTTCATGAGCGGATCCTCCGTCCGGTCAGCTTGAGGAAGACGTCCTCCAACGTAGCCTTCCGGATCGTGATATCGTCGAACGCCAGCTGGCCCCGCGAGACCAGATCGAACAGCCCCGCCATGGTCGCCGGCACGTCGGTCGAGAACAGGGCCGTGCCGCCGTTCTGGGCCAGCACCTGGGACACGCCGGCGAGCGACTCCAGATTCGGGCGCGGCCCCGAACCGCGCGCCACGAACTCGATCGCCTGCTCGCGAAAGTGCTTGCGGATCAGCGCCTCGGGCGAATCCATCTCGATGATGCGCCCGTGGTCGATGACCGCCACGCGATCACACAGCTGCTCTGCCTCCTCCATGTAATGCGTCGTCAGCAGAACTGACCGGCCGCGTTGTCGCACGTCGCCGATGACCTCCCACAGCCCCCGGCGGGCCTGCGGATCCAGGCCGGTAGTGGGCTCATCCAGGAAGACAAGTTCCGGATCATTCACCAGAGCCAAGGCAACTGCCAGTCGCTGCTTCTGGCCGCCCGACAGAGCATGGGTCGCCGCGCCGGCCTTGTCGTCCAGGCCGACGGCCTGCAGTACTTGCGCAGCCGGCAGCGCTCGGGGGAACAGGCCCGAGAACAGTGCCACCTGCTCGCGAACGGTCAGTTGTGAGAGGAGACCCGTCGTCTGCAGCTGGACGCCCAGGCGGCTCCGGACCGCTGGGTCCTGCGCGCCGCGCTCACTGCCTAGCAGCTGGAGTCGACCAGAATCGGCGCTGCGCAGCCCCAGCAGGCACTCGACCGTTGTGGTCTTGCCCGCTCCGTTCGGACCGAGCAAGCCGAACACCTCGCCCTGTGCCACCTGGAAGCTGATGCCATCCACCGCCGGCACGCCCCCATAGGTCTTGCGCAGGTCACTGACTTCGATTGCCGCTTCCATGCTTCCTCCTTCTTGCTGCTCTGACTGTACCCCGGGCACGTCGCAGCGACATCGTCCAACGGGACCGCCTCGGCCTCGTCCAATTGGACAGTGTCCATCCGGACAGTACCGTTGAAAGCCGGCGATGCTACAATGTCGACGAGGCCCACTGATGAGTCAACCTGAAGACACTCTGCAGACTCAACTCGAACTTGATGAGCTTCGCGAAGCCCGCCCCTTCTACGCGATCCTCATGTTGGTCCTGGTGCTGGTCTATTGGATGGCGCTGCAAACCGCGCCCAGCTTGCGTGAGCCTCAACGCCTGATCCCTTTCACCGGCCTGCTGATCTTCCACGCCGCCCTGCATTGGTGGAGCCTGCGCCTGCCGGCCCGGCCGCGCTGGACGCTTCCGTACTTCGCCCTTCAGACCATAGTGACCTTCATCATCGGTCTCGTCACCTCCGGCCATGGCGTCGTCCTGGGCCTCTATCTGGCGTTGGCCGGTGAAGCCGTCGGCATGCTCGAGGACTTGCAGCGGTCCATGCCGCTCGTCGCGGCCATCCTTGGGGCGGCGGTCTTGAATTTCGGGGTGACTCTGGGCTGGTCCGCTCTCCCCGGCTGGCTGGCGCTCGTCATCCCGATGTTGTTCTTTGTGATGGTCTACGTGACGATGTTCGGCCGCCAGATGCGCGGGCGCCAGGAGGCGCAGCGGCTGCTGCGCGAGCTCGAGATCGCCCACCGGCAGTTGGGTGAGTACGCCGGCCGAGTCGAGGATCTCACGGTGACGGCCGAGCGTCAGCGTATGGCGCGCGAGCTGCATGACACCCTGTCGTAGGGCCTGGCCGGGCTGATTCTGCAGCTCGAGGCGGCCGACTCGCACCTCGGGCGAGACGAAGGCGAGAAGGCACAGGCTATCGTCCGCCAGGCGATGCTCCGGGCACGATCGACCTTGGCCGATGCACGGCGCGCCATCGGGCAACTGCGGGCCGAGAGCCTCCCGCCGGCTGATCTGGAGCAGGCCGTGCGGCAGGAAGCCGAGCGGTTCAGCGCCGCTACCGGTATCCCTTGCAGCGTGCAGATCGAACTCCCCGAGGCCGTTCCGGAATCCGTGACCGAGAACGCGCTGCGCGCCGTCAGCGAAGCGTTGACCAACACGGCCCGTCACGCTCGAGCCAACAGCGCCTGGGTCGAGATCGCGCCGCTCGGCAACGCGCTGCGTGTGAGCGTGCGCGACGACGGCACCGGATTCGAGCTGGCCCAACAGCAGACCCAGGACCACTACGGCCTGCTCGGCCTACGCGAGCGCGCCCGATTGGCGGGCGGAACCCTGGAGGTCAGCAGCGCTCCCGGCCGGGGCACACTGCTGCAGGTCACACTCCCCCTCTCGCCTCCGGAGCCGGCGGCATGAGCGGCCCGCTGCGCGTCCTGATCGCCGATGATCACGAGGTCGTGCGCGAGGGGCTGCGCATGATCCTGGAAGCCGAGGATGGTTTCGCCGTTGTCGGCGAGGCTGCCGATGGGGTACAGGCGGTCGAGCAGGCCCTGCGCCTGGAGCCCGACGTCGTGCTGATGGACCTGCGCATGCCGAGGATGGACGGGCTCGAAGCCATCCAGCGCATACGCGCCGGCAAGCCGCAGATCGCCATCGTCATTCTGACCACGTACAACGAGGACGACCTGATGGTGCGCGGACTGCAGGCCGGGGCGCTCGGCTTTCTGCTCAAAGACACCAGCCGTCAGGCGCTCTTCGACAGCCTGCGGGCGGCGGCGCGCGGCGAAGCGCTGCTTCTACCGGAGGTGGTGGAACGCCTGGTGGCCGGCACCAGGGCGCCGGCGCCGCCCGGGCGACGCACCTCAAGGAGCGCGGCGCTGACCAGCCGCGAGCGCGCCGTTCTGGAACGTGTGGCGCGTGGTCAGCGCAATAAGGAAATCGCCGCCGGGCTGGACATCACCGAGCGGACGGTCAAGGCTCATCTGGCGAGCATCTACAACAAGCTGGGAGTCGATTCGCGTGCGGCGGCAGTTGCAGCCGCCGGGATCCAGGGCCCGCCGTCGAATGAAGACTAAGCCCCCCGCCCTCCTCTCCGTGCCGAGGAACCTGATAGTCCCTGTCCGCGATTAGTACCGCGGTCCTAAGCCTCGACCCTGTAGTCCTGCTATGATGGCGCAAGCCATCTTCCGGGGATCGTCAGGTACAGAGTGATGCTGAACAGCCTGCTCCGCCGAGATTCTCAACGTCGGAAGGCCCTGGCCTCGGCGCAAGTGATGCCGGAGTCGGTCCGCTGCGTCCAATGCGGCATTTGCTCGTTCAGCTGCCCGATCGGCATTGACGTCCGCCGGCATGCGCGGACCGGTGTCCCGGTCGCCGATCGGCATTGCATCACCTGCGGAGAGTGCGTGGCCCGCTGCCCTCGCGGCGTCTTGCGCTTCGAAGCGATCCCCAGCCTGGCCTCGTCCGAGCTGCCCCCACAACGTCCATGGCTGCAAGGTTCCTGATCGTCGGCAACGGTGCCGCCGGTCTCGCGGCTGCGGAATCCATCCGCCGCCGGGATCCGCAGGGTGAGGTGATCATCCTCACCGAAGAGCCGCACGCCTTCTACTCGCGGCCGGGGCTGGCTTACTTCCTTACCGGGGCCATCCCGGAGAAGCAGCTCTTCTCCCGGCCCGAGTCGGATTATCGCCAGCTTGGGATCACGCGCATCGTCGCCCGGGTGGAATCGCTCGACCCGGCCGGGCACGCACTTCGGCTCCATGACGGGCGGAGCCTGCCCTATGATCGGCTGCTCCTGGCCACCGGCGCGCGCGCGGTCCGCCCGGACCTGCCCGGCATCGACCTGCAGGGAGTGGTCACGCTCGACAACCTGGACGACGCTCGCCGGATCGTAGCCCTTGCCCGCCGGGCGCGCAGGGCGGTCGTCGTCGGCGGCGGCATTACGGCCCTTGAGTTGGCCGAGGGCCTGAACGCCCGAGGCGTCGAGACCCACTACCTCCTCCGTCGGGACCGCTACTGGGGCAATGTCTTGGAGCCCGACGAGTCCGCGCTGGTCGAGGCGCAGCTGGCCGAGGCAGGCATCCGCCTGCACCGTCAGGCGGATGTCACCCGGCTTCTTGGGCGCAGCGACCGCCTCGCCGCCGTCGAGTTGGCGTCCGGCTCGAAGATCGAGTGTCAGATCTTCGCCGTGGCCATCGGAATCCGACCGCGTCTCCGATTGGCCCTTCAGGCCGGACTGGCAACCGACCGCGGGATTCTTGTGGACGAACACATGCGGACAAGCGCGGCAGACATCTTCGCCGCTGGCGACGTGGCCGAAGTGCTCGACCCGCAGACCGGCGCCAGGCACCTTGACTCTCTCTGGTGGGCCGCACTGGAGGCCGGCAGCCTCGCCGGCGAGAACATGGCCGGCGGCTCTGTCCGCCAACACCGCCCACCTCCGTTCAATGTCACCTCGCTTGGCGGCTTGACGACTACGATCCTCGGCTGCGTCGGCCAGGCCGGTGTCGAGGACGACCTGGTCTCTATCGCCCGAGGCGACAGCGAGATCTGGCGTCAGGCCGCGGATGGGATGGCGGTCGAGTGCACGCAGGCGCACAACCGGCTGCGCCTCATGCTGGCGGAAAACACGATCGCCGGCGCGGTCGTCCTGGGCGATCAGACGCTCTCCCGCCCGCTCCAGGCGCTCATCCGCCAACGGGTGGACATCACGCCCATCCGGCCGCGATTGCTCGCGGAACCGGCGGGCGCCCCAGCAGTTCTGCTCGACTTCTGGAAGGAATGGAGTGCCGCTCGTGCAGCGCAACCGTGAGCTCATCCTGGCCTTCCTGGCGATGCTCTTGATCGGCGGACTGTATGCCGCCGCCAGCCTGACGGCCGGCATCCCGCAGGCCGGACGACTGCTAGGGCACAGCCTGGGCGTTCTGGGATTCGCGCTGATGCTGGCGACGGAGACGCTGTACTCACTGCGCAAGCGGGCGCTGCGCCGGGCGCGCCGGCGCATGAGTGAATGGTTGCAGTTTCACATCTTCACCGGGATCGTCGGCCCGTATCTGGTCCTGCTCCATAGCGCCTGGTCCTTCAAGGGCCTGGCTGGGATCGTCGTGCTTCTGACGGTGATCGTCGTCATCAGCGGCTTCATCGGGCGCTACATCTACACGGCCGTCCCACGGACTCCCGAGGGCGCGCTGATCGAGGCCGAGGAGCTCGAGCGCCTGATCGTTGAGGCGGAGTCCGCCTTGCGCGCAGGCAGGGGCTCAGCCGAAGACCCGCGCGCGATGGCGCCGACATCGGCCTGGCAGATACTGGTCCGCGGCCCGGCAGATCTCGTCGATCGCGTTCGCCGTTGGAGGGCGCTGCGTCGCCTGGACCCGGCGGCACGCGCCGCGGCCGAGCGCGTCGACGACTTGCGCGCCCGCCTGCGCGAGCTGCAGCGACAGGCAGCCTCGCTCTCAACCGCCCGACGCCTGCTGGCCGTCTGGCACACGGTGCATATCCCATTAGGGATGGCCCTGTTCGTCGCAGCGTTCTACCATGTCGGCGCAGCGTTGTATTTTGCCACCCTGCAGCGCTAGCCCCCAGGTGCGCTGATGGAGGCTGCCAGCGAATGAAGCGTCCATTGGGGTGTCTGACCGGAGCCGGCCTGCTGGCCGCAGCGCTGACGGCCGCGGTCATCACCGCGACTGCGTTCGCTTCGTCTCAGAAGCTCTTCAGCCCCGGCGAGCTGAGCGCCGCCAGCGGCGCCCCCCTGGGCGGCGTTTCCACGCACGCTTCGCTTGAGGCGGATTGCGCCGCCTGCCATCCGGCCTTCTGGTCAGCGGTCACGATGGGGGACCGTTGCCTCGGCTGTCATACGCAGATCGCCGACGAGATCGGGGATGCGTCCCGCCTGCACGGCGAGCTGGCGACACCCGAGAACTGCCGCGATTGTCACACCGAGCACCATGGGCGGGCCGCCGGGCTGACCACCGTTGACCAGGTCGACTTCGGCCATGACCGGGTTGGCTTCGTATTGACCGCGCATCGCGCCGATCTCGCCGCACCGCTGGCTTGCCGCGACTGCCACACCGAGTCGCTGCGCACCCTCGACATCCAGGATTGCGCCGCCTGCCACTTCACCCTCGACTCGCAGTTCCTGGGCGATCACCTGCTTTCATTCGGCACGAATTGCCTCGAATGCCACGACGGGATCGATAGCTATGGCGCCGACTGGGATCACGCCACGACCTCCTTCCCGCTGCTCGGGGCGCATGCCGACCTGGTCTGCACCCGCTGTCACCTGGCGATGCACACGCTGGAGGAACTGCACCGCACGCCGCAGCAATGCATCGAGTGCCATGCTGCCGACGACCTGCATGCTGGCCGCCTGGGCGAGGATTGCCGGTCTTGCCACAACCCCGGCACCTGGCAGGATGCCACCATCGACCACGAACTGACCGGCTTCGTGCTCGAGGCCAGCCATGCCCTGGCCGACTGCCTGGGCTGCCACGTGGACCGGCTGTGGTGGGGCATCCCCACGACCTGCATCGGCTGCCACGCCGCCGACGATCACCACGCGGGGCGCTTCGGCACCGACTGCGGGACGTGCCACCGCCCGACGACCTGGGCGGACTGGTCCTTCGATCACAACCTGGCCGCGTTCCGCCTCACCGGCGCCCACATCAACGCGCCGTGCCTCGCCTGCCATACCGGGGGCAGCTTCCGCGGCACCCCGTCGGCCTGCGGCGCGTGCCATGCCGAGCCGTCCGTTCATGCCGGCATGTTCGGGACCAGCTGCGGAACGTGCCATAGCACATCGGCCTGGCTCCCGGCTTCCTATAACGGGCCGCACCGGTTCCCGATGAACCACGGCGGCGCCGGCGGCAGCTGCGGCCGCTGCCACACCGGAGGTCTGACCGGCTACACATGCTACGGCTGCCACGACAGAGCCGAGATGGCCGACAAGCACTCCGACCTGGGGGACTTCTCCAACTGCATGGCCTGCCACCCGACCGGGGATAAGCCCGAGGAAGGCGGAGGGGGCGGGGACGGCGACGGAGGCGACGACTGATCCGGAATCAGCCGGTCTCGTCGTTCAGGCCATCCAGGATCTCGAGCAGGCGGGCGTTTTCTGGGATATCGCTCATTTCGTGCCCGTAGTGCACGAAGCGAGCGATCCCATGCCGATCGACCAGGACCTGCGCCGGCATCCGCCCGAACTTGAACAGATTGACCTTCTGGCCGTACTGCTTCAGGACCGTGTGTGACGGATCCGGCAGCCCAACGAACGGCAGTTCGTGCTCGCGCCAGTAGGCAGCAAAGGCCTTCTCGCCCTCGGGACCAACGACGATAATCTCGGCTCCCCTTTTCTCAAACTCAGCATAGTCGCGGCGCAACTGCGCCATGTGCCGGCGGCAGAACGGTCAGGTGAAGCCGCGATTGAACACGAGTGCGATGTGCTTCACCCCTCGGAACTCGGAAAGCCTTCGCAGGCGGCCCTGGTAGTCCTTCAGCTCGAAGTCGGGAGCGGGAGCGTCAAGTTGAGCCTCGCCAGCCATCGTGCGTTTCTCCTCTGCGCGGTCAGCGGCGCTATGGCAGCGCGGCCACGAACCTCAACACTGCCTCCAGGAATGCGCTCGGGCACTCCTCCTGCGGGATATGTCCGCAATCTGGAAGCACAGCCAGCTCGGCACCCGGGATTTCGCGTGCCAGGCGAATGCTGTCGGCCAGAGGCACGATCTGGTCGTCGTCGCCGCTGACCACCAGGACAGGCAGGTCGATCTCGCCTAAGCGCGCAGCCAGGTCGAGGGGTCGGCCCGCCAAGGTGAACTCGTACAGCGCCCGGTCCCAGTTGTCGGCCTGCAACGGGAGTGTGTAGCCGCTCCAGATCTCGGGCGTGATCCGGGCGGGATCGTGCCAGGCAGATCGTCCGAACTCGGCGCCCCACGAACGCACATTGCGCAGGAGGACCGGGCCGATGCGCCGCATCTGGGGCGTTGTCAGCAGCGGCCCGAGCCACGCCCAAGAACTCCGCTGCGCGTAGATCGCCGCGTCTACCAGGATCAGCGCCCGGACATGCGCCGGGTGTTCGATGGCCAGCTGCGCCGCGAGCGCGCCGCCTGCCGAGTTGCCGATCAGGATGGCGCGCTCGATCGAGTGGGCCTCGATCAAGTCCATGGTCAGCGCCACGGCGAAATCGGCGGTATACGGATTCTCCCCGCCCCATGTCTCCGGCATCGGACGCTCGGTCAGCCCGAAGGCGGGGCGATCGAAGGCAAGCACCAGCCCTGTCTCGGACAGGGGGCCAAGCACATCCCGCCAGGTGTACGTGCTACTCAGGAATCCGTGCATCAGGACCATGGCCGGCTCGCCGGAGCCGGCGATCTTGTAGTGGACCCGGACGCCGCGCAGTTCGATGAAGCGGCTGTCCTCATCGGCCAACTCGCCCGGTGGCCGGGTCCCTTCGAGCGGCGGGAGTGCCACGACCAACGGCAAGACGATCGCCAGCAGCACCAGTGCTGCCAGGAGGAGGCCGGCCGTTCTCACGACGCGCTTCATGACGCCTGCCTAAATGGCCCCGAGGCGATCTCTGGGGCGCGGGACACGGGGCCTAGATTCACCGCCTGGCTCCCCTCGACCCCGGCTTCCGCGACGCAGCCCGCTGTCGCGCCGCCCCGTAGGCCGCCAGCGCTCGACCGCGCGCCCAACCGTGGTCGACGATCGGACCGGGATAGTCCTTCCCGATGCGGCAGCGTGCCGCCCGCTGGGTCTCCTCGGGCATGTCCCACGGCCGATGGGCATAAGCCGGCGGCACGCCGGCAAGCTCGGGTACCCAGCGGCGGACATAGTCCCCCTGCGGGTCGAACTTCTCACCTTGGATGACCGGATTGAAGATTCGGAAGTAAGGGGCCGCGTCGGCGCCCGTCCCGGCCGTCCATTGCCAGCCGCCGTTGTTGGAGGCTAGATCCGCGTCGATCAACTCCTGGCGAAAGTACGCCTCCCCCAGGCGCCAATCGACGAGCAGGTCTTTCACAAGGAACGAAGCACTGATCATCCGGGCCCGATTGTGCATCCAGCCGGTCTGGCGAAGTTGGCGCATGGCGGCATCCACAATCGGGTAGCCGGTCCGTCCGGTTTCCCATGCCTCGATCGAGTGCGGGTCGTCGTCCCAGGTGATCCCCTGGAGCTCAGGGCGGAAGCTCTCGCGGGCGACGCGCGGGAAGTGGTACAGGATCGCGCTGTAGAACTCGCGCCAGATCAGCTCGCCCAGGAAGATCTCTGCGCTGCGGCAGGCCTCACGCGTGGGCGCCGATCGGATCGCTGCCGAGGCGGCGGCCACCGCCTGACGAGCGGAGAGCATGCCGAAACGCACGTACGGGGAGAGCCCCGAAGTGCCGACCAAGTCCATTCGGTCGCGCTCGAGCGCGTAGCGGTAGATCGGCGCGTCCGGGCCCATGGCAAACGCGGTCAGGCGGCGACGCGCCTCGCCCTCACCGGCGGGAAAGGCCGCCGCACCCGGAGAGCCAGGGATCGTCAGGCTGGGCAGGTCGGGCATTGTCGCCAGGGAATGAGGCGCAGCCAGCATCGCGCCCGGTTCGGCCGACGGCAGAGCTCGCCATGCGCGGCTGTACGGCGTGTACACGGTATACGGTCGACCATCGGGTTTGCGCACGGCCGCCGCATGCTGGAAGGTGATCCCCGGGCAGAGCGCCAGCGGCAAGCGCTCGGCGACTCGCCCGTCCCGTCGTTGTGCGTACGGTGAACCATCCTCCTCCGCGAAAACGGCGACGGCTTCGGTCTCCTGCCGAAGCCGCGCCAGTTCTTCGACGGCATCCCCCTCGCGCACGACCAGCCGGCTTCCGCGCTGACGCAGGTCAGCGTCCAGTGAACGCAGGCCGTCCCATAGAAACGCCAGGCGCTTCCCGGCCGTCCGATTGGAGCGCACAAGGTGGTGATCGATGACGAAGGTTGGGATGACCTGGTCTGCGTTGGCCAGGGCTTGTGACAATGCCTGGTTATCGTACAGACGCAGATCGCGCCGGACCCACCAGATCGCCGTGCGAGGATTTCTGCCCACCTACACACCCTGGCCGCCGAGGCGGCCCGGCGCCTCAGCGCAGGAGGTCTTCCAGCGCCGCCCTTGCGTCGGCAAAACGGAAGGCATATCCGAGGGCTCTCAGACGTTGCGAGATCGGGCGCTGGCCATCCAGGACGACCGTGGCCTTCTCGCCCATGAGCAACCGCAAGGCGAAGGCGGGCACCGGGAACCAGTACGGCCGATGCATGACGGCCCCGATCACCCGACCGAACTCCGCATTGGTCGGCGTCGTCGGCGCCGCCAGATTGAGGACCCCGCGTGCCTCTTCGTTCTGGATGGCAAACCGAATCGCGCCGACCACATCGGCGAGGTGGACCCACGCCAGGGGCTGCCGCCCTCGGCCGAGGGGTCCGCCGAAGAAGAAGCGGAAGGGCAGGAGCATCATCGGCAGGACGCCTCCTTCCCGTGCCAGGACCACGGCAGTGCGCAAGATGGCTCGGCGTACGCCGGCCGCCTCGACCGGTTCGGTCGCCGACTCCCATGCGGCGCAGGCCCGCGCCAGGAAATCGGAGCCGGCCGGCGCGCTCTCGTCCAGTTCCGCCGGATTCTCGACGCCGTAGTAGCCGACGCCGGACATCTGGATGACGACCCCCGGCTTCCGCTCAGCGGAATGGACCGCCTCCGAGACGGCGCTGCCGGCGTTCGCCCGGCTCCGGATGAGGCGGCGCTTCTTCTCGGTCGTCCATCGCCCGAAGAGGATCTGGACCACGTTTTCGCCGGCGATGCTTTCCCCGGCCAAATTGACGATCGCATCGGCGCCGTCGGCCAGTTCGGCCCAGCCGGCCGCGGTCTGGCCGTCCCAGCCGACAATGCGGACCGAGGCCGGCAGGCCGGCGACCGCCCGCGGAGCGCGGCTCAAGACAATGACCGAGTCACCTGCCTCGGCCAGGTCCCTGGCCAGGGCGCGGCCGATCATGCCGGTCCCACCTGTGATCACCACGCGCATTGCTTGCCTCCAACTCCATCGCCGCGGCTATCCCGCCTCGGCGACGATTCTTTCCAGCCATTCGAGTACCGGGCGGCCCGAGTCGTCCAGGTGTCGCAGGGCCGCCTGGCGATAGTGCACCAGGAAGTCCGTCAACTGCCGCGCATCCCCGCCTCGATGGGCGAGTAGACCTGCAACCCAGTGCAGCTCACCACGAACGAGATTCAGGTCGCCGAATTCGAGCGCCGCCTGAATGGCATTCCCCAGAGAGTCCCGGATCCCGACCAGGACGCTGGTGTCCATGCGCGGCTCAAGCGACGCCCAGGCGTCGGCGTCGATCCGCGTGCGACGGCTGCGGAAGTGGGTGGAGGCCCGGCGATAGGCCGCCGGTATCGCCCGTCCCTCCGCTGGAGGCATCGACGCGGAGAGCAGTCTCTCGACGGCCTGGGGAGCCTGCTCAAGCCGATCCCCCAGGTAGTGGCCGGGGACATACCCAATCATCTGGGGGTTGTTGACGAAGATCAGACCCCCGAAGGCCGCACTCACCCGCTGCTCGGCGATATCGGAGGCCATCGCCCGCAAGCCGGCTGCCGTTTCCAGGCGCTGTGCAGCCAGGAGCACGAGGTGGGGCTTGGTGGTCTCCAGAACCTCCGCCATCCGCTGCAGCGGCACATCCGCGCCCAGGTATGTGACCGCGTAGCCCCGTCGCCGCAACAGTAGTGTGAGCAGCAGCGGGGCAAAGGTGTGCTGCTCCTGCGGCGGGCAGGCGACAATGAACCGGGAGCGCCGCGTCGGCGGCGCGGCAGCCAGCAGCAGCGCCTCCAGGCGCCGGTGCGCCAACTCAGAGGCAAAGTGCTCTTGCTGGACGCTCAGCCTGCCCTGATACCAGCCCTGGCCAATCTGAGCCAGGCCCTCGCCCAATACTTCGAAGCAGACGGTCTCCGGCGGATAGAGGGCCAGGGCCTGCTGCAGGATCTGCTCGGCCATGGGTTCATTCAGCTCGGCGCACGCCTTCAGCCAGGCCTCACGCAGGTCCACGATCGCCTCGCCGGCCGCCAACGTGCCATTGACGTCTAGCGGTCCTGGGAAGGCATAGGCCGGTGCCTGCAGCGGGTCCAGGCCATCGCCTTCCAGCCCTCGCCAGAGCTCGACGGCGCGGCTGATGCTCAAGCCTTCC
>Ga0105107_10000726_pt1 | contig 21077 bp, 19 predicted proteins | sample PPLLaktember2015_6_FD_79335 | JGI IMG/M metagenome (GOLD analysis project Ga0105107, IMG submission 79335) | Freshwater sediment microbial communities from Prairie Pothole Lake near Jamestown, North Dakota, USA - PPLs Lake P8 Core (1) Depth... | ecosystem: Environmental > Aquatic > Freshwater >... | reverse complement strand
GCCCGCCTGATCCTGGAGCATCTCGCCCGCGGCGAGCTGGGCGACTTCGAGGTGTGCGCAATCCTTGGCCGCAGCGCCGCATCGCGCGGCAAGCCGCTCGCCGAGGCCTACGGCGTGCCGTTCGTCACCGGCCTGCGCGAGCTGCTCGACCAGCGGCCCGATGCCGTCGTGGAGGCCGCTTCGCACGATGCGGTGCGGGAGTTCGCCGCGCCGCTGCTCGAGCGCGGCATCGCGGTGATCGTGCTGTCGGGCGGCGCGCTGTGCGACGACGTGCTGCGGGCGAAGCTGGAACGCCTCGCTGCCTCGAAGCGCGCGATGCTCTATGTCCCCTCGGGCGGGATCGGCGGCCTCGACGCGCTGAAAGCCGTCTGCGCCGCGGGCGCCGACGAGGTCGAGATCGCAGTCACCAAGCCGCCTGCGGCATGGAAGGAGATTCCGTACGTCGAGCGCCTCGGCATCGATCTCGACCGGCTCGCCGGCGCGACCACCCTATTTGACGGCACCGCCCGCGAGGGCGTGCCGCACTTCCCGGCCAACGTGAACATCGCCGCGGTGCTCTCGATGGCGGGCATGGGGTTCGACCGCACGCGGCTCAAGGTCGTCGCCGATCCTGCGCTCAAATTCAACACGCACTACATCAACATCCGCGGCAAGACCGGGACGATCGCGATCAAGTTCGAATCGGTTCCTTCGCCCGACAACCCGAAAACCGCGATGCTCGCCTGCTATAGCGCGCTCGCGGCGCTGAAGGCGTTCGGATCGCCGGTCCGGTACGGAACCTGAAAGAAGCAGATCAGGCGGGCGTCATGGCCCAGTGAGCGCCCCCGCTTGCTGCGTAAACCGGATGCTATTTCCTGTTGCCGAGCGCACTTACGAGCCGTCCGTGGCGCGCCCGGACCCCCTCAATTCAACCCGAGCAGCCGCGCGGGATTCTTCCGCATCATCTGGTCGATGTCGGCGTCGGTCAGGCCTTCGGCCTTCATCGCCGCGATCGCCACCTCCAGCCCGTCGGGGTGCGTCATGTTCGCGCTCTGCCCGAGGTCGGACGAGATCACCAGCCCCGCGGCGCCGAACTCCTTCACCGCCTGGGCCACGTTTTTGGCATTGATCTGCGTCCAGTGCCTGAGGAACGCGAGCGGGGCGTTCGGCCCGGCCTGGAACTGAAGGAAGCACACCTCGATCACCCCGCCCATTTCCACCACCTGCTTCGCCTGGGCCATCGTGAGGCCGGGCACGTTAGTCAGCCCGTGGGTGACGAGCATGTTCTTCACGCCGAGCTCGCGCCCGCGCTTGACCACCGCGATGACCTCCTCGGGGTGCACGTGCCCCGTGGCGAGCAGCAGGTTCTCGCGCGCGATGATCTTGAGGATTGCCTCCATCTCGGGCGTGACCACGCCATTCGGCGCCACCACCAGCCCGACGGCGTCGGGCTTGCCGAACGTCTTCACGTGCTTGTCGGATTCGAAGGTCGGCAGCCACACCACCTTCCCGCGACTGCCGTACATGCGGTGCATCCACTCCACCGCGTCCGGGTTGATACCGCCGACCGCCTTGTTGAGCACGATGCCGCCCCAGACCTCGATGCCCGGCACCGCCTTCATCACCAGCGCCGCGCGGTCCGCGGTCATGGTGATGTGGTTCTTCAGCAGGATGCCGCGGAGGCCTTTCGATTTGGCGATCATCGCCACGTCGATGTCGTCCATGTTGCGGCCGAAGACGTCGGGATGGGAGTGCACGTGCATGTCGATCACGCCCACTGCCGGGCTGACCCGCGGTGGCGGCGGGGGGAAGGCGGCTTGCGCAAACGCGTGGGTGGAAACGACGAGGCCCGCGACGAATAGCAGCGATTTCTTCATCTGGTTGTCTCCCGTTGATGCGACCTAAACGCTACATCCCCTCGTACGACTCCTGGCAGCGCCGGCCCGCGGTGGCGACGGTTAAGAGAACCGTAGCGCCCGGCTACTGCCTGATCCCGAGCGACGTGACGAGCCTGTCGTAGAGCTCGTACTGCTCGCGCACGAACTTCTCCGTTTCTTCCCTGGAGCGGATCGCGGCGATGCCGCCGATCTTCGCGTTGCCCGACTGCCAGTCCGGGTCCTTCGCGAGGCGCACAAAAACGTCGACCCACCTGTCGACCACTTCCTTCGGCAGGCCGGGCGGCCCCATCAGCGCGGTCCAGCCCACGATCTTCTCCATGTCGGGAAAACCCGCCTCGCGCGCGCTCGGCACGTCGGGCAGCTCGGGCAGGCGCTCGGGGGTCACGAACAGCGCGCGCAGCGCCCCGGCCTTAACCTGCGGGATGACCGTCGGCGCGTTGTTGCAGGCGAACTGGACCTGGCCGCCGAGCACCGCAGTCGTCACTTCCCCGCCGCCCTTGTAGTGGATGCCGACCGCGTGGTCCTTCGTGAGGCCGGCGAGCGTCATCAGGTACTGCGCCGCCATGTTTTGGCTCGTACCCACCCCGGCGGTCGAGAAGTTGAGCTTGCCGGGTTGCGCGCGGATGGCCGCGATCAGGTCGGCCGCGGTGCGGTACGGCGAGTCGCCCTTCACGAAGCAGATGTACGGGTTCAGCTCGATCAGCGACAGCATCGTGAACTCGTTCCACTTGTACGGCACCTTCGAGTCGAGCGCGGGAACGATGGCGTGCGTCGCGATGCGTGCGACGAGCAGCGTGTAGCCATCCGCGGACGCGTTCTGCACTGCGGAGGCGCCGATGACGCCGGACGCGCCGACGCGGTTCACCGGGACGATCGGCTGGTTGTTGAGGTACTTCGACGCGTGCTGCGCGACGTTGCGGCCCGAAAGGTCGGAATCGCCGCCGGCGGCGAACGGGATGATGAACGTGATCGGCTTGGACGGATAACCCTGCGCGAGCGCCTGCGCGGACAGGGCCGCAAGCGCGACGGCAAGCGCAACGGATCTCATTGTTCTCCTCCTCCTGGCGTGCGCGGCAGTCTACCCGAGGCCCACGCGATTCGATATGCTCGCCGGCACCATGAAGCCCGCGCTGCCGCCGGGGCCGATCGCCGGGCCCGCCGTCTGGTACGGCCGCGACCTCGCGGCACGGCCGGACGAATGGATCCGCCGGTTCACTCGAGCCGAGCTCGCCGAGATCGATGCTGCAGTGCGAGGTTTCAAGCGCGCCGGACTGCCGCTCGCCGAGATCTCGCCCGCTAGTTTCCCGTTGCCCTCGCTCGGGCCCGTGCTGCGGCGCCTGCTCCACGAGCTTTTGAAAGGTCGCGGGTTCTTCATGCTGCGCGGTCTCCCAGTCGACGCCTACGCGCGCGACGAGCAGGCGATCGCCTACATGGGGATCGGATCGTACTTCGGCCGTTCGCGCTCGCAGAACGCGAAGGGCCACCTGCTCGGGCACGTGAAGGACCTCGGGCTCGACATCACGGACCCTAAGGTCCGCTACTACCAGACCAACCGCAAGCTCGAGTACCACACCGACTCGATCGATATCGTTGGCCTGCTGTGCCTGCAGACCGCGCGCGCGGGGGGAGAGAGCTTCCTCGTCTCCTCCGCGACGCTCTACAACGAGATCCTCGCGCGCCGGCCCGACCTCGTACCGGCGCTGTTCGAGCCGTTCCCCACCGATCGCCGCGGCGAGGTGCCCGACGGCATGAAGCCCTGGTTCGACATGCCGATGTATCACTGGCACGCGGGGCGGCTCACGTGCATTTACGTGCGCCAGTACATCGAGTCGGCGCAGCGGCTGTTCCAGGAGGCGACGCGCCTCACGCGGGCGCAGCGTGAGGCGATGGACCTGACGGACGAGCTCGCGAACGACCCCGCGATCCATCTGTCGATGGCATTCCTGCCCGGCGACATGCAGTTCCTGCACAACCACCAGATCCTGCACTCGCGCAACGACTTCGAGAACTGGCCCGAGCCCGCGCGCCACCGGCACCTGCTGCGCCTGTGGCTCGCGCCGCCCGAGGCCCGGCCGCTGCCGGAGGTGTTCGCGCCGCGGTACGGGAGCGTCGTGCCGGGCGACCGCGGCGGGATCGTGGTGCGCGGCACCACGCTCAAGGTCCCGTTGGAAGCGGAATAGCCGCATCCTGCGCCGCAGCCGTGTCCCGCACGCTCGGATCCTTCGACTACGTCATCGTCGGCGCCGGCACCGCCGGGTGCGTGCTCGCCAACCGGCTCTCCGCGGACCCCGCCGTCACGGTGCTGCTGCTCGAGGCGGGCGGCAAGGACGACTGGATCTGGATCCACATCCCGGTCGGCTACCTGTACTGCATCGGCAACCCGCGCACCGACTGGTGCTATCGCACCGAGCCGGACCCCGGGCTGAACGGCCGCTCGATCCTCTACGCGCGCGGCAAGGTCCTGGGCGGCTGCTCGTCGATCAACGCGATGCTGTACCTGCGCGGGCAGAAGCGCGACTACGATGAGTGGGCGCGGCTTGCCGACGATCCGGCGTGGTCCTGGGAGAGCGTACTGCCGATCTTCAAGCGCTCCGAAGACTCCCAACGCGGCGCCGACGCAATGCACGGCGCCGGCGGGGAGTGGCGGGTCGAGCGGCAACGCCTCTCATGGGAGATCCTCGACGCGTTTCGCGAGGCGATGGCGCAAGCCGGCATCCCGAAGGTCGAGGATTTCAACCGCGGCGATAACGAGGGCGCGGCCTTCTTCGAGGTGAATCAGCGGCGCGGCGTACGCTGGAGCGCGTCCAAGGGTTTCCTCAAGCCGGTGATGCACCGCCCGAACCTCACCGTGGTGACCGACGCGCTCGTGCGGCGCGTGCGCTTCGACGGCCGGCGCGCGACCGGCATCGAGCTCGTGCGCAGCGGGGAAGCCGCGTTCGCGGCGGCACGAATCGAGACGATCCTTGCGGCGGGCGCGATCGGCTCGCCGCAGATCCTGCAGCTTTCGGGCGTTGCGGCGGGCGGGCTGCTGCAAAGCCGGGGCATCGCGGTCGTGCATGACCTCGCTGGCGTCGGCGAGAACCTGCAGGATCATCTTCAGCTCCGGGCAGCGTTCAAAGTGGCAAACGTCGTGACCCTGAATCAGCGCGCGAACAGTCTATGGGGCAAGGCGATGATGGGCCTCGAGTACGCGCTCTTCCGCACCGGGCCCTTGACGATGGCGCCGAGCCAGCTCGGCGGTTTCGCGCGCTCGAGCCCCGAGCACCCGACACCGAACGTCGAGTTCCACGTTCAGCCGCTGTCGCTCGACAAGTTCGGCGATCCGCTGCACCCGTTTCCGGCGTTCACCGCTTCGGTGTGCAATCTCCGCCCGACGAGCCGCGGTTACGTCCGCATCGAGAGCGCCGATCCGCGCGCGCACCCGGCTATTATGCTGAACTATCTCTCGACGCCCGAGGACCGCAAGGTCGCCGCCGACGGGCTGCGCCTCACGCGCAGCATCGCGGCGCAGCCCGCGCTGGCGAAGTACACGCCGGCCGAGTTCAAGCCCGGCGCGGAGTTCCGGTCCGACGACGAGCTGGTCAAGGCCGCCGGCGACGTCGGCACCACGATCTTCCACCCGGTCGGCACCTGCAAGATGGGCGTAGCATCCGATCCGGCCGCGGTCGTCGATTCGCGCCTGCGCGTGATCGGCCTCGAGCGGCTGCGCGTCGTCGACGCGTCGATCATGCCGACGATCACCTCCGGCAACACCAACTCGCCGACCGTGATGATTGCGGAGCGCGGGGCGGAGATGATCCGCACGGATCGGCGCGCTCGCTAACCAAGGAGGCAGCCATGCACACCGTCATGTGGACGTTCAAGGTGCCCGACGGCACCACGAAAGGGGATCTGGTTAGCACCATCAAAGCCACCGCCCACACCTATCAGGGGATCCCCGGATTGATCCGCAAGTACTACGGCATCAGCGAGGACGGCCGCGCGCTCGTCGGAATCTACCTATGGGATTCGAGAGCGGCTGCGGACCGGCTCTATACGGCCGACTGGGTCGCGACGGTTACGAAGCGATGGGGCGCGCCGCCCATGCGTCAGGACTGGTCCACACCGATGGTCGTGGAGAGCGCCGAGCGCCGCCTGGTCGAGGCGACGTAGCGCTCGATCACTCACTCCGGGAGCGGGATTCGTTCGGTCTCGCCCGGCACGCGCGGGAAGCGGTCCTCGCGCCAGTCGGCCTTCGCCTGCTCGATGCGCTCCCGCGAGCTGGCAACGAAGTTCCACGAGATGAAGCGGGGGCCGTCCATCTTCGCGCCACCGACCAGCATGGCGATCGATGGCGTGCTCGCGCGGATCTCCACGTCGCCCCCGGGCGCGAGCACCGCCATCTGGCCGGGCTCCAGCGCGACGCCGGCGACGCGCGCGCTCCCGTCGACCAGATAGACCGCGCGTTCCTCGTGCTCGGGCGGCAGGACGAGCCTCGCGCCGGGCGCGAGATCGGCTGCCGCATAGAGCGTGCCGCTGAACACCTCGACCGGCGATCGCACGCCGAGCGCGGTACCTGCGATGACACGCACGGTCGCGCCGGGCGCCTCGACGACCGGAAGCGCTGCGGCGGCGTGGTGCGCGAACGCCGGCGCGGCCTCCTCGTGGGCGCTCGGCAGCGCCACCCAAGTCTGGATGCCGTGCACGCGCCCGCCGGCCGCGCGCGCATGCGACGGCGTGCGCTCCGAGTGAACGATGCCGCGGCCGGCAGTCATCCAGTTCACGTCGCCGGGACGGATCGCCTGCACCGACCCCACGCTGTCGCGGTGGAGGATCTCGCCCTCGAAGAGATACGTCACCGTCGCGAGGCCGATGTGCGGATGCGGGCGCACGTCGAGGCCATTGCCCGGCGCCAGCGCGGCCGGACCCATGTGATCGAAGAAGATGAAGGGGCCGACCATCTGCTTCGGCAACGCGGGCAGGACGCGGCGAACGGCAAACCCGCCGATGTCGCGGAGGTGCGATCTCAGGACGTGCTCGACCGTGCCTTGCATGGTGTTGGCGTGGATCAGCGGTGCGGCCCCGGATTGTAGGCTTTGCCCGGGATCCCGCCCGGCTGGGAGCTTGGGTGATTTCTCTCAGGTAACACCTGCGGATTCCTCGACAACCTATTGACAAATAGATAGTTTTATTTCAGCCTTTCCGCCAGAACCAAACCAATACTGAGTTGACGGGGGAAGGACCATGTCGTCCAAGAGAGGGGGGCTGGGGAGGATTGCGCTGCTGACCGTAGCGGCTTTCATGGTGCCGTCGGGCGCCGTCGCGCAGGTGAAGGTGTTCAACCGGCACGCCTATGTCGGCGTGGGCCTCGGACAGGGGCAGGGCAAAGTCTTCAACGGCAACCTGTCGCCCGCGTGGATGGAGCAACAGGTCGCGCAGAGCCAGGGGCTGCCGTCCGGTGCGCTCGCCGGGACGCTCGGGCGCTCGACGCACGAGCTGGACATCGGCGGGAAGGTGTTCGCCGGCTATCGCTTCCACCCCTACGGTGCGGTCGAGGCCGGGTACTCGATCCTGACGCTCAGCCGCCATTTCAAGTTCGACTACCAGGGGTACGCAGGCCCGCTCATGGGCACCACCCTTAACGGACAGTACAAGGCCGACGCGTGGTGGGTCGGCCTGGTCGGGATGCTGCCGATCCCGGCCCTTCCCGCCCTTTCGGTGTATGGGAAGGCAGGCGCTGCGTACACGACCGCACGGTTCGACGTCACTTCATCGGGGATCTATTACCAGTCGAGCGCCAAGGCGCACAAGTGGACCCCGCTCCTCGCGGTGGGCGCGCAGTACGACTTCACGCCGTCCTGGGGTGCGCGTCTCGAGTACGAGAGCTACGGTCGGATCGGCGACGCCAATACGACCGGGCAGGTGGACGCCCGGCTCATCACCTTCGACGTCCTGTACAAGCACTGACGAGGCTGCTCAGCCCCGTGAACGCGTCGGGCGTCAGCCCGACACGCGCACCACGATTTTCCCGAGGTGCGCGCTCGACTCCATGCAGGCCACCGCGGCCGGCAGCTCGGCGAACGGGAACACCCGGTCGACGACCGGCCGGATCCGCCCGTCGGCGATCGCCGGCAGCACGTCGGCGACGAACCCGCGCACCGTCTCCGCGCGCTGCGCCGCGTCGCGCAGCTTGTTGCTGACCCCGAAGAGATGCAGGCGCTTCGTGTGCAGCGCCTCGATGTCGATCTCGCTGCGCATCACGCCGTCGAGGTAGCCGACGGTCGCGAAGCGGCCCTGGAACGCCGCCGCGCGCATGCACGCCTCGAACACGGTGCCGCCGACGTTGTTGACGATGAGGTCGGCGCCCTTGCCGCCGGTCGCCTCGAGCACCGCGTCGACGAAATCGGCGCCGCGCGTGCGGATGCCAACGTCGAGGCCGAGCGCCTTGAGGCGCTCGAGCTTCTCCGCCGCGCCGGACGTGCCGATCACCCGCGCGCCCAGCAGCTTTCCGACCTGCACCGCCGCGACGCCCACGCCGGACGAGACGCCGGTGACGAGCAGCCATTCGCCCGAGCGCAACTGGCCCTGCGCGATCAGCATGTCGTGCACGACCATGAAGACGAGGGGGATGGCCGCGGCCTCCTCCCAGGAGAGTCGGGCCGGCACTGGCACCGCCTCGCGCGCATCCATGAGCGCGAACTCGGCGAAGCCGCCGGCGCTGCGGCCCATCACGCGGTCGCCGGGCGCCAGGCTCGTGACGCCCGCGCCGACCCGCTCGACCTCGCCGGCGCATTCGGCGCCCCCCGGCTTCGCCTCGGCGGCGGGCTTGCCCGGGGTCGCGTGGATGCCGTGGCGCACGATGAGCTCGCCGCGATTGAGCGACGCGGCGTGAACGCGGACCAGCACCTGGCCGGCTTTCGGTTCGGGCGACGGCGTCTCGCGCAGCTCGAGGACGGGGCGGTCGCCCTGGGGACGGATCCAATAGGCTTTCATCGCGGGTCCCTGGTGTTCGAAGGCGGGCGAAGCGTAGCGGAAACGGGCGCGCCGGTCTTGTAGACTCGCGCTGTCCGCCCATTGCCCATTGCCAGCCCCCTCCACGATGCGAGACCCGGTACCGACGACGATTCACCTCAAGGACTACACGCCGCCCGCGTTTCTGATCCGGACGGTCGATCTCGACGTGGCGCTGCACGAGGAGCACGCCGAGGTTCGCGCGCGGCTCGCGCTGCAGCGGAACGCCGCGGCGGACGACCGGAACGCGCCGCTCGCGCTGAACGGCGACGAGCTCGAGCTCGTCTCGGTCGCGATCGACGGCCGCGCGCTCGCCGCGGCGGCGTACACGCTCGATGCCGAGCACCTGACGATTACCGGCGTGCCGGATGCGTTCACGCTCGAGACGGTCGTGCGCATCGCGCCGCGCAAGAACACCAAGCTGATGGGCCTCTATGCGTCGAAGGACGGCTTCTTCACGCAATGCGAGGCGGAGGGCTTCCGGCGCATCACCTTCTTCCTCGACCGCCCGGACGTGATGGCGCGCTACACCACGACCATCCGCGCGGACAAGGCGCCGTACCCGGTGCTGCTTTCGAACGGCAACCTCGTCGCCACCGGCGACGACGGCCCCGGCCGCCACTGGGCAAAGTGGGAGGACCCGTTCCCGAAACCGTCGTACCTCTTCGCGCTCGTCGCGGCGAAGCTCGACGTGCTCGAGGACACGTTCATCACGCGCTCGGGCAAGCGCGCGCGGCTCGCGATCTACGTCGAACCGGGCAAGCTCGACCAGTGCGCGTTCGCGATGCAGGCCCTCAAGAAGTCGATGAAGTGGGACGAGGACGTGTTCGGCCTCGAGCTCGACCTCGAGCGCTACATGATCGTCGCGGTCGGCGACTTCAACATGGGCGCGATGGAGAACAAGGGCCTGAACATCTTCAACACGAAATACGTGCTGGCGCGGCCGGACATCGCGACCGACACCGATTTCCTCAACATCGACCGCGTCGTCGCGCACGAGTACTTCCACAACTGGACCGGCAACCGCGTCACCTGCCGCGACTGGTTCCAGCTCTCCCTCAAGGAAGGACTCACCGTCTTCCGCGACCAGGAGTTCGGCGCCGACACGTACTCGCGCGCGGTGACGCGCATCCAGGAGGTGCGGGGGCTGCGCGCGGCGCAGTTCCCGGAGGATGCCGGGCCGATGTCGCATCCGGTGCGGCCGCAGTCGTACATGGAGATCTCGAACTTCTACACCGCGACGGTGTACGAGAAGGGCGCCGAGGTCGTGCGCATGATCCACACGCTCCTCGGCGCCGCGGGCTTCCGGCGCGGGATGGATCTCTACTTCCGGCGCCACGACGGCCAGGCGGTCACCACCGACGATTTCGTCGCGGCGATGGCGGACGCGAACGGCGCCGACCTCGCGCAGTTCAAGCGCTGGTACGACCAGGCCGGAACGCCGATGCTCGCCGCGCGCGGCGAGTACGACGCGACGGCAAAGCGCTATACGCTCACTGTCGACCAGTCGGTGCCGCCGACGCCGGGGCAGCCCCACAAGCTGCCGATGCACATCCCGCTCGCGGTCGGACTGGTCGGTCCGGATGGCCGCGAGATCCCGCTTCGGCTCGACGGCGAGACGCAGCCGGCCGGCACCGATCGCGTGCTGTCGCTGCGGGCGCCGGAAGAACGCTTCGTCTTCGTCGACGTGGCGCACCGGCCGGTCCCATCCCTGCTGCGGCGCTTCTCGGCTCCGGTCAACCTCAAGTTCGACTACGCCGAAGCCGACCTCGTGCACCTAATGGCGCACGACTCCGACGCGCTCAACCGCTGGGAAGCCGGTCAGCGCCTCGCGCTCGCGATCATTCTGCGCGGCGTGGACGCCGTCCGTGCTGGGCGCACCGTGGAGGTGCCGCAGGCGTTCCTCGACGCGGTTGGGCACGTCCTCGGCGCTGGCGCCGACGATCCGGCCTTCGCTGCCGAGGCCCTCGTGCTGCCGTCCGAAACCTACGTCGCGGAGCAGATGGACGTCGTCGATCCCGATGCCATTCACGCCGCAAGGAACGCGCTGCGCCGCGCGCTCGCGCGTGCGCTGCGCTCGGCGCTCCTCGGAGCGTACCGCTCGCTCGAGGTGCGGGGCCCCTACAGCCCGGACGCGCAGTCCGCGGGCCGCCGCGCCCTGCGCAACATGGCGCTCGGGATCCTCATGGAGCTCGGCGAGCCGGAGGTCGAGGCGCTGTCTGTCGCGCAGTTCGACCGCGCCGACAACATGACCGACCGGATGGCGGCACTGGGCGCGCTCGCGAACTCCGACGCCGCCGCGCGCGCTCTCGCGCTGGCGCGCTTCTATGCCGAATGGAAGCGCGAGCCGCTCGTGGTCGACAAGTGGCTGGCGGTGCAGGCGACCTCGCGCCGCGCCGACACGCTCGCGCGGGTGAAGGCGCTCCTCGCGCACGAGGCGTTCGACCTCCGCAACCCGAACAAGGTCTACGCGCTCATCCGGAGCTTCTGCGCCAACCACGTGCGGTTCCACGCCGCGGACGGCGCCGGCTACGCGTTCGCCGCCGAGCGGGTGCTGGAGCTCGACCCGCTCAACCCGCAGATCGCCGCGCGGCTCGCGCGCGCCTTCGACCGCTGGCGGCGCTTCGACGCCGGGCGGCAGGCGCACGCCCGGACCGCGCTCGAGCGCATCCGCAGCGCACCGAGCCTCTCCAAGGATGTCGCGGAGGTGGTGACCAAGGCGCTCGCGTAGCGCGGACGCGACTTTTTTCCAGCGGCGCGGGCCGCCGCGGGCGTAAGCTGCTGCCCGCGGGGCGGGCGCCCCGCGCCGGACTACGGGGAAGAGTCCGAACGTTGAAGCGGACGACGAGAACGAACGCGACGCCGCACGCAGTCCGCGTGCGCGGGCTCTGTCTTCCGCTCTGCGCCGCCCTACTCCTTGCCGCCTGCTCGACCACCCACACCTACCCGACCTCCGCTGCCCCGACGGGCAAGCGCAAGCCGCCCGCAGAGTCCGAGTTCCGGGCCGCCGAACTCCTCAAGAGCGATGTCGACGCCGCCGCCGAGCTACACCTGCAGGAGAGTCTCGCCTCGACCCGCCTGCTGATGGAGAAGCTCTACCGCCGCAACCCGCGCGAGCTGAAGAAGAGCGGGTTCCTCACGGTCGAGGCGGCGGTCGAGCGCGGGTTCGACTCGAAGTACGGCTTTCGCATGCCCGAGCTCAAGGGGGCGCACGGCACCGAGGCGATCCACCTCGCGCTCCGGCCCGAGTACGCGGGAGACCGGGTGTTCGCCTTCTCGGTCGGCCTCGCAGGCATGGTCCTGCTCGCCTATGGCCACAAGACCGAGATCTACCTCACCGACGCGCTCGACGCGCAAAGGCTGTACAACGCGGCGCGCAACGTCGAGATCGCCGCGTGGAAACTCGCGAACGCGCGCGACGCCCAGGGGCAGCCCCTGCTGCTGTCGAACGAGGCTGCGACGGACGTGCAGAACCTCTCGTTCGAGCGCGAGTTCGGCAAGCTGATCGCCTACCAGGACGTCATGGCGCGCGTGACTGCGCAGCGCACGAACCGCATCATCCGCCGCTCGACGCAGTTCATCGCCACCGCGGTGTTCCTGCCGCTTTGAACGCGGTCCTCTTCGACCTGGGCAAGGTCCTGCTCGACTGGGATCCGCGCTATTTCTATGCCCGCCACTTCCCGGGGGATGCCGCGGCGCTCGAACGCTTCGTGCGCGAGGTGGTCGCGCCCGAATGGATTCTCCAGATGGATGCGGGGATGCCCGCCGCGCAGGCGATCGCCGAGCGCAGCCGCCTATTCCCGGAGCACGCCGCGCTGATCGGGCTGTGGCCGCACGGATGGCCGACGATGCTGCGCGGCGAGATCTCCGGGAGCGTCGCGATCCTCGCCGAGCTGCGCGACCGCGGGCGCCGCCTCTGCGCGCTCACCAACTTCTCGACCGAGACCTTCCCGATCGCCCGCGCGCGCCACGCGTTCCTCGGCTGGTTCGAGGAGGTCGTGGTCTCGGGCGAGCACGGCCTGGTCAAACCCGACCCTCGGATCTACCGCCTCGCGATCGAGCGCTGCCGGCTCGATCCGGCGCGCACCGTATTCATCGACGATTCCCCGGCAAACGTCGCCGCTGGGCGCGCGGCCGGGCTGCACGCGCTGCACTTCACCTCGCCCGAGCGCCTGCGCGCGGAGCTCACCGCGCTCGGGCTGCTCTGACCCAGCCACCCCTAGCCGCCGTGCGCCTTCTTCTCCATGCGCTGATCGAACCGGGCCACGTTCACGACGACGCGCTCGTGCGTGCCTTCGCTGATCGGCTCCTTCTCGTCGCGTGCCGACACGCGGAACCGCAGGGCGCGCCCCTCTACCCCGACCAGCTCCGCCTCGGCTCGCACGCGCATTCCGACCGGCGTCGCGGCGAAATGCCGCACCGCGAGGTCGGTGCCGAGCGACTGGTGGCCCGGCGGCAGCAGGTGCTCGACCGCAGCCAGCGCGGCGGCTTCGAGCAGGTTGATGACGATCGGCGTCGCGAGCACCTTCACGCGGCCGCTGCCGACGTGCGGCGCGGTGTGCTCGTCGCCGACGGTCAGCTCGACGCTGCCTCGCAGGCCGGGGATCAGGGTGTTCGGCATGTCCACGCAGTTCCGCTCCGTCGTGCGGGTGGCAGCAGCCATGGTACCGCCCGAACACCGCGAATCGACTGCGCGGACTGACGGCGCGAATTGACGGTGGTCAAGGCCGGGACTGCCGCGGCACGGAAAATCTCTGGTTGCCGCTGCCGAAGCAGCAAGGAGGCGCTCCGATGATCCGCACGATTCTCCTGCCCTGGGACGGTTCCGAGCCCTCCCGCCGGGCGCTCGACTTCCTGCTCAAGCTACTGAAGGAGCAGGCCCCCGCGGAAGTGCACCTGCTCAACGTGCAGCATCGCACGCCGACGCTCGAGCGGATGACCGGCGGAAGGCCCTCCGAGATCCAGAACCTCGAGGGCCCCGCCCTGGAGGCCGGCCGCAAAGCGCTCGACGGCGCCGCGGAGGCCCTGGCGGCCGCCGGCATCCCGCACGTGGCGAAGGTCGTGGCCGGCGACGCGGCGCACGAGATCGTCGAGTACGCGAAGACCCACCACTGCGAGGGGATCGTGATGGGCACGCGCGGGCTCGGCACGATCGCCACGCGCGTGCTCGGCTCGGTCGCGCGCAAAGTGCTGCACCTGACGCACGTCCCGGTCACGCTGGTCAAGTAATCGCGCCTCTCGCGCCCGGCGCACCCGCGCGAACCGTGGAACAATCCCCGCATGGGGATGATGGTCGATGGCGTGTGGCGCGACGACTGGTACGACACGCGCGTTTCCGGAGGCGCGTTCGTGCGCCCCGAGACCGCGTTCCGCGCGCGTGTCGCGGCGGACGGCAGCACCGATTTTCACGCAGCGGCAGGTCGCTACCACCTGTACGTCGCGTTCGCATGCCCGTGGGCCCACCGCACGCTGGTCGTGCGTGCCCTGAAGGGCCTCGAGGACGCGCTCCCGATGTCCGCCGTCGATCCCGACAACGTCGAGCAAGGCTGGGCGTTCACCGGCGCGGGCGGCACGACGCTCGATCGCGCGAACGGCTGCCGGTTCCTGCACGAGGTCTACAAGCTGTCGCGGTCCAACTACACCGGGCGCGTGACCGTGCCCATCCTGTGGGACACGAAGACTCGGACGATCGTCAACAACGAGTCCGCCGAGATCATCCGCATGCTGAACTGGGAATTCGACGCGTTCGCGACGCACGCCTTCCCCGACCTCTACCCGACCGAGCTCCGCGCTGAGATCGACGACGTCAATGACCGCGTCTACCGGACGGTGAACAACGGCGTGTACCGCAGCGGCTTCGCCACCGCGCAGGACAAGTACGACCAAGCGGTCACCGCACTCTTCGAATCGCTCGACTGGCTGGAGGATCGGCTCGCGACGCGACGCTGGCTGTGCGGCAATCGTTTCACCGAGGCGGACGTGCGCCTGTGGACGACGCTGGTGCGATTCGACGCGGTTTACTACGGCCACTTCAAGTGCAACCTGCGCCGGCTCGCCGACTACCCCGCGCTGTGGGGCTACACGCGCGACGTCTACGCGCTGCCCGGGGTCGCCGCGACGGTGGACCTGGCGCAGATCAAGCGGCACTACTACGGCAGCCAGATAAAGGTGAATCCCACCCGCATCGTCCCGAAGGGGCCGCTCGTCGATCTGGCCGCGCCGCACGACCGGGCGCCGCTCGGCCCCGCACCCGTCGCGCGGGCGCGATCCTCGTCAACCTCGGTCCCGCCGAACCGTTAGACACTCCCGTGCCGTGACGCGGCATACTCCGCGCCGACGGCTTCCGGGGACCTGCCCACCATGACCGAGCTTTCCCACCCGCAGCGTCTCGCCCCCAGCCACCCGCAGCTGCCGGTGTCGGCCTACTTCGACCCGGAGATTCTGGCCCGCGAGAAGGCCCTGCTCTTCGACACGGGCCCCGGCTACGTCGGCCACGAGCTGATGGTGCCGAACGCCGGCGACTTCATCACCCTCGAGTGGGCGAAGCACGGCAAGGCGCTGATCCACGGCCCGCGCGGCGTGAACCTGCTCTCGAACGTGTGCCGCCACCGCCAGTCGCTGCTGCTCGAGGGTCGCGGCAACGTGCAGAACATCGTCTGTCCCGTGCATCGCTGGACCTACGACCTCGACGGACGGCTGATGGGGGCGCCCGACTTCGCCCAGACGCCGGACGCGCCGCTCAAGTCGACCCCGCTCCGCAGCTGGCAGGGCCTCCTCTTCGCGGGCGAGCGGGACATCGCGGCCGACCTCGCCGGCTTCGACCTCGTCGCGGACTACAGCTTCGAGGGCTATGTGTTCGACCACGTCCAGGTCGACCACTGCCCGTTCAACTGGAAGACGTTCCTCGAGTTCTACCTCGAGCTGTACCACGTGGAGCCGTTCCACCCCGGGCTGAAGAAGTTCGTGGACGCGGGCAACTACAAGTGGGGCTTCGGCGAGCGCTGGTCGTGGCAGATCCTCGGCATCAAGGATGGCTTCCGCTACCAGACTTCGCGCAACTACCAGCGCTACCGCGACGCCTACCTCAAGTGGTCGGGCGGACAGATGCCGAAGTACGGCACGCTCTGGTCGATCTACTACCCGAACGTGATGCTCGAGTGGTACCCGGGGGCGCTCGTGATCAGCACGGTCCTGCCGGTCGCGCCCGATCAGACCGTCAACGTGCTCGAGTTCTACTACCCCGAGGAAGTGGCGCTCTTCGAGCGCGAGCTCGTCGAGGCGCACCAGGCGGCCTACCACGAGTCGGCGGCCGAGGACGCTGCGGCGTGCGTCTGGCTGCAGAAAGGCCGCCAGGCGCTCTACGCGCTGGGCGAGGACGATGCGGGCCCGTACCACTCGCCGCACGAGCACGGCATGGTGCACTTCCACGAGTTCTGGCGGAAGGCGCTCGGCATATAGCGCTGACTGTCAGGCGGGCGCCGCTGCGCGCGCCCGGTGCGCCGCGCGCAAGTAGAGGTTGTTGGCGATCAGCGCCCCGATCACGAGCGCTGCGCCGAGAAGCTCGACCGGCAAGAACCGCTGTCCCTGCGCGAACCGGATCGTGAACACGATCACCGGCATCAGGTTGAGCATCAGCATTGCGTTGAGCGCGCCGATACGCTGGTTGCCGGCATTCCACAGGATCATCGCCGCCAGCACGCCGCCCAGCGCCAGGAACGCGAGCTGCGGCGCGACCGAGGCGATCGCCGCGGCGGTGGGCACGTGCGAGACGCCGAGCGCGACCAGCGCTGCGGTCGCCGCAACCAGCGCGATGGACCCGGGGATCAGCGTCAGCACGGTGAACTTGAGCGCCGACCAGCCGCGGAAGTGCTCCGTGCCCATCGTGTAGACCACCCAGCACGCCGCGCCGACGAGCACGAGGAGGTCGCCGACGATCTCCTGGCGGCTCAACCCGAGCGCGGGATTGCCTTTGGTCACGACCAGCACCACCCCCGCGAAAGCCGTGGCGATGCAGCCGATCGTGAACCGCGCCGGGCGCCGGCCACGCAGCCACCAGTCGGCGATCGCGGTCATCGACGGCTGCAGGGACACGATGATCGCGGCGTGCTCGGCGCGCGTCATGCCGAGGCCGGCAAAGACGAGCAGCGGCGAACCCGCCATCCCGATCACGCCGAGCACGCTCGCCGGCCATGCGCGGCCGTAGTAGCGCAGCGCGGCCGGCCCCTGGGTGGCCGCCACGATCGGCACGAGCAGCAGCGTGGCCACGCAGTAGCGGATCGCCGTGACGTGGTACGGGTCCACCGCCGCGAACGCGTCCTTCGCGATCGGAAACTGGGCGCCCCAGAAGAGCACCGCGAGGAAAGCGAAGGCGAGACCGCTGGCGAACCTGGGATGCTGCATCGGGGAGCGCGCGAAAGGCCGCAGCCTACACGTGCCCACGCAGGCCGTCGCGCGGTCTACGGGCGGAGCTTAGAGCCGCTTCGCGGCGACCTTGTCGCGACCGCCGCGCACCGCATCGGCGAGCGCCTCGTCGGCGCGGCGCACGAGCGTGTCGGGGGTCCATTCGACTGCGCCTTCGCTCGCCGAAACGCCGAACGTCATGGTGACGTTAACGTACTGCTGTCCGCCGAGCGCGATCGGGGTCTTGCGGATGCGCTGGCGCATGCGCTCGGCCAGCGTCGCACCGCTTTCCAGATCGCAGCGGCCGAGGAACACCAGGAATTCGTCCGGGCCGAAGCGCGACACGGTGTCGGAGCGTCGCACGACGCCGCGGATGCGATTGGTCACTTCACGCAGCACCGCGTCGCCCGCGGGCGCGCCGTGCTGCTTGACGACCACGTCGAAGCGGTCGATCTCGCCGAGGATCACGGCGACCGCCTCCTGCTCGCGCTTGGCGCGATGGAACTCGCGGTCGAGCAGCTCGAACATCGCGTGCCGGTTCCAGAGTTGCGTGCGGGTGTCGACGAGCGCGCGGCTGCGCTGCTGGTCGCGCTGTTTAAGAAGCTCGGCCTGCGAGCGGCCGAGCGCGGCGAGCGCCAGCTCGGACTCGGCGAGCCGCCCGAGCTCGCGCAACAGCAGCAGGTCGCCTTCCGCAAGCGCGTTCGGCGCGCGGTCGCACACGGCAAGCGTGCCCGCGACCGCCCCGTCGGGTCCGACCAGCAGCGTCCCCGCATAAAACCGCAGCTGGAGGCGACCGGTAACCCAGGGATGCTCCAGGAATCGCGGATCGGCGAGCAGATCCGGAATCACGAGCGGCCCGGCGCCCGCGAGCGTCGCCGCATCGAACGCAACTTCGGTGCCGAGCGCGCTCGCCGGGACGCCCTGTCCCGTGAACAGGCGGGGGGCGCGCTCGTGGACGAGGGAAAGCAGAACGACCGGGACCCGGAACAGTCGCCGGGCGACGCGCGTGACGATGTCCAGCCGCTCCGCAAGGGTAACGCCCTCGGGGTCGGTGGGAGCCTGCGCTTGTTCGGGAGCGGTCGTCGCCATCGGCATCGTTCCGGGGAGGGACCCCGGATGCCGGAAATGATGGCTTCGCCGGGGGCCGGCGTCCACCCCGGCGCGCGGCCCGGCGCGAGTTTGTGCCCCTCCGGCCGCGGGTGGACGGCGATTTTTCAGGTCGGGGGCGCCGCGGACCGCCCCTCCCGCCGCAATGGAACCTGGGCGTAAGGTGCCGGGTCTACCCTGAAGCCCTCGGCACCCCAGAAGGCATACCCCTGCATGCGAACCATCGATGATCTGGCACGCGATCGCCCCGCCGCGGGAAACGCGGAAACCCACGTCCGGCAGGAGCCGCTGGCCGCCTACCTCGCCCGCGGCGACCACCGGTCGAGCTCGACGCTGCGCCGGGTGCTGCGGTCCGGCCCGGCGGCGGCCGACGCGTCGTTCGAGGACGACGGCAGCCAGCGGCTCGCTCAAGCGCTCCATGCCCTGGTGTTCGAGCCGGCGCGGTTCGCAAACGAGTACCTCCTCCTGGATCGCGATTCCCCGCCCGCGGACGAGCAGATCGACCCGCTCGACCGCATCTGGATCACCGGCGCCGAGTACGCGCGCCTCGCGGGGGCGCGCGACGCCATTCGCGCCTACCCGCGCGCCCCGCTCGCGGCGTGGATCGACGCCGGCATGAAGGAAATGTCGGTCTACTGGACCGACGAGGCCGGCCAGCGCTGGAAGGCGCGCCCCGACTGCTTCGGCGACGAGCTGATCCTGGAGCTGAAGACGACCGGCGACGTCCGGCCACGTGGATTCGCGCGCACCCGCAAGCGCTTCGGGTACGACGTGCAGGCGGCGCACTACGTGGACGCGGTCCGGCGCCTCACCGGGCGCGCCCCGCGCTTCGCCTTCGTCGCGGTGGAGCTGCAACCGCCCTTCTACGCATGGCTGCACGAGCTGTCGCGGGCCGATCTCGCGCGCGCGGCGGTGCAGCTCGAGCTCGCGCGAGAGCGGCTCGGTTCTTCAGCGGCGGCGCACCAGGCGGCACCTCCCCGAAACGCTTGAAGCACTCGGCGGTGAGGCCGACGGGCGCGAAGCGGACACGCAGCGTCCGGTGGAGAGCGATGGATTCTATCGAAGATAGAATCGCCCGCCTCCCCAGCCGCCGATGCCGCCCCCACCCGCCGATCGCCGCTGGCTCGACACATTCCTCGCCTGGTACTTCGTGTCGGTATGGGGTTCGGGCTATCTCGCGACCAGGGTGGGGCTGGAGTACGCCGCCCCGTTCACGTTCCTCACCCTGCGGTTCGCGGTCGGGGTGGCGCTGATGATCCCGGTCGTGCTCTGGCTGCGGCCGCGCTGGCCCGCCACGCCGCGCGAGCTCGGCCACGTCGTCGTCGCGGGCGTCCTGATGCACGCGGTCAACCTCGGCGGCAGCCACTACACCCAGTATCTCGGGCTCTCCGCCGGCATCACGGCACTGCTGCTGTCCGCGCAGCCGCTCCTGACCGCGATCATCGCGTCGCGTTGGCTGCACGAGCGCCTCGCGCCGGCGCAGTGGACCGGCGTCGCGCTCGGTCTCGCCGGCGTTGCGCTCGTCGTCTGGCACAAGCTCGACGTGCGGGCGATGACGGTAGGCGCGCTGATTGCGGTCACGATCTCGCTCGCCGCGGTGACCGCGGGCACGCTCTATCAGCGCTTCTTCTGCGCCGGCGTCGACCTGCGCGGGGCGCCGCTGGTGCAGTTCGCCGCATCGCTGGCCGTGATGGCGCCGCTCGCCTGGGCCGTCGAGGGCTTGCGCATCGACTGGAGCTGGCCGCTCGTCGCGGCAGTCGCGTTTCTCGTGATCCTGGCGTCGATCCTGGCCGTCAACGCGCTGCACGTCCTGATGCGCCGCGGACAGGCGGCCCGAGTCACGACGCTGCTCTATCTCACGCCGATCTTCGCGGTCCTGCTCGAGTACCTGATGTTCGGCGAGGTGCCGAGCGCGCTGAGCCTTGCCGGGATCGCCGTGACCTGTCTCGGCGTAGCGCTCGTGGCTTGGCGACGGTAGGGGACCGACGCGCAACCCGGTCATCCGCGGCGGGTACAATCGCCCCCCCGGCATCAATACCAACAACTCCAGGAGGCTGCATGAAGCGCATCGTGCTCTTCGTCCTGACCAACGTCGCCGTGCTGGCGGTGCTGACGATCGTGCTCCGGGTCCTCGGGCTCGATCAGATCGCCGCGCAGGAGGGCTTCGCGATCGGCCCGCTGCTCGCGTTCTCCGCGGTCGTCGGCTTCACCGGCGCGATCATCTCGCTGCTGATGTCTAAGTCGATGGCCAAGTGGTCGACCGGCGCCCAGGTGGTCGACGGCAGCGAGAGCCCCGACCACGCGTGGCTCGTTCAAACGGTGCGGGGGCTCGCCCAGAAGGCCGGCATCGGGATGCCCGAGGTGGCGGTCTACGAGGGCGAGCCGAACGCGTTCGCCACCGGCGCGTTCAAGAACTCCGCGCTGGTCGCGGTGTCGACCGGTCTCCTCCAGTCGATGAACAAGGAGGAGGTCGGTGCGGTGCTCGGCCACGAGGTCGCTCACGTGGCAAACGGCGACATGGTGACGATGACGCTGATCCAGGGCGTCGTGAACACCTTCGTCGTGTTCCTGTCGCGCATCGTCGGCACGATCGTCGACCGGACCGTGTTCCGCACCGAGCGCGGCACCGGACCGGGCTACTTCATCACCGTGATCGTGTGCCAGATCGTGTTCGGCCTGCTCGCCTCGATCATCGTCGCCTGG
>Ga0105107_10000725_pt1 | contig 21092 bp, 19 predicted proteins | sample PPLLaktember2015_6_FD_79335 | JGI IMG/M metagenome (GOLD analysis project Ga0105107, IMG submission 79335) | Freshwater sediment microbial communities from Prairie Pothole Lake near Jamestown, North Dakota, USA - PPLs Lake P8 Core (1) Depth... | ecosystem: Environmental > Aquatic > Freshwater >... | reverse complement strand
CGCATCTTCGCGATGGCGGTCTCGAACACCGCCAGCAGGAAACCCGCGGCGACGAGCTTGAGGACGTATGCCGCCACCCCGGTGAGGTAGGCCGTGAAGCCCTGCCCGGACACCGCCACTCCCCAGGGCACGAAGACGCAGGCCACGACGGAGAGGTAGAGCAGCAGCTTCAGGAAGGATGCCGCTTCGATCAGCGCCAGATGGCGGCCGGAGTATTCGAGGATCATGGCTTCATGCACCATCGTCAGCTCGAGATGGGTGGCCGGATTGTCGACCGGGATCCGGGCGTTCTCGGCGATTGCGACCATGACGAGTCCGATCAGCGCGAGCGCGAGCGACACCCGCAGGCCGACGTCCGGGCCTTGCATGAATGCGGCGATCGACGACAGCTGGGTGGAGCCGGCGAGAAGCGACAGCGTGAAGACGACCATCAGCATCGCCGGCTCGGCGAGCGAGGCGATCATCATCTCGCGACTCGAGCCGATCCCGCCGAAGCTCGTGCCGACGTCGAGCCCCGCCAGCGCGAGCATGAAGCGCGCGCTTCCAAGCAGGGCGACGATGGCGATCATGTCGGCGGCGTAGCTGACGACCAGCCCCGACGCGAAGGTGGGCACCAGCGCGGCCGCCACCCAGGTGGTGGCGAAGACCAGGTAAGGCGCGACGCGGAACACCCACGAGGCGTTGTGCGCCAGCACGACTTCCTTGCGAATGAGGCGCAGCAAGTCGCGATAGGGCTGGACGATCGGGGGTCCCTGCCGGCGGAGCAGGCGCGCCTTGACCTTGCGCACGTAGCCGGTGAGCAGCGGCGCGAGCACCAGCACGAGAGTGACCTCGCCGAGCTGGATGAGCGCGTCGAGGATCAGTTCCATACGGCGAGAATCATCAGCAGCACGACGAGCGCGGCGAACACCAGGGTCAGGTACGCGCGCACCGACATGAACTGCACCTTGTTGAGGCGGTCGGCCGCAAAGCCCACTAACCCGGCCGTCGGCACATACAGGACGTCCCACAAGACATCGTGCAGCTGCACCCGCAACCGGGCGGCCCGGGTGTCTCCGGGAGCGGGCATGTGCACGTCCTCGCGGGCGCGGAACACCACGGTGCCGAACACCCGGCGGATGGGCTGCGAGAAGCTGCCGGCGGTGTACTGCGTAACGGGGCTGGCGTCGGGAAATCCGCAATCCCACGGCGCGGCCCTGCGCGTCGCGGCCGAAGCCCATCGATGGATGACGTAGGTGGCCAGCCAGGCCGACAGCGCAATGAACGCGAAGAGCAGCAGGCCGTTGTAGGAGCTGCGACTCTCCGCGATCGGGACGATCGTCAGCCAGCTGAGCTCTTCCTGCTGGGGCACATGCGCACCCACCAGCGCCTCCGTGACGGGGGCAAGCGCGTCGATGAAGTAGCCCGGCAGAATCCCCGCCATCAGGCACAGCGCGACGAACACGAACATGGCCGCAAGCGACAGCGGATCGGTTTCCGTTGCGTCCTGCGCCGCTTGTGTACGCGGTCTGCCCAGAAACGTCACGCCGAACGCCTTGACGAAGCAGGCTGCCGCAAGTGCGGCCGACAGCGCGAGCATCGCGCCGATCGCGGGGACGAGAAACTTGAGTAGCCACTGCGGCAGCGCCGGGCTCAGCAGAATCGCCTGAAAGGTGAGCCACTCCGAAACGAACCCGTTGAACGGCGGGAGCGCGGAGATCGCGGCCGAACCCACCAGGAAGGCGAAGGCCGTGCGCGGCATCCGGTGCACCAGCCCGCCGAGGTGCTCCATGTCGCGCTCGCCGGTCGCCGTGAGCACCGCCCCCGCGCCGAAGAACAGCAGGCTCTTGAACACCGAGTGATTGAAGACGTGAAAGAGCGCCGCGGTGAGCGCCAGCGCGGCGGCGGCCTGCATCTCGTTCGCCTGGAAAGCGAGCGCGAGGCCGAGTCCGATGAAGATGATCCCGATGTTCTCCACCGTGTGATAGGCGAGCAGGCGCTTCAGATCGTGCTGCATGAGCGCATAGAGCACGCCCATCACCGCCGTCACGCCGCCCAGGAGCGGCACCAGCGCGCCCCACCACCAGATCGGCGGACCGAGCAGGTCGAACACGATGCGCACGAAGCCGTAGACCGCAACCTTGGTCATGACACCGCTCATCAGCGCCGAGACGTGGCTCGGCGCCGCCGGGTGAGCGAGCGGCAACCACACGTGCAGCGGCACCAGGCCCGCCTTGGAACCGGCGCCGATCAGCGCGAGCGCGAGAACGACGCCGGACACCCGCTCCGATGGCATTGAATTGCGAATGGCGTCGAATGCGTAGCTGCCGCTCGGGCCGGCGAGGAGACCGAAAGCGAGCAGCAGCGCGAGCGTGCCCAGGCTCGCCATGAGCAGGTAGATGTAGCCCGCCGCCGCGTTGCCCGGTCGGCGATGGTGCGCCATCACGAGCGCCCACGAGGACAGGGACATGAACTCCCACGTGAACAGGAACGTGAATGCGTCGTCGGCAAGGACGACGAGGTTCATCCCCGCCAGGAATGCCGGGAAGAAGGGCAGCACGCGCGCGGGCGCTTCTTCGTGCTTGCCATACCCGAGGCCGTAAAGGCTCGCTGTCGCGCCGCCGAGATTGACCACCAACAGGAAAAACGCCGCCAGCGCGTCGAGCCGGAAATGGGCGCCCAGCCAGGGCAATCCAACCGGCAGAGTCAACGCGACGGCCGGCTGGCTGCGGCCAAGGAGGGACGAAACCCCGATGACCAACGCGATCGTCGTTGCAGCGAGCGCCGCCCCGTACACAAGCGGGGTTGCTGAGCGATTACGCGCAATCGCGACCGCCGCCACGCTCGTGCCGAGCAGGATCGCAATGCACCACAACAGCCCTTCCAGAGCCATCGTGCCCCTCGCTGTTGCCGACTAGCTCAGGCCGAGCCGGAGCAACTCGTGCGCGGTTATGCGCGCACTCTTAGTCGCACACCCCGGCCGCCCCCGTCGCTCACCGCCCCCTCGTTAATCAGCTCGACACCCGTACGCTCTAACGCCGCGATCAGCTTCATCAGCGACTCGACGTTGCCGCGGATGACGCCGTCGCTTGCCTCCATTCTTTGAATCGTCGGCAGCGACAGCCCCGACGCCTCCGCCAGCGCCCGCTGATCCATGCCTGCAAGGGCCCGGGCGGCCCGAAGTTGACGGGAGGTGATCATGCTTCAAGCCTGATTTCCAGCTACTCACGCTTGATTATGAAAGCACCATAGTCTGATTTTGATGGACTGTAAATCATGCTCGGGGAAACACCGTGGCCAGCCCGACGCGTGGCGCAACGATGGGGAATGGAACGATGACGGCTTCCGACTACTTCCCCTGCGCGGCGCGAGAAACCCCGGCCGAGCGCTTGGGTCTGCCGCGCGGCGGGTGCCGGCTCTTCGCCGCGGGGCCCGCCGCATAGGCCGCCGCGGGCTCTCCCACCTCCAGCTTGAACGGGCTGCGGACCGTGACGCCACCGAGGACGGCGCCGTCCTGGAGGTCTTCGGTCAGAAGCAGAACGCACTCCTGCAGCTGGGCGGCGGCGACGACCATGCTGTCCCACCAGGCGAGGCGAAAGCGCTGCTCGACCTCGCGCGCCCGCGCCAGCAACGCCTCGTCGACGGGCTGGGGGCGCCACGCGAAGAGGGCGCTGGCGTCATCCCAGGCCTCCTCGGGCGCCACGCGAGGCGTGAGCTTGCGCGTGACGGTGACGTAGTACTCCGACACGACCTGCGCGCTCGTCCGGCCCATCCGGTCGCGCCAGAGGTGCGCCATCCAGTCGGCCGCCCGCGCCTGTTTCGCCGCGTCCCGGGGATCGCGCGCATAGACGAGGACATTGGTGTCAACGAAGACGGGCCCGATCATGCAACTCGTCCCGGGGTGGATAGCGCTCGGAGCGCCCTTTGAGCGCCTTGAACGGCGCCTTCGCCAGATAGCGCCGCATCGCCGCGTCGTACTCGCGCGCTTCGCGCAGGTGCTGCGCCAGGAGCTCGCCGACGAAGCGCGAGAGGCTCACGTTGCGCTGCGCCGCATGGACGCGGGCCCACGCTGCGATCTCTTCGTCGAGGGTGATCGTGACGTTTCTCATCAGCCTGCGGTCCGGTGGAAAATTGACACAGGACCAGTGTAACACGGAGCCCGTGTGTTTCTATTTGTCCCCCGGGTTGCGGCGCTCAGCGCTGCGGGCCGGCGCGCTTCGCGCCGCGGCGCGCGGGCCGGCGGGCTGTGCGCTGAACGCGCTTCACCGCCGGCGCCGGCACGACCGCGGTCGCCTCGAGCTCGATCTTGCCCGGGTTGTCGAGGAGATCGGACACGAAGATCATGCTCATCGCCGGGAAGTGCCGGCCGATGTACTGAAGCCACAGCTTCCCGAGCTGCCTGCGCGCGGCGAGGTACGCCGGCTTGTCGCAGCAGTAGGCCGTCATCCGGCAGATGTGCTCAGGTCTAGCGCCCGCCTCGGCGAGCACGGCGACGATGTTCTTCAGCGCCTGCTCGAACTGTGGAACGATGTCCTCGGACTGGAACTTCTGCTGCTCGTCCCAGCCGACCTGCCCCGCGACGAAGACGATGCGGCCCGGCTTCGCCGCGATGCCGTTCGCGTACCCGATCGGCGGCGCCCAGCCCTTCGGCATCAAGACATCCATGGCTCACTCCCCCTTTGAATCCCGGCGTGCGCCGGTGCGTCTGTGTCAGTCCACGTACCGCGGCGGGTCGAGGTCCACGTCCCAATGGGCCTCGGGCCGAGGCACCTTCTTCATCCAGTCCTCGATCAGGCGCACGTGCTCGGCCTCTTCCGCGGCCATCTCCTTCGCCGCCCGCTTCACCTTGTCGGTGGTCGCGCGGCGCACGAGGCCGGAGAAGAACTCGAACGCGCGCTTCTCGTTCAGCAGCGCGATCTCGAGCGCGTGATAGGGCTGCATGAGGTAGTGCAGCGTCGCGAAGTCCGCCGTCTCGGGACCCTCGAGGCCCTGCCACTGGTAGCCGCCGATCGGCGACTTCGGCGGCGCCGTCCAGCCCATCTCCTCCAGGATCTGCTCGGCGTGCTTGTGCTCGATGCGGGCGAGCTTGCGGAAGAGCTCCTCGACCGCGCGGTTGTTGTGCGCCTCCATTGCGTCGGCGAACTCGGCGTAGCGCTCCGCCGCCTCGATCTCGAGCGCGTACGCGTAGGCCATCAGCTCGTTCATGTTGCGCGCCGTTGCCGTCGAGGGCTTCGCACCGCGCGCCGGCACGGCGCGCTTCTTCGCCGCGCTCTTGCGCGCGGCCTGCTTCATCGCGTTCATACCTCGAACCCCCTTTCCAGATCGGCCGGCTTTTTCTTCCCCTTGCCCACCGGCGGCGCGTAGACCATGCGATCGCCGCGGTACAGGATGCCGACGTTGAAGCCGTCGTCGGTGAGGATGCGCCGCGCGGCCTTCGCCGGATCGTCGGTGGGCTCGACCGGCGCCGGGTGGACCGCCTGCTTCCAGTTGCGCTGCTCCGGGCGGAACGTGACGCACGGGCTCAGCACCTCGACGAAGGAGAAGCCGGGGTGACGGATCGCCTCGGCGAGAATCGCCGCGACGCCGTTCGGATCGCCCGAGAACGCGCGCGCCACGAAGTTCGCCCCCGCGGCCAGCGCCACGACGAGAGGGTGGAACACGCGCAGACCGGTGCCCGACGGGGAGAGCTTCGACTGCCAGTCGGGCTCGGTCGTCGGCGAGGGCTGACCTTTCGTCATGCCGTACACGTGGTTGTCCATCACGACGTAGGTCATGTCGACGTTGCGCCGGCACGCGTGCAGGAAGTGGTTGCCGCCGATCGAGTAGCCATCGCCGTCGCCGCCCGCCACCACGACGGTGAGGTCGGGGCGGGCGACTTTCAGGCCGGTCGCGGCGGCAAGCGCGCGCCCGTGCACGCCGTGAAAACCGTAGCTGGTGAGGTAGGCGGGGATACGCGACGAGCAGCCGATGCCGGACACCACCGCGATCTCCTCGGGCTTCTTGCCGACCATCGCAAACGCCTTGGTGAAGGCCGACAGCACCGAGTAGTCGCCACATCCCGGGCACCAGATCGGCTTGTAGTCGGACTTGAATGCCGCGGGCTGGAGCGCCGTGGCTGTGGTCAGATCGTTCATGCGCGGCTCCATTCAGTGATCTGCCGGTGCACCTCTTCGGGCCGGATGGGGAGCGGGCCCGGATGCCGGTAGCTCCGCACCGCGCCCGGCAGCTCGAACTCCGCGCGCAGGTAGCGCAGGAACTGGCCGCCGTGGTTCTGTTCCACGACCAGCACCCGGTCCACGCCCTCGAGCGCCGCGGCGAGCAGCTTCGGCCGCGCCGGCGCGAGCAGGCGCATGGAGACGAGCCGCACCTTCACGCCTGCGGCCCGTGCGCGCGCAATCGCCTCGCGGGCCGCGCCGGTGCACGACCCGAAGGTCACGACCGCGATCTCGCCGTCGCCCTCGATGTCGGCCCACTGCGCGCCGTAATCGTGAGCCACGAGCTTGCGCTCGCGCTTGGCGAGCTGCGTGCGGTGATCGCCGGAGCCGCTCGACGGGATGCCGCGCTCGGAGTGCTCCAGACCGTCGGCCGTATACGCGAGGCCGGGCGTGCCGGGGATCGCCATGGGCGAGACGCCCGACTCGGTCGCTGCATAGCGCTTGTAGCCCTCGGCGCCCGCCTGCGCGACGAGTCGCTCGGCAACGACGCCGGTGTCGGCCGGACGGTCGGTCACGGTGCGGGCCTGGCCGAAGAACTGATCCGACAGCACGATCGCCGGCGCCTGGAGCCGCTCGGCGAGGTGCACGGCCCACTGCGTGGTGGTCAGGCAGTCGGGGATCGAGTTCGGCGCGAGCACGAGCCGCGGCGCATCGCCGTGCAGGCCCCACAGCGCGATCGACACGTCGCTCTGCTCGCTCTTGGCGGGGATCCCGGTCGACGGCCCGCCGCGCATGACGTCGACGACGACGATCGGGACCTCGGCGGCGACCGCGAGCCCGAGGGCCTCGGTCATCAGGGAGAGGCCCGGTCCGGACGTGGCAGTGAGCGCCGGCACACCTCCGTAGGAGGCGCCGATGATCATGTTGATCGACGCGAGCTCGTCCTCGGCCTGCACCAGCACCCCGCCGACCTGGGGCAGCGCCGGCGCCATGTACTCGAGGAGCTCGGTCGCGGGCGTGATCGGATAGGCCGCGACGAAGCGCACGCCGCCGCGAATCGCGCCGAAGCCTGCCGCCTGGTTTCCGGTGATGAGCCAGCGCCGGGCGGTAACGGGCGTCGGCGCGGCCAGCGCAAGCGCGTCGCCCTCGCCCGCCGCCGCAGCGCGGCCGGCCTCGATCGCGGCCACGCTCGCGGGCAGCTGCTCGGCGCCTTTCTTCAGCGATTGCGCGACGACCGCCTTCACCTTGTCGGCGGGGATCCCGAGGAGTCCGGCGGCGAATCCGAGCACGACCATGTTCGGCCAGCTGCCGGGAATCGCCTTCGCCAGCTGCTTCAGGGGCAGCTTGACCGCCCGGGCACCGGTCTTCGTATAGACCTCGGGCGCCTCGCCCTGGTCGGGATCGCCGACGATCAGGCTCGCGCCATCGAGCGGCACCTCGTCGGCGAAGCGGTGGATGTTCTGCCAGTCGACTGCGACGAGCGCGTCGAACCGGTCGTCCAGGCAGTCGATGGGATGCGTGGCGATGCGCATCAGCGCAGCCGCCTCGCCGCCGCGGATCTGCGGACCGCTCGAGCGCACCATCAGCCCGTACCAGCCGGCTTGCGCGGCGGCCTCGAGGAGCAGGTTGCCGGCGGTCATCACGCCGGCACCGCCCGAGCCGCACAGTGCCACGCAAACGCTCGTGCGTTTGGATGAAGACTTCGTCGTCACATCAATCTCCTCTTGTGTACGCGCGCACCGTAGCGCAGTCTCGGCGTCGCTCGACTCCCGGGGTTGATGTGGGTCAACCGGGCCTTGGCGACCTGGGTTGACTCGTTTTTCGTAATTTGGTACCGTAATGCTAATTTAACGACCTGCCTGGCGTCAAGGGCGGGCGAGAACCCACACCGCACCGCCAGGAGCCGCCCTTTCGAGGAGGGGTCAGGCATGGCTTTGGCGGCCTACCGCTGGATGATGACGGCGCCCAACGCGCCGCTCGTCCGCACCGCGTTCGACGCGGTTCCCCAGGCAGGCGAAGTGGTCGTCCAGGTGGCCGGCTGCGGCGTGTGCCACACCGACCTCGGCTACTTCTACGACGGCGTCCGCACCAATCACGCCCTGCCGCTCGCGCTCGGCCACGAGATCAGCGGCACGGTGGTCGCCGCGGACGATGGTGCCGGCGGGTGGATCGGAAAGACGGTCATCGTTCCAGCCGTCATCCCCTGCGGCGAGTGCGGCCCGTGCAAACGCGGGCGCCCCGCGATCTGCCGCAGCCAGAAGATGCCCGGCAATGACATCCAGGGCGGCTTCGCCTCGCACATCGTCGTTCCGCAGCGCGGCCTGTGCCCGGTCGATACGGCGCGGCTTGCGCGCGCGGGCCTCACGCTCGCCGATGTCTCGGTGGTCGCCGACGCGCTGACGACGCCCTATCAGGCCGTCGCGCGCGCCGGCGTGGCCCCGGGCTCGCTCGCGGTGGTGGTCGGCGCCGGCGGCGTCGGCGGCTACTGCGTGCAGGTGGGCAACGCGTTCGGCGCGAAGGTCGTGGCGATCGACGTCGACGCCGAGAAGCTCGCGGCGATCGGGAAGTGCGGCGCCGCGCTCACGCTGAACGCGCGCGAGATGGACGGCAAGGCGCTGAAGGGCGCGATCAGCGCTTTCGCCAAGGCGCAGGGCCTCCCGACGACCGAGTGGTTCATCTTCGAGTGCTCCGGCACCGCCGCGGGGCAGCTCACCGCCTACGGGCTGCTCGTCCACGGCGCGACGCTCAGCGTCGTCGGTTTCACCATGGACAAGATCGAGGTCCGCCTCTCCAACCTCATGGCCTTCGACGCACGCGCGATCGGCAACTGGGGCTGTCCACCCGAGCTCTACCCGGCCGCGCTCGACCTCGTGCTCGACGGCAAGGTCATGCTCAAGCCTTTCGTCGAGCCCCACCCGCTCGACGACATCAATCGCGTGTTCGCCGCCGTCCATCACCGCGATATCAAGCGTCGCGCGGTGATGGTCCCGGCCCCATGATTCAGGAGAGAAAACGCATGAACGCTTCCCCCGCGCTCAAGAACCACGACCTCGTCGAGGGCCACGTCGCTCCCGGCCTGAAGGTCGAGAAGCGGCCCGCCAGGACGCCCGACGGCAAGACCGTCCCCGGCCTCTACAACTGCTGGATCTGGCTCGACAACCCGTCGCAGTTCAACTCCTACACGACGGCTATGGTGAAGGGCGTGATCCTGGCGTTCCGCGCCGCCTCGAACGCACGCGACGTCAACTGCGTCGTCTTCACCGGCGTCGGCGACAAGGCCTTCTGCACCGGCGGGAACACGAAGGAGTACGCCGAGTACTACGCCGGCCGGCCGCAGGAGTACCGCCAGTACATGCGGCTCTTCAACGACATGGTTTCGGCGATCCTCGCCTGCGACAAGCCGGTGATCTGCCGCGTGAACGGCATGCGCATCGGCGGCGGCCAGGAGATCGGCATGGCGTGCGACTTCTCGGTCGCGCAAGACCTCGCCCGATTCGGGCAGGCCGGGCCCAAGCACGGATCGGCCCCGATCGGCGGCGCGACCGATTTCCTGCCGCCGGTGATGGGTGCGGACCGCGCGATGGTGGCGTGCGTGATGTGCGAGCCGTTCTCCGCGCACAAGGCCTATCACTGGGGCGTGCTCGCCGACATCGTCCCCGCCCTGAAGGTGGACGGGAAGTTCGTCGCGAACCCGCTGGTCGAGACGCAGCGCTTCGCCGACGAGTACGGGCGCATCGTCTTTGGCGATTTCAAATCCGGCGACGCGGCAAAGGAAGGCAAGGCGGTAATGGCGCGCGGCACCGTGGACCTGTCGATGCTCGACGCGAAGGTCGAGGAGCTGTGCGCGAAGCTCCTCCTCACCTTCCCCGATTGCACGACCAAGACGATCGAGGAGCTGCGCAAGCCCAAACTCGAGGCCTGGAACCGCAACAAGGAGAACCACCGCGCCTGGCTCGCGCTCAACATGATGACCGAAGCGCGCGCGGGATTCACCGCGTTCAACGATGGCACGAAGGACGATCGCGAAGTCGACTTCGTCGCATTGCGCCAGGCACTCGCCAAGGACGGCGCATGGACCGAGGCGCTGACCGAGTCGATCCAGCCCAGGAACAAGAAGCGATGAGCGAGTCGCCGCTCAAGGTCCACCTCGACCGCCATGCGTCGCTGCTGCGGCTGCGGCTGGCGCGGCCGAAGGCGAACATCGTGGACGCGGCCATGATCAGCGCGCTCGGCGATGCGTTCGGCGCGCACCGCAACCCCGGACCGCTCCGCGCCGCGCTGATCGAGGCCGAGGGCCCGCATTTCAGCTTTGGCGCGAGCGTTGAGGAGCACCTGCCCGCGCATTGCGCTGCGATGCTGAAGGGGCTCCACGGCCTGCTCGTCGCGATGCTCGAATGGCCGCGGCCGATCCTCGTCGCGGTGCGAGGCCAGTGCCTCGGGGGCGGGCTCGAGCTCGCGCTCGCCGGCAGCCTGATCTTCGCCGCCAAGGACGCACAGCTCGGCCAGCCCGAGCTGAAGCTCGGCGTGTTCGCGCCCGCCGCGTCATGCCTGCTGCCGTTCCGCGTCAACCAGCCGGCGGCCGAGGATCTGCTCTTTTCCGGTCGCTCGGTCACCGCCGAGGAAGCACGTGCGATCGGCTTGGTACACGGCGTGCACGACGACCCCGTCCAGGCCGCGCTCGACTACTTCGACCAGCACCTTGCGCCGAAGAGCGCCGCATCGCTCGGCTTCGCGGTGCGCGCGGCGCGCGCGGGGATGCTGCCGGAAGTGCGACGGCGGATCGCCGCCGTGGAGAAGCTCTACCTGGAAGGCCTGATGGCGACTCGAGACGCCAACGAGGGCCTGAATGCCTTCATCGCGAAACGCCAACCCGTTTGGGAGCACGTCTAGGATGAAACCGATGCCGCAGGCATCGCTTTCCCCGATTTCGGGGAGCACGAGGGGGCGCCGCGCAGCGGCATTGCCCTCTCGTATTGTGGAGAACTGATATGAGCAAGCTGACCGAGATCGTCCAGCGCTGCGAGGCACTCTTTGAGGACCTGCACTTCAACGCCGTCAAGGAGTGGAAGGCCGCCGTACCCGGCCGCAAGGCGGTCGGCTACATGCCCTGGTACGTGCCGCGCGAGCTCATCCACGCGGCGGGCATGCTGCCGGTCGGGATCTTCGGCGGCGGCGACCAGCTCGAGGTCATTCAGGGCGACGCCTACTACCAGAGCTATATCTGCCGCATCCCGCGCTCGACCATCGAGCTCGGCCTCACCGGCCGGCTCGATTGCCTCGACGGCATGCTGTTCCCGTCGATCTGCGACGTGATCCGCAACCTCTCCGGCATGTGGCAGATCATGTTCAAGGACAAGTACGTCCGCTACTTCGACGTGCCGCAGGAGTACAGCGACGCGGTGGGTGGAGAGTTTTACGTGCACGAGATGCAATCGCTGCGCGAGGACCTCGCCAAGCTCGCCGGGCGACCAGTCACGGACGACGATCTGCGCAAATCGATCGCGGTGTACAACGAGAACAGCCTGGCAATGCGCGAGCTCTACGCGTATCGCTCCGCGAAGCCGTGGCAGGCGCCGACCTCGGAGGTCTATCTCGTCTCGCGCGCCGGCAACGTACTGCCGCCCGAGGTGCACACACTGCTCGTGCGCGACTACATCGCCGCGGCCGACGCCGAACCGCGTCCGAAGCGCGACAACGCCCGCGTGGTCGTCACCGGCGCGTTCTGCGAGCAGCCGCCGCTCGGCCTCATCAAGTCGATCGAGATGGCCGGCTGCTACATCGTCGATGACGACCTGATCCTCGTTAACCGCTGGCTGCTCGACGACGTCGTGACCGAGGGCGATCCGCTCCTCGCGCTCTCGCAGTCGTTCCTGCACCGCTCCGCCTCGACCGCGTCGAAGTACGACGCGAAGCGCGAGGACAAGGGCAAGTTCCTGCTCGATTCAGTGAAGAAGCACGCCGCCGAGGGCGTGATCTTCGCCGCACCCTCCTTCTGCGACCCGGCGCTTCTCGAGCGGCCGATGCTCCAGGAGGTGCTCGCGAAGCACAAGATTCCGTACACCGCGTTCAAGTACGCCGAGAACACCGGCCAGATGGCCCCGATTCGGGAGCAGGCCGGCACGTTCGCCGACTCGATCAAGTTGTGGTCAGCCGCCTAGGAGTTGCACGCATGAGCACCCCGACCCCCCAAGTCGCCAAACCCGCCGCCCCCAAGCCGAAAGTCCAGAAAGAGGACGCGATGATGATCCAGAAGGAGCTCATCAATCGCAATTACCACGAGCTGGCGACCGCGCACCAGACCGGTCGCAAGATCTCCGCGACCTTCGTGCCCGGCAATTTGAACGAGCTCCTGATGTGCTTCGACTTCGCGCGCAGCCTCCCGGAGACGAACCAGCTGCAGAACGGCATGCGCAAGAAGTCCGGAAAATTCATCATGGACGCGGAGCGCGACGGCCATTCCGAGGACGTCTGCACCTACGTCAAGTCTGACCTTGGCATGATGCTAAACAGCGAGGTCGGCCCGACCGGCGAGGCACTCCCGAAGCCCGACGTGCTGCTCCTCTCCTACACCGGCTGCTTCACCTTCATGAAGTGGTTCGAGCTGATCCGCCAGAAGTACGGCTGCGAGACCACGATGCTGCACGTGCCCTACCAGGGCGACGGCAAGATCAGCCCGAACATGCGCGACTACGTCGTCAAGCAGCTCAAGGAGAACGTGATCCCCACGCTCGAGCGGGTGTCGGGCGTGAAGTTCGACATCGACCGGCTGCGCGAGTACATGAAGGAGTCGCAGAAAGCCGAGGAAGACCTCGTCGCGGTGCTGCAGTCGGCCAAGAACCGCCCCTCCCCGATCGACGGCTACTTCGGCGCGGTCTACTACATCGGCCCGATCTTCACCGCGTTCCGCGGCTCGTCCGACGCAACGACGTTCTACCGCACCCTGCGCGGCGAGATCGAGGCGCGCGTGCGCGAGAAGAAGGGCCCGATGACGCCCGACGGCGAGCTCACCGAGGAGAAATACCGTCTGGTCGTCGAGGGCCCGCCCAACTGGACGAGCTTCCGCGAATTCTGGAAGATGTTCTACGACGAGGGCGCGGTGGTGGTCGCCTCGACCTACGCCAAGGTGGGCGGCGTCTACGACTTCGGCTTCCGCCACAACCCCGACCGGCCGCTCGAGTCGCTCGCCGAGTACTGCCTCGGCTGCTACACCAACCTCAATTTCCCGCAGCGGATCGACATGATCTGCAAGTACATCGAGGAGTACCAGGCCGACGGGCTGCTGATCAACTCGATCAAGAGCTGCAACAGCTTCTCCGCCGGCCAGCTCCTGATCCTGCGCGAGGTCGAGAAGCGCACCGGCAAGCCCGCCGCGTTCATCGAGACCGATCTGGTGGATCCACGCTACTTCTCGGCGGCCAACGTCAAGAACCGGCTGGAGAGCTACCTCCAGATGATCAGCCAGAAGCGCCAAGCGGTGCCGTCCGCGCCCTCCATCGTGCGCGGCGCGGCGCACTGAACGGGAGCCACCATGCGCTGCTTCATCGGCATCGACCTTGGCTCGACGACCACCAAGAGCGTGGTCATGGACGAGAACCGCAACATCCTCGGGCGCGGCATCACCAACTCGCGCTCCAATTACGACACCGCCGCGGCGATCGCGAAGCAGGAGGCGCTCGTCAACGCGCGCTTCCACCTGTTCCGCGAGGGCCTGTCGAAGGCGGGGGGCTTGAACGGCGGGCTCGAGACCTTCCTCGGCCAGCTCGAGCGCGACTTCCGCCTCGAGCAGTTCCTCGAGCAGCTCGCCGACCTCGAGGAGGTGTGCGGGCGGAACAGCTCGGGCCCGCGCTTCGGCGCCGACGCCAAGGGCGTCGCAGGCGCGCTAGAGGAACTGTTCAAGCGCCTGCGCGTCGAGGCGCCGGAGATGTTCGCGCCGGGGGCAAAGCGCAAGAGCGACTTCTTCCGCGACATCGCCGGCAGCCGCTACCACGCGATCGGCGAGCAGGTCGCCAAGGAAGCCGGCGTGCGCTACGACATGCTGCTCAACGTCTTCGACCGCTCGATCATCGAGGTCGAGAACCACGTCTACGAGAATTCGATGCGCCCGCACCTGATGCAGGCGCTCGACCGGACGTTCAAGTCACTCCCCGAGACGGCGGGTCGCGCCGACTCGCTGCTCGCCCCGATCAAGGAAATCCTCGACCGCGAAATGGAAGAGACATACGTGGTCGGCACCGGCTACGGCCGCGCGCGTCTGCCGTTCTCCAAGGAGCACATCCGCTCCGAGATCCTGTGCCACGGCCTCGGCGCACACGTGATGTACCCGGGCACCGCGACCGTGCTCGACATCGGCGGGCAGGACACCAAAGCGATCCAGGTCGACAAGGTCGGTATCGTCGAGAACTTCCAGATGAACGACCGCTGCGCCGCCGGCTGCGGGCGCTACCTCGGCTACATCGCCGACGAGATGAACCTCGGCCTGCACGAGCTCGGGCCGCTGGCGATGAAGTCGACCAAGACGATCAAGATCAATTCGACCTGCACGGTATTCGCCGGGGCCGAGCTGCGCGACCGGCTCTCGATCGGCGACAAACGCGAGGACATCATGGCCGGCCTGCACCGGGCGATCATCCTGCGCGCGATGTCGATCCTGGCGCGCTCGGGCGGGGTGCGCAACGAGTTCACGTTCACCGGCGGCGTAGCGAAGAACGAGGCGGCGGTGAAAGCGCTGCGCGAGCTGATCGCCGAGAACTACGGCGAGATGACCATCAACATCAATCCCGACTCGATCTACACCGGGGCGCTCGGCGGCGCGACGTTCGCCTGGCGCGCGGTGGTCGAGGAAGGCAAGGTTGTCGAAAATCGGGAGAAGGCCCAATGACGTACACGGTCGGCATCGACATCGGCTCGGGCGCGGTCAAGTCCGTCCTCTTCAGGAACGAAGGCGACAAGCACGAGTGGCTCGCCAAGCGCGTCGAGCGCATCCGCCGCCGTGATCCGCTCACGCTCGCAAGAGAGGGGTTCGACGCGGTGCTCGGGGAGGTCAAGCTGTCGCCGCAGGACATCGCGTACATCGCGACGACCGGCGAAGGCGAGAACGTGAAGTTCGCGACCGGACACTTCTATTCGATGACCACGCATGCGCGCGGGGGCGTGTTCCTGCAGCCCGGGGTGCACGCGGTGGTCGACATCGGCGCGCTCAACGGCCGCGCGATCTACGTAGACGGCCGCGGCAAGGTCCTGCAGTACAAGATGACGAGCCAGTGCGCTTCGGGGTCCGGTCAGTTCCTGGAGAACATCGCGCGCTATCTCGGCGTCGCCGTCGAGGAGATCGGCCCGCTCTCGAAGACCTCCACCAACCCCGAGATCGTGAGCTCGATCTGCGCGGTGCTCGCCGAGACCGACGTCATCAACATGGTCTCGCGCGGCATCCCCACCCCCGACATCCTGAAGGGCATCCACCTCTCGATGGCATCGCGGATTGTCAAGCTGCTCAAGGTCACCGGCATCAAGGACGGCGTTGCGCTCATGACCGGCGGCCTCGCGCTAGACTCCGGCCTGCTTGCGGCGATCCAGGAAGAGCTGGCCAAGGAAAAGGTCAAGGTCGAGGCGGTGAGCCACCCCGATTCGATCTTCGCCGGCGCGATCGGCGCGGCGCTGTGGGGCGCGTTCCGGCACGAGAAACTCAAGGCGCTCGCCGAGCGCAAGGCCGCCTAGGACTAGGAGAGAGAAAGATGGCACTGCTCATCAACGACAGCTGCACCGCCTGCGATGCCTGCAAGCCGGTGTGCCCCAACGAGGCGATCAGCGTGGGGAGCCCGTACTACGTGATCGACCCGATGAAGTGCACCGAGTGCGTCGGCGCGCACGACGAGCCACAGTGCATGCTCGTGTGCCCGGCCGACTGCATCGTCCCGAACCCCGACTTCGCCGAGACGCCCGAGCAGCTCGCGGAGAAGTACAACTCGCTGCACGGGTGACGCGCCGGTCGCGCGGCGCTAGGCGAGCGTTGCGGCGCTCGCCTCCTCCGCGCCCGGCAGCTGCGCCGCGCGCCCGCGCAGCACGAACTTCTGGATCTTGCCGGTCGCCGTGCGCGGCATCTCCGCGAGGATCTCGAGACGCTCGGGCCAGAAGTGCTTCGCCACGCCTTCCGCTGCGAGGTGCGCGCGGATGCGATCGAGCGTCACCGTAGCGCCGGAGCGCAGCGTCGCGAACGCGCAGGCGCGCTCGACGAGCCGCGGGTCGGGCATCGCCACGATCGCGACGTCCGCGATCTCCGGCATCCGGTAGAGCGCGCTCTCGACCTCCACCACCGGGATGTTCTCGCCGCCGCGGATCACGATGTCCTTCTTGCGGCCGCAGATGCGGATGTAGCCCTCCTCGTCCATGCGCGCGATGTCGCCGGTATCGAACCAGCCGTCGCCGTCGATAGCGTAGAGCGCCGGGCGCTTCAGGTAGCCGACGAACAGCGCCGCGCCCCGTACCTGCAGCGTCCCCGGCGTACCGCGCGCCGCTTCGCGCCCGTCCTCGTCGACGATGCGCACTTCCTCGCCCCGCAGCACACAGCCGTCGGACTCGAGCACCTTGTGCCCCGAGAGCGGCGTCGCGGTCACGCTCAGGCACTCGGTCATGCCCCAGCAGGTGACGACCGTGGTGTGCAGGCGCGACTGCGCGGCTTCCACGATCGCGGGCGGGATCGGCGCGCCGGAGCTCACGAACACCCGCAACCGTCGCAGGTCGCGCTGCTCGAGCCCCGGGTAGTCCGCGAGGTCGGCGAGAAACGGCGTCGCCGCAAAGGTGAAGGTGCAGCCGTACCGCTCGATCAGGGCGACGGCGCTCTCCGCGTTCCAGGTGTCGGCCAGGACGACCGGGACGCCGAGCAGGATCGACTGCGTGACGCCGTACGCGAAGCCGAGCTGATGCGCCAGCGGCGACGGCATGAAGATGACGTCCTCCGGCCCGAGCCGGAAACGGGCCGCGAACTCGAGGATCGTTCCGATCATCGTGTTGGAGGTGTGCAGCACGCCCTTCGGCTCGCCGGTGGTGCCGGACGTGTACAGGAGCTGGACCACGTCGTCGGGCTCGAGCGCGGCGCCACGCTCGAAAGCGTCGCCCTCGCCGCCGGCGATGCACGCCTCGAACGAGTGCTCGCCGGTGCCGCCGACGAGCAGGACGTGCTGGAGGTGCGGGAGCTCGCGCGCGAGCTGGAGCGCGAGCGCGCCGTGGTCGAAGCCGCGGAAGCGGGTCGGCGCGATGAAGACCCTCGATTCCGCGTGCCCGAGCATGAATGCGAGCTCGTGGTGCCGGAAGATCGGCATCAGCGGGTTGCTCGCCGCCCCGAGCCGCACGCACGCGAGGTGGACCGCGAAAAACTCCCACCAGTTCGGCAGCTGGAAGGACACGACGTCGCCGCGACGGACGCCGAGGTGGTGGAGCGCGCGCGCGACGCGCGCCGCGCGGCTCGCAAGCTCGCGATAGGTCAGCCGCGTCGTCGTGCGCTCTTCCTCGCGGAAGGCCACGAGCGCCGTGTTGTCCGGCCGGGTCGCGACGAGCTCGTCGAGGTAATCGGTCAGAACGCGTCCGCGCCAGACGCCGCGACGGCGCTCGGCCGCGAGCCGCTCCGCATCGAGGTGCAGCCCCTCCATCGCTCGCCTCCTCGCACTCGCCCCGTGCGGGAGGCTACGCCACGGCCCCGGGACGGGCCGTGAGCGGGATCACGCGACGGCGAGGATCAGGCGGTGCCCCACACCTCGCGCGCGGTGTCGACCACGAGCCGGACCTTGGCGGCCTGCGACTCGCGCATGATCTCGTTGCCGTGCACCGTGCTCGAGAAGCCGCACTGCGGGGAGAGGCAGAGCTGGTCGAGCGGGACGTGCCGGGCCGCCTCGTCGATGCGCCGCTTGAGCTGGTCCTTGGTCTCGAGCTCGCTCGACTTGGTGGTCACCAGGCCGAGGACCACGATCTTGCCCTTGGGGACGAACCGCAGCGGCGAGAAGTCGCCCGAGCGCGCGTCGTCGTACTCGAGGAAGTACCCGTCGACCTGCAGGTCGTTGAAGAGCGATTGGGCCACCGGCTCGTACCCGCCCTCGGCCACCCACGCGCTCTTGAAGTTGCCGCGGCAGAGGTGCACGCACACCTGCATGCCCGCCGGCCGCCCCGCGATCGCGCCGTTGATGAGCCGCGCGTAGCGCTTCGGCAGCTCGTCCGGATCGTCGCCGCGCGCCTTCGCGCCCTCGCGCAGCTTCGGATCGCACAGGTACGCGAGGTTGGTGTCGTCGAGCTGCACGTAGCGGCAGCCGGCCTTGCCGAGCTGCTGCAGCTCCTCGCGGTACGCGCTCGCGACGTCCTCGAAGAACGCCTCGAGGTCGGGATAGGCCTCCTTGCTGATCGCGCCGCGCCCGCCGCGGAAGTGCAGCATCGTCGGCGACGGGATCGTCACCTTGGGCACGCGGGTCGTCGCCGCCTTGAGGAACTCGAAGTCGGCGAGCTGGATCGGCTTCGCGTGGCGCACCTTCCCGGTCACCTTCAGCACCGGCGGCGCGAAGTCCACGTCGCCCGCGGCGCTGTGGAACTTGACCTGGATGCCGCCGGAGGTCTCGATGCCGTCGAGCTGCTCCAGGAAGTCGATGTGGAAGTAGGTGCGGCGGTACTCGCCGTCGGTGATGCCCTGCAGGCCGAGGTCCTCCTGGAAGCGGACGACGTCGCGGATCGCGCGGTCCTCGACCTCGCGCAGCTGCGCGCGCGAGAGCTCGCCCTTGCGCTGGCGCTCGCGCGCGTCGAGCAACTCCTTGGGCCGCAGGAAGCTGCCGACGTGATCGGCGCGGAACGGGGGGATGGTGCGCTGTGACATGGAGGCCTCCTCAGATGATCAGCGTATCGGGCGCTATGTTACTCGGCCGTAGCGCGGATCAATCTTCGACGTGAAATCCGGCCGCTGCCTCGTCCATCTGGAATCGGCCGGCCGCTACGGCGGCGAGCCACCGGGCGCTGCGCGCGAAGCCGCCGAACGAAAAGCAGTGCAGGCCGGCAACGCCGAGGGTCGCACCGCCCTCCCCGATGCGGCGCACGACCTTGTCGGGGCCGTGCTCGACGAGCAGGTGCGGAAGGGACAGCGCGTGCGACCGCACCGCCCGGAGCGAATTGCCGATCCCGCAGCGCTTGCCGAAGTTGAGCAGCGCGCGGATGCTGGCGGGCCCGGCCACGCCCACGCGGACCGGCAGCGTGACGCCCCGCGCGCGCAGCCGCGCAAGCCAGTCGAGGACGACCTCGCCCTCGAAGCAGAACTGCGTGACGACGAAGAGTTCGATCCCGCGCTGCGCCGCCTCCTCGATCTTCCGGTCGAGCGCGACGGCCAACGCCGCCCCGGGAATGCGCGGATGCGCTTCCGGGTAGCCGCCGACTCCGACGCTGCGAATCCCGTGCGCCTCGAGAAGTCCGGTCTCGAGGAACTGTGCGCTCGAGGCGTAGGGCCCGACCGGCTCGCCGTCGCCCGCAATCAGCAACGCGCGCGTGACCCCGGCGTCGTCGCGCAGGCGCCCGAGAAAATCTTCGGCCGCCGCGCGGCTGGCGAGCTGCCGCGGCGTGACGTGCGGAACCGGATTCATGCCCACCTGGCGCAGGCGCCGCGCAGTGCTCGCAACGTGGTGGTAAGGCATGCCCGGAAGCGCGGCGACGTAGACGTCGGTGCCCGCGGGAACCAGCGCCGCGTACGTGTCGATCTCCGCCAGGTTCCGTGCGGAGGTCTCGACGGACGCCGTGCGCGCGAGCGTTGCGATCGCTGCGCGCAGGTCGCGCTGGGCGGAAGTCGTATCGCGGGTCAGGATCATCGCACGCCGCCGCTCAGTCGCGCCGCCGCGAGATGACGTACGACTCGTCCTGGAACCAGAGCCCGCCGTGCCGGAGCAGCACGTCGCCCGTCACCTCGAGGTAGCGCCCGTGCCGAATCGCGTCCTCGAGCCGCGCGTCCTCGACCTGGCCCACGTAGATCGCCGCGTTCCAGGCCGCGAACAGCGTCGAAGTGCCGATCGAACTCGAGATCTCGGTGGGCAGCGTGTGCATGTCGTAGCGGAAGAGCGAGCGCGCGTCGGAATAGGCATTGAAGTTGAGCTCGCGCGCGGCGGGGCCGAGCGCCTCCTTCACCGCCTTGAGCATCTGGTGGCGGTCGTGCTGGAACGGGTTCTCGCCGGGCCACATCCCCTGCAGGATCTCGAGCCCCGGGTCGTTGCCGTGCGAGTGGATCGCGAGGAGCCGCCCGCCGCGCCCGAGGCTCTTCGCGAGCGGCGCGATCACGCGCGCGGCCTTGAAGTCGAGCGGCGCGCGCGCGCGATACGGCTGCGACGCGATCACGAGGTCGTAGTCGGCCGCGGTCCCGCCGCGGCGCGGGATGATCGGGTCGAGCAGGAAGCGATGGTCCTCGCGGTAGATGACCAGGACGGCGGGACGCTCGTAGACCGGATTGCCGCTCGTCGGGCTCACGTGCGCGCGCCAGTGCTCGGCGAGGAACGGGGCGAGGGAGGTGATCTGTTCCTCGAACTCGTGACCGGTCGTCCCGGTCAGGGCAAGCTCGTGCCAGGCGAGCCCGGAGGCCGCGGTGAGGGAGCTCGGCACGAGCCACGGCGCCTCGCGGTAGTAGAGATTGGTCATCACCAGGACGGTCGCCGGATGCTCGAAGAACCGGTCGGGCATCTTCTCGAGCGTGAGCCGGACGTCCTCGAGGCTGATCTCCTTGCCGACGATGTAGAACGGCATCGTGGCGAAGCGGCTATGCATCGCCCGCATGACGCGCGTCAGCACCGTGCCGTCCCCGACGCCCGCATCGAAGATGCGCACCGACGGCGGGCGCGGATGGAGGTTCGCGAGCTCCAGCTTCACGCGCTGCGCGACCACCGCCTTTTCCGAGCAGGTGCTCACGAAGAGCAGGTACTTCTGGCGGTTGTCGAAGAAGCGGAAGTTGCGGTCCTG
>Ga0105107_10000722_pt1 | contig 21169 bp, 17 predicted proteins | sample PPLLaktember2015_6_FD_79335 | JGI IMG/M metagenome (GOLD analysis project Ga0105107, IMG submission 79335) | Freshwater sediment microbial communities from Prairie Pothole Lake near Jamestown, North Dakota, USA - PPLs Lake P8 Core (1) Depth... | ecosystem: Environmental > Aquatic > Freshwater >... | reverse complement strand
GGATATCATCCTGACTTACTTCGCGAAGGAAGCGGCGCACATCCTCGATGCACAGCACTGAAGGACCGATTGATAGCATGTTCCTGACACCGAATTCCGACGCGCTGTTCGACGAAGCGCAAAAGCTCATTCCCGGGGGAGTCAACTCACCGGTGCGGGCTTTCCGATCCGTGGGTCGTACGCCCCTGTTCATCGAGCACGCGTCGGGGTCGCGGCTCCGGGACGCTGACGGACATTCCTATATCGACTATGTCGGATCGTGGGGGCCGATGATCCTTGGCCACTCCCATCCACGGGTTGTTGAGGCGATCAGGAGGACCGCACTGAACGGCACGAGTTTCGGCGCACCCACTGCTCTCGAAGTGCGCATGGCGGAATTAATCACGACGATGGTCCCGTCTATCGAAATGGTGCGCATGGTGAATTCGGGCACCGAGGCGACCATGAGCGCCATCCGCCTTGCGCGCGCGTACACCGGCAGAGAAAAAATCATCAAATTTGAAGGATGCTACCACGGGCATGCCGATTCGTTCTTGATCAAGGCCGGATCCGGTGCAATGACCCTGAGCGTGCCCGACAGTCCGGGAGTGCCGGCGGGAACCGCGGCAGGCACGTTGACGGCGGGCTTCAACGACTCCGATTCTGTGCGCAATCACTTTGCATCCTGCCGAAACGAGATTGCAGCGGTCATCGTCGAGCCGGTTGTGGGAAACATGGGATGCGTGCCTCCGGAACCGGGTTTCCTGCAGGATCTGAGAGACCTCTGCACAGAAAACGGTGCATTGCTGATTTTCGACGAAGTGATGACGGGATTCCGGGTGGCCCGGGGCGGCGCGCAGGGGTTGTACGGCATCGATCCGGATCTCACCACGCTCGGGAAGATCATCGGTGGTGGACTCCCGGTCGGTGCCTACGGTGGAAAGAAACAGATCATGGAGATGGTGGCGCCTTCGGGGCCGATGTACCAGGCAGGTACCCTCTCGGGCAATCCCCTGGCAATGGCCGCGGGGCTGGAGACTCTCTCCATTATCAATGAGGATGCGGACTTCTATACAACCCTCAATCAGAAAGCAGGCCGTCTGAGCGCGGGCATTCAGCGGGTCATGGACGGTATCTGGCTCCCGCTCCGCCAGAACCGTGTGGGTTCTATGTTCACGCTTTTCTTTGCCAGTCAACCGGTGCGCGACTACGCATCGGCGGCGGTGGCGGACCGTGAACAATTCGGAGCGTTCTTTCGTGAAATGCTCGGCCGCGGCGTCTACCTTGCACCATCCCAATTTGAGGCGGCTTTCATCTCTGCCGCGCACAGCGATGAGGATATTGACAGGACCATTGAGGCGGTGCGGGAGTCGTTGAACGCGGTGATGGAACGAAGCGCGAAGTGATCCCGGTGTCCCGTGCGCCCGGTCGACCCGGGGACTACTCCTTCCTTGACAGGGTGATTTCCGTCCCTTCTTTCATCCGCACACCATCGAGAAAACTCCGGAACACCGGATATGCCGCCGGCATCAGGTCTTCTCCCCGCAGTTGCACTCTCATGGCAAGCCATGCGGAATCCGGTTGCGCGGCTATGCGCCACTCGCTTCTCCCGCATGGCGCCAGGAGCGAATCTGCAGAAGTCCGAGTCTGATGCCGCCAGCCAAGCGGAGCCCAGATTGTGAGCCGGAGGGTGGACTCCGAAGGGTACCGGAATCTCACAGGGTACGTGCGCTGCTGTTCGCGGAAGTAGTCCGCCAATGGTGATGTGTTGAACGCCCAGGGACGGATGACGAGCAGTGACTCGCGTCGCACGCCGAATGACGGGGCGCGGAATGTGTAGGCCACCGTCAATGTGTCCTGCGGCGGACGCACCGAAGGGGGGGTATAGCTCACGAGCGTGGCTCCCGGACACCGGTGGGCCAACGACGTCCCGAGCCACTGGCGTACGTCAGTCGTGTCCGCAACCCGCAGGTCGTTCCGCAGCTCCAGGGCTGAGGCACCCGTGAACACCGTTTTTCCATTGACCAACGCCGAGCCATCGGTGTTGAGTTCCACCGTCCAATCCAGGGCGGCAGCGTTTGCTGATGCGGAGACCTGCGGCGTGAACGCACGGAAACCGTTGGTTCCCATTCCGGCGACAATCACCGGCACACCCTGATCGTACCAGGGGAGCGTGCCGAAGGTCCCGGCTTTGTCGGTCGCATCAAGCCAGATCCCTCCCGGTGCGACATCAGGCGCGTATCCGATGAGGTGATTGAACTGCAGTGCCGACGGGAGAAGTGTGTCGGCCCTGCCGTTGTGCCAAGTGCTGATCAGCACAGGCCTCACATCGATGTTCACTGCGCGCGCCATCGCGCTCAACAGCATCACCAGGTCCTTGCAGTCGCCGTAGCGCTTCGCGAACACATCGTCGGCACTGTGCGGCTCGTACCCACCAACGCCGATCTCGATCGCGACGTACCTCACCTGGTCACGCACCCATTCGAACAAGCGGCGGAGTCGATCAATGTCGGAGTCCGCGGTGCGTGTCAAGCTTTCGGCCATTGCTTCGACGTCGGTTCCCCCGACGTTGTGTTTGCCGACAATCTCTGCGTACCAGTGTGCAACATCCTCCCAAGACTTGAAGCCGACGGGGGCAAGCGCAATGCGCGTGGCGACTTCCTGGCCGGGGGGCATTCCGAACTCGCTCCGGAGCGGAGGTAAATCGCGGGCTTCCCATACGTGCGTGGACCGGAATCCGGCGGGTGCGGTTGTTACTGCAGGGACTATCGGCATCCCGTACGATCTGTAGACGACTTCCCAGTCACCCGGTTTCACCAACGTAAACCGCGAAAGGGCCACCGGTGCGTCGTCCTGGAATGTCCACGAATGCCAAAATGTTCTTCCTTTGATAGTGACGCGATACCTGTACTCGATAATGGCACCATCCTCGATGGCCGGCAAGGTGAAGATTTTGGCCCGCTGGTCGGAGAAGAAAACGAAGTTCGGATAGAGACTGACGTCGAAGATATCCGTGCTCTGCAAGGGAACAATGCGCCCACCCGGCTCAATTGTGCGGGCCTGAATGCCGTCGACGGCCGACGTGGACCCATAAGGAATGATGATGTTGGCAAAACGCTGGCCGCGGGGCTTCAGTATGCGGACGATGCGATGCCGCTCGAACATGCTGAGCCCGATTTCCCCGCCGCTGTTGATCTCCATAGATCCTTCGTCCAGCATGACCACGGCGCCGGCGTCGGGGTTCTGCAATCCGGCGGACACTGTATCGCGGAGAGCCGCACGGAGCTGGTCGTCGTCGAGCCATGTCGTCGATCCGCTGCAGGATGCCAGGAGCAGCGCAGAAGCCGGGAGTACGGCGGAGAGGAACAATCGATTCATGATGACAGCCCCGTAGTGCAGGGCAAAATAGCACCCCGGGACGAAAGATGCTACTGGCGGGCCCTTGCTTTTCTGGTTCCATCGTGTTACGTTTTAAATAAACGTGCTACTATGCCCACTCACCGTCTGGTCCGTTTCGGGGTCTCGATCGACGCCGATCTGCTTCGTGCATTCGACAAATTCATCGATCATGCGGGCTATGGGACGCGCTCGGAGGCCTTCCGCGATCTGATGCGGGCACGGCTGGTGGAAGAGCGCATCCAGGACCCGGATGCAGAGGCGTTTGGGGTCCTGACGCTGGTATACAACCATCACCAGAGGGACCTGGAGGAAAAGCTGACTGATGTGCAGCATCACGCGCATCATCAGATTATCAGCACAACACATGTCCACCTCGATCATGACAATTGCATGGAAGTGATTCTGCTCCGTGGAACGGTGGGCACCGTGCGTTCGCTTGCCACGGCACTGGCGAGTTTCAAGGGTGTCAAGCACAGCAATATTTCGCTGACGTCTATCAGCGACTTTGCCTGAGGAGCATAAATGAGCAAGCCGTGCAACATACTCGCTGTGCTGCTGTTGCCGGTCCTCGGTTTCGGACAGGCGTCGCGCGACACCGCCCGCACCTATGTTCTTGATCCGGTCGTCATTACCGGAACGAACATCGAAGTGCTCAGGAGCACCGTGCCGAACGCTGTGTCCATCGTGAGCCGGGAAGACATACGCCGAAGCGGAGAAACGTCAATGCTCGCGGTCCTCAACAAAGTGGTGCCCGGACTCTTCGTAACCGAGCGGGGCGTGCTGGGGTACGGTGTGTCAACGGGGGCGGCGGGTGGTATATCCATCCGTGGTGCCGGGGGAAGTCCCACCACTGGTGTCCTGGTGCTTACCGACGGTCGCCCGCAGATGATGGGCTTGATGGGGCATCCGTTGTCCGACACGTATGTGACGGCAGGCGTAGAGCGGGTCGAGGTTATCCGCGGACCCGCGTCGTTGCTGCACGGCACGAACGCCATGGGCGGGGTGATCAACATCATCTCGTCACCCATATCGGGTGGTGGCTGGAACGCCGATGCGTCGGCTGCGGGAGGCAACCACGGCACATACAAATTGGAAGGGGGTGTTGCACTCGGTGGGCGACAGGGCGGGGTCGCCATCCGCGGCAGCAGGAACGAAACCGCCGGGCATCGTCCGTACTCCTCCTTCAAGATCAATAACGGTTCCATCCGGGGAAGCATCGCATTTTCCCCCGAGTATGTGCTCAGCACCGATGCGAGTGTCTCGGGATTTCGCACGTACGATCCGGGGCCCGTTGCCGCACCCAGGGTCAACAATTGGGTTGACATCATACGCGGGAGTTCGGGGTTTGCTCTCGAAAACCGGTATGCGAACGTCCAGGGAGCGCTGAAGGCTTACTTCAATTTCGGTGTACACGACATCTACGACGGTTTTCATTCGACAGACAACAATATCGGAGTGATGTTGTATCAGGGCATCACGCTTGGCGAAGGGACGATACTTACCGCCGGAGTGGAATACATGAACTACGGCGGAGAAGCGTACAACACGAAGACCAGCATCGATTACGGGACGCGCCGTCAATCTGAATCCGGGCTGTACGCGTTAGTGCAGCAGGAAGTGTTTTCTGCTGCAACGGTGAATGCCGGGCTCCGCCTGAACAACAGCAATGTCTACGGTAGCTTTCTCGTTCCGCAATTTGGCGTTTCATGGCGTATTGACGCAATGACGACGCTCCGTGGATCCGCGGCGCAGGGTTTCCGCAGTCCGACCATCCGTGAACGTTATCTCTTTCCGGCTCCGAATCCCGATCTGGATCCCGAATTGATGTGGAACTACGAAGTGGGACTGTTGCGGGCGTTTGGCGAGGTTGTCACTCTGGAGTTCACCGCATTCCAGTCGGAAGGGAAGAATATCATCCGCATCGAAGGGTTCTTCCCCAACCTCAGACTCCGCAACTCGGGGGCGTTCGTCCACCGCGGCGTCGAGCTGTCAGGGAACGTCCGTCTCACATCGTCCATAGCCTCCGAGCTGACCTACGGCTATCTGGATGCCGGAGAACAGACCATGGCCAGCCCGCGTCACAAGCTCTACGCGGGTCTTTACTACGTCCGCGGTATGCTTGCTGTGAATGCCGGTGTGCAATATGTGGCAGGACTCTATGGAGCGGACAGGTCGCAGATAGCCCTGCCCGACTACTTGCTTCTGCAGGGACGTGTAACAGTCACGCCATTGCCCCGGATGTCTCTCTTCATCTCAGGTGAAAACCTGTTCAACCGGAGCTACATGACCATGGCGGGCTATCCGATGCCCAGCCGGACGGTTATTGGAGGTGTACGGTGGGAGATGCACTGACCGGGGGGATCGACCTCCGCGGCAAAGCCTCTGTTGCGCCGCGGCAACTCGCCTTTGGCGGACTTTTTGGAGCTGCGGCACTTGCCTTGCCGGCCCTGTTTCACCTCGTGCAGCTCGGGCACGTGTTCATGCCGATGTACATACCGCTGATGGTGTTGCCGTTTTTCGTTCGCTTCGGAGTAGCGGGAATAACAGCCCTGCTCGTTCCCGTGCTTTCGGCGTTGATCACAGGCATGCCGCCGCTGATTCCGCCCGTCGCGCCGGTAATGTCTGTCGAGCTGGCCTTGATGGCAGCCGTCCTCGCAATGCTGCGCGTGCGCTGGCCGCGTGTAACCCCTGTCGCGCTCCTGGCACCGGTCCTCATCGCGGGCCGGTTCGTCAATGCCGGCCTCATGTATCTTGCCGCAGGTGCACTTGACCTTCCTGCCGGATTTGTAGCAGGCATTTCGTTCGTCGCGGGCTGGCCCGGGGTTTTGTTGATGATATTCGTCATCCCTCCCATCGCACTCCTCGCCCGGAGACTCCATGGGTGACGTGCAGAAGGAGGCGTATTTCGATGAACTCTCCTCCCGCTGGGACGGGTTCACAGACCACGACCAGGTCCGTGCCACGCTCAGAATCGAACTGGACCGCATGGACCTGGCACCTGATGAACATGTGGTTGATCTCGGATGCGGCACGGGGAATCTGACTGCCGTGCTTCTGGAAAAGCTTGGGCCGGGTTCAGTCATCACGGCGGTGGACTTTTCGGCCGCGATGATTGAAAAGGCGCGCGGGAAATTTCCCGATCCACGGGTCCGTTGGTGCAGGGCAGATTCTGTGGCTTTGCCGCTGACCCGATCGAGCTGCGATCGAGTCATCTGTTTTTCTGCGTGGCCCCATTTTCCGCATCCCCCGGCTGTGCTGCTGGAGATGAACAGGGTGCTCCGCGATGGCTCTGTCTTCACGATTCTGCACATCAACGGTCGTGCAACTATTAACCAGATTCATTCATCGGCCGCACAGGCAATCGTGCAGGATCTGCTCCCTCCTGCAGCGGATGTTGCAGCATTGTTCCCAACGGCCGGGTTCGTCGTGGAAGAGTGTGAGGACAGTCTCGACCGATACTGTATTACCGGAAGAAAGTTGCGGAACCACTCATGATCCGCATGAACCCGCGACGTGAAGTTCACCCCCTTGCGGGAGTTCTGGCTGGTTTCGGGCTGATCGCGGCGTGTCTCGTGCTGCCGGTGAGTCATGCCTCCGGAACAATTTTACTCGTTGTCCCGATTGCCATCGCGCTGTTGCTCATCCGGCCGGATCCTGCAAAATTCCTGCGCCTTCTTGGAGCCACGCTGGTGGTCTATTTACCGATGCTCCTCGTTCTCCCGCGATCGTCCGTTGCGCAGGGCGCGGCTACTACACTTGTCGGGGTGACGATGCTGGGGACCATGGGTTATCCGGCGTTGCACGACGCTGTAACGCGTTTGCCGCTGCCCGGTATGGTGAGACTTCTCCTCCTGCAGATTCTGCATCAGGCGTCTGTCCTGCTCCGCGAGACGGTGAAGATCAAGCATGCGATTGTGGTCCGCGGGGCCATCCCGCGGGGTTTCGGTGGGTGGGAATTGCTCCACGCGCTTCCGCGGGTGTGGATCCCGCGGGTGATTTTCAAAGCAAACCGGGTGGCCCACGCTCTGGAAATGCGGGGTTACGGCTCTCCGGTTCCGCCGCCACGTGACCGGACGTGGCATTCCTTCGATGTTGCTTCTCTCATGATTTGTTCGGGGGTTCTCATAGCCGCCCTCGCCCTCCGGGTGATACTATGACAACATCAACCGATTGCGTCCTCGGCTTTCGCAATGTCACCGCACGGTACCCGAGCGCATCCGGCGCAGCATTGCATGATTGTTCCTTCAACCTGAAGCGGGGGGAACATGCTGCGTTGCTCGGCCTCAACGGGTCAGGGAAGACGACGTTGCTTCTCGCTGTGGTCGGACTGGTGGAAACGACGGGAGAGATCAGCGTCGACGGTGTGGCGCTGCGTTCATCGACGCTGAATGTGATCCGCGCCAGCATCGGGATGCTCTTCTCCACACCGGAAGACCAGCTGCTTTTCCCACGAGTTCTGGACGATGTGGCGTATGGTTTGTTGCGGAAGGGGGTCGTCCCCGCGGAGGCCCTTGCGCGCGCGCGGGAGGCGCTACACACCTTCGGTGTGGAAGAGCTTGCGGACAAGGAGCCGTACGAATTGTCTCATGGGCAGCGCCTGAGGGTCGCGCTCGCCGGCGTGCTCATTGTGAAGCCGCCAGTGCTTCTCCTGGACGAAGCGACCGCGGCGCTGGATCCCCCCAGCCGGCGTGCGCTTGCGCAGGTCTTGAGGGAAACCGACTCTGCATTCCTCCTCGCCACGCATGATCTGGCCACGGCACAGGAAAGTTGCGGCCGTTTCCTGTTACTGGAAAACGGCCGCATTGTCGCCGACACGCCCATCCTCGATGAGATCCGTCATCGGATCGAAGGGGAATGATCCTCCCCGCTGTTATTTCAGCATCCGGTCCACTAGGTCCTCGCGGTCCACAATGGAATCTTCCCCGAACCAGATTGTCCAGAGGACCTTTGCGAAGACGGCATTGGCAATTGCCGGCTTGTCCGTAGCCTGCACCTGCGCCTGCACGACGCCGCCGGGTAACCAGCGCAGAATGAAGCGGTCATTCTCCTTGACATCTCCCGTGAAGTAACCCAGGAATTGTTCTACGAGCGGGGCAATGACCTTCTGTTCATCCTTCGAGGCATTCTCCTCAAATCCGTCCTTGTAGGCATCCCGTATCTGCTCCTTGCTCACATCCCGTACGAACTCCATCGTGAGCTGTTTCGCTTTTCCGTCGGTCAGGACGGCAGCATAGAGACTTTTTTCGTTGCCTTTGGGGAGGTCCTGCATGTAGTGGGCAATCGCATACACCTTGATAATCAGTTTCTTCCGGACTGTGGTTCCCGTTAATGCGAGGGTGAGGTCCTTCCCGTCGTGGGGAACCGTGATCGTTGTGGGGAATATCTTCCCGGTGGAGTTTTCCTTTACGGTTTCCTGAGCGTTCAGCAGTGGTGTGCAGGCCAGGAGGGCAGTGGCAAGCAGGGCTGAGTGGCGGAGCTTCATCTGATTGGTCCTTGTATTGTGGTCTGAGCGGATTTCCGATTGTGGTGCGACGGGTCGCTGGGTAGTCGAATGGTCAATGGTAAGCAGATCCGTGGGGAGAAGCAACCGGTGTCTGGGGCCAGACCCCTGTGTGTATGCGAAGTTCATGGGGTCTGACCCCAATCCTTTGCCCCGATCTTTTGCAATTCTGTCCTCCGTTTGCTACAATATACCCGTCAGCTCCACCTACGCGGCGAGGAATCCCAACAGCTCCCCAGCAACACCTACCAGAGGAATCCCATGAGTCCCGAATCGATGTCTGAACAGGTCTACGTCCACGCGCGCGACCGCTACGCCCAACTGGGAGTAGACACGGAAGCAACAATGAAGGCTCTGCAATCAGTGTCGCTCTCCCTGCATTGCTGGCAGGGGGACGATGTGCACGGATTCGAGACCGTCGATACCGGGACCACCTCGGGTGGGATTCAGGTGACTGGCGGGTATCCCGGCCGTGCCCGCACCATTCAGGAACTGCAGCGCGACCTGGAACAGGCTTACGCATTGATACCCGGCAGACACCGGCTGAACCTCCACGCGATGTACGGAGATTTCGGCGGCAAGAAAGTCGATCGTGACAGCATCGAGCCAAGCCACTTTCGCACATGGATGGATTGGGGGCAGGAGCACAATATCCCGCTCGATTTCAACTCCACTTGTTTCGCCCATCCGCAAGCCGACAGCGGCTTCACGTTGAGCAGTCTCGACGCCGGCATCCGTGATTTCTGGATCGAACACGTGCATCGATCCCGCGAAATCAGCGCGGTGATTGGGAAAATGCAGGGCGTACCGTGTATCCACAACCTCTGGATCCCGGACGGCGCAAAAGACATAACTGTGCGGCGGTTCGCTCACCGGGCCGCACTGCGCGGTGCTCTGGATATCATCTTCACCAAGCGCTACGAGTCTGAAGAGATGAAAGACGCTGTGGAAAGCAAGCTGTTCGGGATAGGCAGCGAATCTTTCGTCGTCGGGTCGCACGAATTTTACATGGGCTATGCCCTGTCCCGCAAAGTCATGCTCTGTCTCGATCTGGGCCACTTCCATCCGACCGAAAGCGTGGCAGACAAGATTTCCTCGTTGCTCCTGTACGTCAACGAACTTCTCCTGCACGTCAGCCGCGGTGTTCGGTGGGACAGCGATCACGTGGTGATTGTCAATGACGAAGTGAGTGCACTTGCAGAGGAGATCATCCGCGCGGATGCCCTGCAGCGCGTGCACATCGCGCTCGACTTCTTCGACGGCAGCGTGAACCGGATCGGCGCCTGGGTACTCGGCTCCCACTCGACCCTGAAGGCCCTTCTCCACGCCCTCCTCGAACCCCGCAAGCGCTTGGAACAACTCGAGGCGGAAGGGGATTTTGTCGGCCGCCTCGCAATGCTCGAAGAGATGAAGTCCATGCCGTTCGGTTCGGTGTGGGAAACGTATTGCACGCGTGCCGGGGTGCCGTACGGCGAGGGTTGGATGAACGTCATTCGTGACTACGAGCGGAAGGTCCTCCGTGCCCGCGGCTGATTCGTGCCCGCGAGTGAATCGTGACTGCGAGTGAATCGTGCCCGATGGCCGTCCTGAAGTGCCTCCGGCGTTCGGTGCCCAATGTCCGTCCCGGATCTGTGTAACCCGGTGATTGAAAGGACCCATCCATGACATATGCTCTACTGCTTGCCTTGCTTCTGCAGGGTCAGCAGCTCTTTCCGGATTTCTTGAAGAGTCTCGAGCGTACGCCGGTGCGGGACCGCGCCACTCTTGCGGCGACGTTTCTGGCCGGACGCCGGACGCCGCTGGTGGAACAGGACTCACTTCTGCATTTTGTCTGGTTCGGTCGAGCGGATTCCGTATTCGTCAACGGTTCGTTGCAGAAGGGGTGGCGCTCGGCCGAACGCCTTCATGCCATTCCCTGCGGAGACACTGCCGGCTCCCCGAGGTTCTTCTATCGCTCATACACAGTGCCGCCTGATTCGCGCCTTGAGTACAAGTTTGTTGTGGACGGTGTCTATCAGCTTGATCCGGGCAATCGCAGGGTGACGCCTCCCGGTGACTTTCAAAACTCCGAGGCCGTCATGCCCGGGTTCCACATGTCCGCGCTTTCGGCATTGCGCGAGGGCATCAAGCGCGGAACCGTGGACACGCTGAAGTTCGCCAGCCGGGATCCCAAGATCAAGCCGCGCAGTGTAACCGTGTATCTCCCGCCAGGTTACGGGAGCCTGAGCAATCTGCCCGTGGTCTATGTTCACGATGGGGAATCGGCATTTCGCTATGCGGCCTTTGCCAACATCATTGATAATCTGATCGCCGACAATCAGCTTCCGCCGATCATCGGCGTATTCGTGCCGCCCGTCGACAGGGAGCGGGAGTACATCGGTCTGACGACGCCCGAATATATCGCCGCCTTCTGTGACGAGCTTGTGCCCCTCATCGATAGCATTTATCGCACCTCGCCGACACCCGAGCATCGTGGTGTGATGGGGATCTCGAGCGGCGGACACATTGCCCTGGTGATGGCCGTCGTTCGTCCTGATCGTTTTCGCCGCGTCGCCGGGCAATCGTCGACGATCAGTCCCATTCTCCGGTCAGCTCTTGCCGTGCGCCGCCAGTCGTCACCCCTACCGCCGACCATGAAGGTCTGGATCGATTGCGGTCTCTATGACATCAAGAACGACGAATATGATTTCCTTGCGCAGAACCGGGAATTCAGCGAGGAACTCGCCCGTGACGGCGTTGCCGTTAACTACCGCGAAGTGCATGACGGGCACGATTGGGCGAGCTGGCGGGAGCGTACTCCGGAGATCCTGCGTTTCTTCTTTTCCAGATAGCAATCCATCGCTCCCGACACTTTCATCGGAGGTAATCCATGCGTCAGATTCTTGTCCTCTATGTTTTCCTTGTGGCGTTGCCCGGCTTTATGCGTGCCGATGTCCCGTACGAACGCTACTTCACCGACGCGACCATGCGGATCGACTACTATCATACGGGGACAAAAGGGGTGGAGCAGTTCAGCATGGACCGTGTGTATCAGGAAGGTCCCTGGCCGGGTTCGCGCACGCGGCTGCTTGACACGTTGAACATCGGCGAATTCCTGGTGCGTGTCTACGATCAGGCCACGAACGTGCTGTTGTATTCCCGGGGTTTTTCGTCGATGTTTCAGGAATGGCAGACCACCGATGAGGCGGCCGCCGGAGCCTACCGTACATTTGAAGAGACCGTGCGCTTTCCGTTTCCACGGCGAAAGGTGCAGGTAACCATTGCCCGGCGCGACAAACGCATGGTGTTTCATGACCTCTTCTCGCTGACCGTCGATCCAAACGACCCGACAGCGGTCCAGAAGGAAAAGGCCGCCGGCGCGTACCGTACAGTGCCGCTGATGTCCAACGGGCCGTCATCCGGGAAGGTCGACATTCTCATCCTCGGCGACGGCTACGCTAAAGAAGACATGGAGAAATTCCGCAAAGACGCCGAGCATTTCAACAACGTGATGTTCAGCACCAAACCCTTCAGCAATCACAAGAAAGACTTCAACGTCTGGACGATTGAAGTGCAATCCGATGAGACGGGTATCGACATTCCGGACAAGAATGTCTGGAAGCGGAATGCCCTGGGTTCACAATACAATACGTTTGGATCGCCACGGTACGTGCTGATCGCGGACAATCGCAAGCTGCGTGACATCGCTGCCTCCGCCCCGTACGATTGCCTCTGCATCCTGGTGAATGACACGCGGTACGGCGGCGGCGGCATACTCAATCTCTATACGACGACGTACACCAAAGAGGAAAAAGCGGATCAGCGATGGCAGATGGATTATGTGTACGTGCATGAATTCGGCCATTCGTTCGCCGGGCTCGGCGACGAATACTATGGATCGTCAACTGCATACAACGAATTCTATCCCGCGGGGATCGAACCGTGGGAACCGAACATCACTGCGCTGCTCGATAAGAAAGACATTAAATGGAAGAGGTTCCTGACACCAGGTGCCACACTGCCGACACAGTGGAGCAAAGCGTTGTATGACAGCCTCGAGGCCGAACGGGGGAAGCTTGACCGGCTGGCACCGGACTATTACGCCAAGCGAGAGCCTCTCATGAAGGCTTCGCAGCAGATCCTCAAGAATGCGGACCTGGCCGGGAAAGTCGGCGCGTTTGAAGGTGCGGGGTATGTGGCGAAGGGACTATACCGTCCGTCACTCGATTGCCGCATGTTCTCTCTCAGCACGGTGGATTTCGATCCGGTATGCAGCGCAGCTATTGAGAGGGTGATTAAGACGCACACGAAGTAGGGGGGCTACAATGGCATGCGGCACGAGGCATGAGGCATGAGGCATGAGGCATGAGGCACGAGGAGATCCGACCCTCCTGCCCAGTGCCCGGTGCCTCGTGCCTTCCTGTTACGCTTTAGGTTTCCTTGCGAGGAGCCACCAGAGAACAAGTGCCCCCAGGCCGATAATGCCTGCGTAGAGCACGAACTTCAGGTCAAACTTTGTCTTGGCGAGTTCGCTCACCAGCTTATCAAGCGAAGCGTATTCTTCTTTCCCGAGCATTCCGTCACGAGTAAGAGCATCCCGCCACTCCTTATCGATCTTTGCCTTCCAGATCTCCTCCACGAAGACCGATGGATCATCGCCGCTGGTCTGCAGTGACTGAACGTAGGTCCTGATAGATGCGGAAAAACCGGGTCCATCAGAGAAGGGCATGATCTGAATTTGCCTGGAGGTGAATTCCCGCTCCACGGCAGACCAGAAGGATTTCTGCAACCTGGCATTCCATTCACCGAGGAGTGAATCGACCTGTTGGACCTGAGCCGCGGCAGATGAGCGGGAGGAGGCGGTGACGGATTCCGTGCGCTTTGGGGACGATGTCCTGGCGGCGCCTGGCATCTGCCCGGCAATGCCAACCGCTTGAATCTTATCGCTCAGGCCTTTCCATCGCCCTGCAAACTGACGGTAGTTATCAAGCAATGCAGCATAGTCCTTCCCCTGCAGCTCGGTTGCACCGAGGAATCGTACGTTATCCGCCGCAATGGAGTAGACGCGATTGACCAGGTTGTTGTCTGTCAGCTTTGTGGACAACGCTTCCCGCTGGACGTCATCGAGAGTCGCCAAATCCTGGCCGTAGGGCATGAAGATTGAATCCACGAGGGCGAACATCAACTTGTCGCGTGCCTGGAGCATGTTCTCAAGCCGGCGCACGGTCTCCCGCAACGCCGTAGCATTTGTCTTATTCACCTTCAGCTCGGCGAAAAGCCTGTCACGTTCGACGGAGAGGGTATCCAGGCGATAGGTGAGAGTCTGGATCGCTCCTTCCATTTCTGCCATCCGTGTCCCCTGTGACTCGATTGTGCGGACCCGCAGGAGGGTGCGTTCATGCCGCTCCCTCATTTCCTTCATTCTGCTGGTGAAGGTTTCCGGGTACAGAGCCTTGTCCAGGAACTCGCTGTGCGGCGAGAAATCCATCTCGAAGCCGTCGATCGCGTTCTTGAGAGAGTCCAGTTGTGCCGTGCTGACCGCGGCATCGATCTGGGTCCTGAGAACCGCAGCACGATCTTCAAAATCGCGTTTGATTGCGAAGTCGGATTCCTGAGCCGGAACAGTCAGGAAGGGAATGAGGACTATGATAAACGCGAGTGTACAGAGTGCTGAGCGCCCCATTACTTTGTTCCTTCGACAATGTCGGATGACGTAAGCATGCGTGAATTGGACCCGCCGTCGATGAGCTCAATATAAGGCGGGCGGAGATTGAACGCGGGCGACACAAGGCCAGTCGCGCTCACATCAATGGCCGACGATTGCACCAGAGTTCCGGTGCCCTGAGTGAAGACATACACATGTTTGAATCCGGGGCCTGTGATGAAATAGTAGCCCTCGTGATTCCGGATGGCGCGGAGTGTGATGCCCCGTAGTGCCGTAGAATCCGCGAATTCTGCCATCGCCAGCCCGGCCACGGGGAAGGTAAGGGCGTAGCGAACATCTTCAACGGTATTTGCAGCGGTCACCGTGAGCGGACTCTCAACCGGCCAACCGTAGTTCACATGTTCCAGAGTCAGGGAGGAGCAGGCAGGGAGGCCGAACGCGAGTGCTGCCATAGCGAGTATTGCCATGCGTGAGTGCACCAACGGTGTTGTCTCCTTCATATGATGAAAAGTTGAAAAAGTGACAAATGATACAAAGAATCCTACGTTTGTGCAAGCCTGTTGCTTTATTGCACCCATTGGCGTATCTTTCCTCAGGGTTCCTGCCTCACGATAGACCGCAAGCACACACCGGCGCAATATGGGAAAAACCGCAAAAGCTGAAGAGAAAAAATCCGTTCTCATTGTGGAAGACAGCCTTGACTTCTCCAATCTCCTGAAGTTCATCGTCGAAGATGACGGGTACAAAGGTGTCCAGTTCCCCATTGCGGGGGAAGACATCGTCACTGCCGTGAAGGAATTAAAACCCGGGGTCATATTGATGGACCTGGCCCTTCGCCGGAAGGGCGGTCTGGAATTCATCAGCGACCTGCGGAACGATCCGGGAACGAAGGACGTTCCGGTCATCGTGATTACCGGCAGAGATCTGGGGCAACGCGAAGTATTGGATCTACAGTCACGCGGCGTTCGCTACCTCCGGAAGGGACGCGTGGAGATGCACGAGATCAGGCGAGAGATCCGGAATGCCATGCTCGGCAAGAGTGCCGCAGAGGTGCCGGTGAAGGCCAAGCCCGCCGCGGAAAGGACCCCCAAGTGAGAGTCTTCTGCCCTGCTCTGCTCAGCGACAAGTATTTGCCGACGAAGTGCGCGCATCGTGCAGTCAAGGGGGGACAAAACGTGTCGCCGGCGGTGGAGTGGACGGAGGCTCCGGGTGGGGTACAGTCGTTTGCAGTCTCCATGATTGACCGGCATCCCGTTGCGCACAACTGGGTTCACTGGTTTGTGGTCAACATTCCTGCGTCGGCGCGTGCAATTCCTGAATCTGCTTCGGGAATGCACCGGGGGCTTCCCGCTGACAGCTTGGAACTCAGAAATTCCTACGGCGAGAACGGGTACGGAGGGCCGAAACCTCCGCGCGGGTCAGGTGTCCACGAGTATGAAATCACCGTACACGCCCTCGATATCCCTTCGCTCTCGCTCGGGCCCTACGCAACGCTTGCCGAATGTACTGCCGCGATGCACGGACACGTGCTCGCCTCCGCATGCGTCATCGGCACCTTCCAACAATAATTTCCCCCCCCCGCTCAGGCTTTACCCGGCTTGAACACCACACCCTGACTCTTGTGCCCGTTGATCCTCACCGTGATTCCCTCGGTGAACCTCAGGAGCCTCGTGAATCGAAATTCCTCTTCCGCCCGTTGTTCCCGGAGCCACTCCCAATCGATGAATGACAACGGCATCGTAGAATTGACAGTGAAATAGCCCACACGGAACGAGGTGATGTTCTGAAAGAAATGCGAACCCTGTGACGGGGTGATGAACATATCCTTGAATCCCGATTCAATGATGACACACGCACCCGCAATCTGGTCCCACGTCACGGGAATCCCCAGCCACGGATCCATGCTCCCCCAACGGCCGACGCCGATAATCACGTAGGGACGCCGTTCGGTGGTCAGCCGGGCGTTGATTCTGCTGATTTCTTCCGCCACCTCCACACTCTTCGAGCGGTCGAACGTTTGCACGTCGACAACAACAATGTCGAGAATGTTGTCGAAGACACCGTTGCCGAGCACCTGCTGGCTGCGGCAGATCAACAATCCGGCATCATCGATATCCACGTTTAGCTCCTCGCGCTCCAGGCTGAGCACGAGGGGCCGGATTTGCAGCAGTGCGAACTCCTTCGGTGAACCTTGTGGTACCTTCAGGTTCACCGCCCACTCGATTTCCACCTGAGTCCCCATTCCCCAGGTGCCCAACTCAAGAATCAGCTCCAGGATCTCCGGCAGGGGGAAGACCCGGTGTTTCAGGATCGGTGCAAAAGTCACTACGCGTCTCCCCGGTCTTGAGATGCCATCGTACACCGTGTCGTTCTCGGGCGAATAGGTGGATCCCACGGCTGTAAGGGTCTCATCTTCCTCAGCCGAGACCAGATCGTATTTCTTGATGAAAATATCCGGCTCATCGGGCACCGGGTTGTTCAGCCCTGCAGGGAGGTCGAGCGCCAGGAACTCTTGCTGGGCGCTCCGGATCGTTTCGCGCGTAGAAAAGAACTGCATGAGGTGGCGCGGATAGCGCGGACAGAAGCGTACGGTGTTTCCTCCGTCGACCACCATTCTCCCGAGACCGAGGACCACCTGCACAATGCCGTCGGTGGCGGTCTGTGGCGGAACGGGGTAGAAGTTGTAGGATTTGGCCACGCCGGCAAAGTCGGGGTAGAATCTGGTGTTCCGCGAAGCGCCGACCATCCGCTGTATGACCACGGCCATTTTCTCCTCTTCCAACCGGTAGGCGGTCGCCTTCATGTAGTCCTTCGACCGTTGAGCGAACGTCGAGGCATACACCAGTTTGATGCTCTGCATCAATTCAAGGAGGCGGATGTTGTGGTCCGGATTATTGTTCGGGATCATGAACGTGGCGTACACGCCTGCGAACGGCTGGTACTGGGAGTCTTCAAGCACGCTTGACGAACGGACGGCAAGCGGCCCCCGGACGATATCCAGGAAATCCGACAACTTCTTGACAACGTCCTGCGGGAAGTGGGGCGATTCTTTGAAGCGGGTGTGGAGTTCCCGGTCGTCACGCGTACTGAGAGCGAAAGCTTCCAGGTTATTATCTGCAAGGAATCTATCGAAGACATCAGTGGCGACAACGATCGCGGATGGGACGGTGATTTCCACCTCGGTAAAATGGTCACGGATCGCATATCGGCTGATCAGGGTGTTGATGAAACCCAGTCCGCGCGCCTTGCCGCCCAGCGAGCCGCCGCCGATGCGGGCAAAGCCATTGTGGGGATTGAAGGTCTCCTTGTTGAACTCCGTGATGACCCCGCGTTGCCGTGTCTCCTGGTACGACCGGAGTGCGCGGACCAGCTCCTGGCGCAGGTCGTTCACCGTGGCAAAATCGCTGACTTTGTGCGGCCGGAGGTGGTGGGCAAGTCCGAATTCGGTGCGTGCCTTGAGCCAGTTGGAAAAATGGTTCCGCGACGCATGGAAGACAATCGTCTCGTCCGGCACCACATGCAGCTGTTCCTCCAGTGACTTGAGATCTGTCGCCCTGCCAACTTCAGTCCCGTACGCCGTCCGGAACACGAAGTCACCAAAACCGAAATTGTCCAGCATGAATTTCCGCAGGTTGTGGAGAAGGCGCGGCGAGCCCTTCAGGAGGAAACTGGCGCCGATCGCCCGCGCCTTGGCTTCATAGTCAGGATTGCTGGACTGCAGGAGAATCGAAATGTCCGCGTGGCGCTGATGCACGAGTTCGGCGAATTGGAATCCCGCATCGGGGTCCTTCACCCCGTTCCGCTTGAAGTTGATGTCGGAAATGATCCCGAGAATGTGCTCTCCGTAGCGCTCGTAGTACTCCCATGCCTGTTCGAAATTGGTGCAGAGCAGAATCTTCGGACGAGCCCGCATGCGGAGAAACCGGTGGGTGATGTTCACCCCCTCGGAGATGAGGCGCTGGGACTGGTTGAGGATCTCCGTATAGATGAGCGGAAGGTACATGGAGTAGAACTGCACGCTGTCTTCGACGAGGATGATGGACTGGACTCCGACAGCGCGTGTGTCATTGTCCACGTTGAGCCGGTCTTCCAGCTGCTTGATGATGCCGATCAGGAGGCGGTAGTCTCCCTGCCAGAGAAAGATGTTTTCGAAGATCGACGTATCATAGCCTGTCATCAGCTCCTTCCGCTCCTTGTTGTCATAGGCCAGTAGGACAACCGGCGTTGGGATCCCGGCTTCGCGCATCAAGTGGGTGAATTTGATTGCATGCACATCCTCAATGTGCAGTGTCGTGATCACCAGGTCGAATTTTTCACCGGACTGCATCATTTCCAGCGCTTCCTTTCCGCTGGTCACGTGCGTGATCTCGGGCGGGTGGCTGAGGTTCAGGACCTGAAACTCCTGCCGGATCAATTCGTAGAGGCGGCCGTCTTCCTCAAACAGGTATTGATCATACAGGCTGGAGACCAGGAGGATGTCCCTGACCTTGTGGCGCATGAGCTTCTGGAAGCTCTGAATGCGCGTATCGAAGAGATCCTCGATATTGAGACGCTTTTCTCTGTGCATGACTTTCGCCAGGGGTGCGGGAAGTGAAAACAGTTCAAAATACGAGAAAACCCTCCGTGCTGCAAGTTCAGGATGGTTGCATTTCTCGCGCTTGGTGGGTAACTTTAATGATAAGTCCCCCCGGAGGTGATTTCATGAACTGCTCGAGGTTCTCCGTCCGGCTCCTCTGCGTACTTGCGCTCGCCTGGGGAGCCGTATCCGCACAGGACCGGGACGGCTTTGATCTCAGCGCATATAGCCGGTTCCTCGCCGGGCACCAGAACATGGCCGGAGAGGAACTCCTTGCGCTCCATCCCGCGGGCATCTTCACTGCCCAGGCGGGGATCACGCCTCTCACGTCGGTCCCGTATTTCGCGCGGATTGACTCCTTCTATCATTATACCCCCTACGAACTGGAATTGCTCAGACAGCACGGGTTCGTCGTGAGCGAACGGTTAAAGCGACACTCCATTGGCGCTGTCTATCAGGAGGCCTGGGTCGACGACCTGCCAGTAGTGGTCACCACCGATGCCATCCTCCATGCCTTCCACATGTCGTATGACAACATCCTTAAGACGGCTGAACTGCAAATCCTCATCAGCACGCTGGATACGCTATTGACCCGGCTTCACGGAGGCGTTCCAGCGCTTGCGATCCTGTACGCCGCCCAGCCGGCAATGGCTGTTCCGCTCCGGGATATGGATTTCTATCTCGCGGTTGCCCGAAAGCTTCTCGGGCACGGCGGTGATCCGGTATATCCGGAAAACGCTTCCCGTGTCCTGGACATGTTGGGGAATATCACTGCGGAGATGCCCGGGGAGGTTCTCCTGTTCGGTGGTGAGTCACGCCTGGTCGATTTCTCCCAATTCAGACCACGGGGCCATTATGCGGATGACCCCAAGCTCCAGGCCTATTTCAAATCCATGATATGGCTTGGGCGCACCGAGATTTATTGCAGCGCGCCGGTCAGCGCCGGCGCACCGCCGTCAGAATCCGCCGTGCAGATGCAAACCATCATGGCGGCATTGCTGGTCGAGTCGGCGAACGCGACGGGCGCAATGCAGTATTTTGACCGCGTCGAACAGATCCTGCAGTTCTTTGTGGGTGAGCAGGACAACATATCGCTCGGCCAGCTTTCGACGTTCCTGGCTGAACAGGGGATCACACGTGCCGACGCACTTCTTCCCGCCGATGTATGGAAGGCGTTCCAGGAGAGACTTCTGCAGCAATCGTATGCGGCTCAGCGCATCATTTCCCAGATGCTCTGGTCGGATCCCTACAGTCCGGACCAGATCGTTCCTGCGTCCGCGTTCCTGCTCGTCGGTCAACGGTTCGTCGTGGATTCCTATGTGACGGGGAATGTGGTCTATGACAGGATCATCTATCAGGGGGAGAAGATCCTCCGGATGCTTCCCTCGACGCTTGATGTCCTGTTCGCACTCGGAAACGATGCAGCGGGACAGCTCCTCCAGCCGAAGCTGGCACAAGACCACTATGCCTCGAACCTTGCCGCGCTGCGCTACCTAGTGGACGGCTACGGCCCATCATTCTGGGAATCCACGTTGTACAATGGATGGCTCAATGCCCTCCGGACGTTGAATCCGCCTCTCGAACGGGGCTCTCTCCCTCCGTTCATGCAGACGGCGGCGTGGTGGCAGGAGAAAATGAACACGCAGCTGGCAGGGTGGGCGCAACTGCGGCATGACAATCTGCTCTACGCAAAACAGTCGTACACAGGGATGGTGGTCTGTTCATTCCCCGAGAGCTACGTTGAGCCCATCCCCGCGTTCTATGATGCCATGAAGGAAATGGCCATGCGTGCGAGCGCGCGTTTCACATCACCTGATCTGGCGGCTCTGGGGCAGGTCGACAGTTATTTTCGCAACATGGCGACGATCATGGATACGCTCGCTTCCATCGCGCGCAAGGAGCTTTCCTCCACGCCGCTGCTCGAGGCGGAAAAACAATTCCTCCACACAATGCTATACGAAGTTCCGTCCGGCTGTACGGTCGCGCCGGCAGGCTGGTACGTGCAACTGTTCTACACCGGTGAATCGGGCTTGAAGGCGCCCGATTACATCGTTGCGGATGTACATACCTC
>Ga0105107_10000721_pt1 | contig 21175 bp, 17 predicted proteins | sample PPLLaktember2015_6_FD_79335 | JGI IMG/M metagenome (GOLD analysis project Ga0105107, IMG submission 79335) | Freshwater sediment microbial communities from Prairie Pothole Lake near Jamestown, North Dakota, USA - PPLs Lake P8 Core (1) Depth... | ecosystem: Environmental > Aquatic > Freshwater >... | reverse complement strand
TCAGCGCGACCGGTTCTTGAGCGCGGCCCGGATCTCCCGGTCCGTGTCCCTCTTCTTGATGGCCTCGCGCTTCTCGTGCTCCCGCTTGCCCCGGACGAGGGCGAGCTCGACCTTGATCTTGCCTTTGTCGCCGATGTAGACGCGCGTCGGGACCATGGTCAGCCCCCGCTCCTGGGTCTTCCCCGCGAGGCGCTTGATCTCGCGACGGTGGAGCAGAAGCCTGCGGTCGCGCAGGGGTTCGTGGTTGAAGATGTTGGCCGCTTCGTACGGGCTGATGTGGCACTTGACGAGGATGACCTCCGCGCCCCGGACCTCGGCGTAGCACTCCTTGAGGCTGATCCGGCCGGCGCGCACCGACTTCACTTCGCTCCCGACGAGGGCCATCCCGGCCTCGAAGGTCTCGAGGATGAGGTAGTCGTGGGAGACGGTCTTGTTGAGGGCGACGTTCTTCATGGCTCGGCCGGTCCGGCGGGCGGTGCCGGCGCGATCTCAATGAGGGTGATGCGGCGCTTGTTGATCTTTTCGACGGTCAGGCGGAAGCCGCCGAACTCCAGGGAGTCCTTCTCGCGGGGCAGGCGCCCGAACTCGTAGAGAAAGAACCCGGCCAGGGTCGTGTAGTCGGGCTTTTCGGGGATGCGCAGCGCGACCAGAGCGTTGACGTCCTTGATCGGGGCGGCTCCGGCGACAAGGAAGCGGCCGCCGTCGCGGCGCGTATACCATTCCTCCGTCTGGCCGTCGTGCTCGTCCTGGATCTCCCCGACGATCTCCTCGATGATGTCCTCGAGGGTGACGAGCCCGTCGACGTTGCCGAACTCGTCGACGACGAGGGCCATGTGAAGGGCCTTCTCCTGCATCTGCAGGAGGACCTGCTCGAGCGAAGCGAGTTCCGGGACGAAGAAGGCCTTACGGAGGACATCAGCGATGGCAAAAGCTTTATTATCAATAAAATAAATCGCGACGTCCTTGCTGTAGACGATCCCTTCGATATTGTCCAGGCGGCCCCGGAAGACCGGGTAACGGGAGTATCCGGTCGAGCGGATGGCGGCCAAGACCTCCTCGCGGCCGGCGCCGATCTCGATGGCCTTGATCTCGGGCCGCGGGACCATGACCTCCTTGACCGGGCGCGAGCCGAAGTCGAGCGCGCCGGAAACGATCCGGCGCCGCAATCCGGAGAGGCCGCGGGCCCCGGCGTGGAGGGCGATCCGCGTCTCCTCCTCGTTGAGCTGGACCGCCGCGTAGGCGTCGCGCTTGCGGGAGGAGGGAATGAGAAGCCCGGTCACGAAAGAGAGGGCCTTGACCAGCGGGTAGAGAACGATCATGAGACCCCGGACCGGGTAGCCGAGCCGGAGGGCGGTCTTGACCGGATTCTGGGCGGCGAAGGTCTTGGGGGTGGTCTCGGCGAAGATCAGGATGATCAGGGTCGTGGCGACTGTCGCGACCAGGACCGCATGGTTCTGATTGGGGATCAGGGTGATGCAGATGGACGTCGCGATGGCGGACGCGGCCACGTTGACGAGCGTGTTTCCGATCAGGATGGTGGCCAGGAACTCGTTCGTCCGGGCCCGCATCTTCCTGACCACGGCGGCGCGCTTGGAACCTTCGCGCTCCCTGTACTGGAGGGCGAAGGGGTTGGCGGCGATGAACGAGGTCTCGGCCGCGGAAAAAAAGGTATAGAGGACGACACACAGGGCAAAGAGAGCTATCCCCGGAAGGAGCATGGACGATGGTTATGCGGTGGCGCGGGTTTTGGCCGTCTTGAACGAGCGCGACAGAGTGCCCAAGAGCTTTTCTTCGATCTTGGCGCAAGGCGAGGCGGCGGCCACGGAGATCTCGGAGACGATAAGCTCCTTGGCCTTTTCCATCATTTTCTTCTCGCGGAACGACAGGGGCTTCTGGAGGCTCAGGAAGTAGAGGCTCTTCAGGACCGTGGCCATGTCGAAGAGAGTCCCCGACTTCATCAGATTGAGGTGTTCCTTGTAGCGGCCCTTCCAATCGGTCGTGACATCGACGTCGCCGTTCCCCATGAATTGGAAGATCTTCCGGACGGAGTCCTCCGACATCGGCCGGCGTATCCCGAGCTCGAGGGCCGTCGCGCTGGGAACGGTGACCAGGGTGTTATTGCAGATGATCCTCAGGTTGTAGACCTTGAACCTCTCCCCGTTGTAAGCTTCCTCGTGGATCGCCTCGATGACGCCGAGGCCCTGATTCGGATAAATGACCTTATCTCCGATTTTCAGTGTTTTCATGTCTTTCCATTATACCCGAAGATGGGACACCGAGTCAACGGAAACTCCGTCACGGCGGCCTTGACAGGCCAGGGGGGTTCGGGTAACATACCTCCTCCATAGGTGCTGGACGATCATGAAGAGAACTTTTCAGCCGAACAACCGAAGACGCAGCAAAACGCACGGTTTCCGAGTCCGCATGAAGACCAAGGGCGGCCAGGAAGTCATCAAAAGCAGAAGGCGCAAGGGACGGAAGCGCATTTCTGTCGGATGAACGAGCGCCTGACGCCTCTCGAGAGAATTCGCAGAAAAAGTGATTTTGCGACCCTTTACAGGGAAGGCGGCCGATTTCGGGGGCGATATTTTACCCTGGTCTTCCTCAGGAACGAGGTGGGCCATCCGCGCCTGGGGGTCGTCGCCAGCCGGAAAGTGGGCCCTGCGGTCGTCAGGAACAGGGTCAAGCGGAGGTTCCGGGAGCTCTTCCGCAGGAACAAAGCGATCCTCGAGGCCCCGCTCGACCTTATCGTCATAGCCCGGCCCGAGTCGGGCGAGGCCGCCTGGCCCGACCTCCGGGACGCGTACATCTCGTCGTTGACAACGATATTGCGAAAACGGATATCATCGTGAAGGCCGTCGCGCTCGCCCTGATCAGGCTGTACCAGATCACTCTCTCCCCCCTCCTCGGCAACCGCTGCCGCTTCCACCCCACATGCTCGGTCTATACCTACGAGGCGATCACGAAATACGGATTCTTCCGGGGCGTTTCCCTGGGGGGGCGCAGGCTCTTGCGGTGCCATCCCTTTCACGCGGGCGGGATCGATCCCGTGCCCTGAGAGTGAGACAGAATGGAAAAACGACTCATCCTGGCCATCGTCCTGTCCTTCCTGGTCCTGATGGGCTACAATTATCTCTTCAACAAGCCGGACAAGGCCGCTCTTAAGCCCGAAGTCCAGACTGCCGCCCCCTCGACCTCCGTTCCCGGGACCGCCGGGGCGATCCAAGAGCAGCGGAAGGCGGACCCGACCGAGGCCCAGCCGGCCCAGTCCGAGCCCGCCCCTCCCCAGGATCTCGGGGCCGTTGCGGGCGGAGCCGAAAAGGATGTCGTCGTCGACACGCCGCTTTTCCGGGCCGTCTGGTCAAACAGGGGCGGTGTCCTCAAGAGCTGGGCCCTCAAGGAACACAAGAACAGCCGCAAGGAGGATCTCGAGCTCGTCCCGGCCCTGGCCGCCGAGATCGGGCGCTTCCCCTTCTCCCTGGGGCTCGACGACGCCGCTCTGGCGGGGACGCTCAACGCGGCACTCTTCGAGGCCTCGGGGGCCGATCTCGCGCTGGCCGACAGGGAAACAGGCGAGATCCGCTTCGTATTCTCGGATGGGGCGTCGGTCCGGGCCGAGAAGACGTTTGGATTCACCGGCGGCAGCTATGCCGTGACGACCGAGGTCCGGGTCTGGAAAGACGGCCAGCCGGTCACGGCTTCCGTCCTCTGGGGCCCGGGGATCGGCAGCCTCACCCCCGAAGAAGCCAAGCAGAGCTTCAGCGCCAGCCGCGGCTCGGCCGTCTACACGGGCGGCAAGGTCTTCCGGATCAATGAGCGGAAGTACAAGCCCGGCGAGAATACCTACAATTTCGTCGACTGGGCCGCCTATGAAGAGAACTATTTCGTCGCCCTTTTTGTCACGCCGCCGCGGAGGGGGCAGGCGGCGTTCCTCCAGGAGGCCGGCACGATCGCCGGAGGTCAGGTCCCGGCCTATTTCGTCTATGTGACCGAGCCCACCCAGGCTTACATCGGCCCCAAGCAGGCCGAATCCCTCAAGGCGTTCGGCCATGACGCGGGCAAAGCCGTCGACTACGGATTCTTCGGCTTCATCGCGGAGATCATGCTGGTCGTCACAAAATTCTTCCACACGCTCGTTCCGAACTGGGGCGTCGCCATCATCCTCCTGACGATCCTCCTCAAGCTCCTCTTCTTCCCCCTGACCTACAGCTCCACGAAATCCATGGCCAAGATGGCCGACCTCCAGCCCAAGATCAAATCGCTGCGGGCCAAGTACAAGAAAGCCAAGACGGACATCGACCAGCGCCGGGCGATGAACGAAGAAATGATGAAGCTCTACAAGGAGAACGGCGTCAACCCGGCCGGCGGCTGCCTGCCGCTGCTCATCCAGCTGCCGGTGTTCTGGGGCGTGTTCCGTATGCTGGTCGTCGCCGTGGAGTTCCGCCACGCCCCCTTCGCGCTGTGGATCACCGACCTGTCCATGAAGGATCCGTACTATGTCACGCCCATTCTGATGGGCATCACCCAGTTCATCTCCCAGAAGATGACGCCGACCTCGGCCGACCCGTCGCAAGCCAAGATGATGCTCATCATGCCGTTCGTAATGACCATATTTTTCATCAACTTCCAAAGCGGACTGGTCCTTTATTGGCTAACCACGAACGTCCTTCAGATCGGCCAGCAGGCCCTCATGAACCGCATGATGCACCGGCCCGCGACGGCCAAAGCGAGATAACGATGAACAACGAAACCAAGGTCGAGAACGGGCAGCCGGCCGACGAGAGACCGGAGTACAAAGGCGGGAACCTCGAGGAGGCCATCAGGCTGGCCGAGGACCGGCTCAAGCTGCCGCGCGAAAAATTCAACTACGAGATCGTCACGGAAAAGACGCGTCTTTTCGGCCTGAAGAGCCGGGAGATCGTCATCCGGGCCTGGCCCAAGGATGAGGATACGGAGAACGCCGCCGAGCGCTTCCTCTCCCAGCTCATGACGGTCTTCCCGCTGGAGCTGACCTACCAGGTCAAGAAACGCTCGGACATCATCTTCGTCATTTTCGACGGCCCGGACAAGACGATCCTCCTTCGCAACGACGGCTCGCTGCTACTCGCGATCCAGCATGTCCTCAACAAGATCTCGCCGGTCAAAGTCCAGGTCGACTGCGAGTTCTACCGGAAAAGAAAAGAGAAAAAGCTCAAGGACTACGCCCAGCGGATCGCCCGCCAGGTGTCCGACTCCGGGCGCGAAGAGATCCTCGATCTGATGAATCCGTACGAGCGGCGCATCATCCACATCGTCGCCAACGAGACGCCGGGCGTCACGAGTGAAAGCCTCGGCGAAGGGTTCCTCAAGAAGGTCAAGATCTTCAAGGCCCCCCGTTAAGGGCCGGAGCCGAGTTAAAGACTCCGCGTCTCCGTCCCGGGCTAAATCACCGCTTTATGCTCACTCCGATGATGCCGCTCAACCCCTTCTCCGTCGGCCTCCGTCCAGGCGATCGCCCTATTGTCCGTCGCCGCCTTTACTAAAGCCGGGGGGTCATCTAGAATGGGGAGCCGGACAGGAACGCTCAGTTGCTCGAAGACACGATCATCGCCATATCCACGCCGCCGGGCTTCGGCGGTCTGGGCATCGTCCGGATCAGCGGCAGGAAGGCGCTGGCCGCGGCCGGAAAGATCTTCGAGCCCAAGGTCCGGTCCAAGAAGCCCTTTCCCGTGAGGCGGCCCGTTTTCGGCACCGTCCGCGATCCGGAACGGCACGAGGCGCTCGACGAGGCCTTCCTGACTTATTTCAAAGCGCCGCGGTCCTATACCAAAGAGGATGTCGTCGAGCTGAGCGTCCACGGCAGCCCCGCGGTCCTCGAGGCGATCGTGAGGATCGGGACCAGAGCGGGGGCGCGGCTGGCCCGTCCCGGGGAGTTCACCCTGAGGGCCTATCTGAACGGCCGGCTGGACATCCTGAGGGCCCAAGCCGTCAACGACCTGATCCGTTCGGTCTCCCTGGCCCAGGCCAGGATCTCGTCACGCCATATGGGGGGAAGCCTCTCCAGGCGTGTTTTCAATCTGCGCGCCAGGCTCATCAGTCTGCTCTCCCGGGTCGAGGCGGGGCTCGAATTCCCCGAAGACGGCCTCCGGACGAGCGCCGCGGCCAGCCTGAAGGCCCTCTCCCCTCTTATAGACGAGGTCGGGCGCCTCGTCGCGAGCTATGAGACCGGCCGCGCCCTCGCCGAGGGTGTTGCCTTGGCCATCGTCGGCCGGACGAATGTCGGCAAATCGACCCTGTTCAATGCCCTCCTCGAAGAGGACCGGGCCATCGTCACTCCCTTTCCCGGAACGACCAGGGATTTCCTCAGGGAAAGATTGATCATCGACGGGATCGTCTACCATCTCGTGGACATGGCCGGGCTCAGCCGTCCTTCGCATCCTGCCGAGAAAAGAGGCATCGCCAAGGGGAGGAAGATCGCCGGAGAGGCGGATGGCCTGCTCATCGTCCTCGACGCCTCGCGCCCCGCCGGCGCAGAAGACGGGCGGCTGATCCGGAGATACGGGGGCAAAAAGGTCATCATTGTCCTGAACAAGACCGACCTGCCCAAAAAGCTGGCCGGCCGTTCGCTCCGCGATCTGGCCGGCGAGACGCCGGTCGTCGAGGTTTCGGCCCTCAAGGGGCAGAATATCGACGACCTCAGGCGGCGGATCAGCGCCATCTTCGCCCCTCCCGCCGGAAACGAGGGCGAGATCATCCTCCATGCCCGGGAGAAGGATTCTCTCGAGGCGGTCCTCGACGCCCTCCGCCGGGCCCGTGAGCTCCTGGAGAAAAGGCACTCCGAGGAGCTATATGCCGAGGAGGTCCGGACCGCGCTCCGCCATATTGGCGAGTTGACCGGGGAAGTCCGGACCGAGGAAGTCTTGGATGACATCTTCGGGCGTTTCTGCGTCGGGAAGTAGGCTCGGGGATGAAGCCGGAGATCGATTTCGACATTGCCGTGGTCGGGGCCGGCCACGCGGGCTGCGAGGCGGCCGCCGCGGCCAGCGCGATGGGACTTCGCACCTGTCTTGTGACCATCAGCCTCGATACGATCGCCCAGATGTCCTGCAATCCGGCCATCGGCGGGCTGGCCAAGGGACATCTCGTCAGGGAGATCGACGCCCTGGGAGGCCTGATGGGGCTCCTTGCCGACGAAACAGGCATCCAGTTCCGGCTTCTCAACAGGAGCCGGGGCGGAGCTGTGCAAGCACCCCGGGCTCAATGCGACAAGGCGGCCTACCGGTCGGCCATGAAGCGCCGGCTCGAGCATATGCCCGGCCTGACGGTCCTCCAGGCGATCGTCTCGGAAGTGGTGGTGGCCAGGGGGGCGGCCCGGGGGATCCGGACCCTTGACGGGACTCTCATAGGGGCCAGAGCGGTCATCCTGACCCCGGGGACCTTCCTCAACGGGATGATCCATATCGGCCTCCAGAGCTACCCCGCCGGCCGGGCCAACGAGCCCCCGTCGGTCGATCTTGCCGAACATCTCAAGGCGCTCGACTTGAAGGTCATCCGCCTGAAAACAGGAACACCCATGCGATTGGACGGGGAAACGATCGATTGGGCTTGTTTCGCCCCTCAGGCGGGCGATGCAGATCCTGTCCCGTTCTCATATAGAACCCGCGCCAGGCTCGAGAACAAAGTGCTCTGCCATCTGGGCTATACGAATGCCGAAACCCATGCCGTGATCCGGCGCAATCTCGACAAATCCCCGCTATATGGGGGGAAAATCAAGGGTATCGGGCCGCGTTACTGCCCTTCGATCGAAGACAAGGTCGTCAAGTTCGCTCATCGCGCCCGCCATCAGCTCTTCTTGGAGCCCGAGGGGATCGATACGACCGAGACCTATGTCAACGGCTTGTCGTCGAGCCTGCCGTATGAGGTTCAAAGGGAGATCCTCTCGACGATCCCCGGTTTGGACGGAGCCAAGATCCTGAGGCCGGCCTACGGCATCGAGTATGACGCGATCTCGCCGGCCGAGCTCCTGGCCACACTCGAGACCCGGAAGATTCGCCGCCTCTACCTGGCCGGGCAGATCAACGGTACCTCTGGCTATGAGGAGGCGGCCGCCCAGGGGCTCATGGCCGGCATCAATGCCGCCCAGGCCCTCAGGTCGCAAGCCCCCCTTGTACTTAGGCGGGATGAGGCCTACATCGGAGTCCTCATCGACGATCTCATTACGACCGGTGTCGACGAGCCCTATCGGCTCTTCACCTCCAGGGCGGAGCATCGCCTTCTCCTCCGGACCGATAACGCCGACAGAAGACTGATGAAATACGGCCGGGATCTTGGTCTGATCGATGACGCCACCTGGGCGGAGTATCAGGAGAAAGCCCGGCGGATCGGCGAAGCGACGGCCTATTTGAAAAAAAACAGGCTGAAAAGCGAGTCCGGCGAACGCCCGACACTCCTCGAATACTTGAAAAAACCTGATATCGGGCTTAAAGATGTGCTAAAATACGGTCAATCGCCCCCGGTTTTGAGCTATGAAGAGACGCGATACATCGAATCGGAAGCTAAGTATGAAGGGTATATCAGGAAGCAGGAGCGGGAGATCGCCAAGGCCGGGAGGGCTGATTCGATGAGGATCCCCGGCGGTATCGATTTCCGCAGCGTCTCGGGGTTGTCCAGGGAGGCGGTCGAAAAGCTCGAGAAAATGAAGCCTGAGACATTGGGGGAGGCCCGGAAGATACCGGGGATGACGCCGGCGGCCGTGCAGAATCTCGGCCTTCATCTCGAGATCAAGGCAAAGAAACGAGCCCGGACATCTGTTGTTTCACGTGAAACAGAGCCCGACGATGAATAAGGTCCTGGCGGTAGCGAACCAGAAAGGCGGCGTGGGCAAGACGACCACGGCCATCAATCTCTCGGCCTGCCTGGCCCTCAAAAACCGAAGGACGCTCCTCATCGATCTCGACCCCCAAGGCATGTCCACGCTCGGGCTAGGAAAGCCCAAGGAGAAAGGCCAGGGGATCTATCAGGCCATGATGAACGGCCGCGATCTGATGGACTGCATTCTTGGGACTGATCTCGAGAACTTTTACATCTGCCCATGTTCGCCCGAGCTCGCCGGGGTCGAAGCGGAGCTCTATCAGCTGGATCAACGGGAAAAGCGCCTCATTACCGCGGTCGAAAAAGCGAGGAAATACTTCAATTTCATCATCATCGATTGCCCGCCGTCGCTCGGCTTCCTGACGATCAACGCCCTGGCCGCGGCCGATTCCTTGGTCATCCCTGTCCAGACAGAATTTTTTTGCATGGAAGGGATTCCCGACCTTTTTCTGACCCTGGAGACGGTCAGGACCTATTTCAATCCGAAGCTCGCCGTCGAAGGGCTTGTCCTGACGATGTACGATGAGCGGACCAACCTGTCCAAGCAGGTCGCCGAAGAGATCCGCAAGTCATTGAAACATATACTTTTCGAGACCATCATTCCCCGCAGCGTCCGCCTGGCCGAGGCCCCCAGCTTCGGCAAGCCCATTGTCCTCTACGACATCAAGTCCAAGGGGGCGGAGGCCTACATCAACCTCGCAGAGGAGATCATTCGTCGATGAGCAAGAAAGCCCTGGGAAAAGGTCTGGGGGCGTTCATCCCGGACGAGTTCAGTATCTTGAAGGATGAGAGGTTCGCCGAGCTCGATCTCGAGGAGATCAAACCGAACCCCTTTCAACCGCGGACCAAGTTCGACGACCAAACGATCGACGAGTTAGCCCAATCGATCAAGGAGACGGGAATCGTGCAGCCGGTCATCGTGGCCCCCGAGGACGATCACTACACGATCATCGTCGGGGAAAGACGATGGAGAGCCGCCCGGAGGGCCGGACTGCGCAAGATCCCCGTCCTCATCCGGAACATCCCCGTGGAGAAGCAGCTCGAGATCTCGCTCATCGAAAATATCCATCGCGAGGAGCTCAATGCCCTGGAGATCGCCCGCGCCTATCAGCGGCTCATCGACGATATCGGCTATGCCCAGCATGAGCTGGCCGATAAGGTCGGCAAAGACCGGAGCTCCGTCGCGAATTATCTCCGCCTTCTCAAACTTCCGGAGGAGATCCAGAACCGTTTGAACGACGGGGAGATCTCCATGGGGCACGCCCGGGCCATGCTGGCTTTGGAGGACGCGGCCGCACAGCTCTACTGCTGCAAGCAGGTCGTCGACAGGGGGCTGTCGGTCAGGAACACGGAATCCTTGGTCAACCGCCTCAAGAAGAAGGCGCCGCGGACCCAGCGGAGCCTGGCCGACCCGGACCTCCATGCTCTCCAGGAGGAGATGCTCAAGCTCCTGGGGACGAAGGTCCTCATCGCGGGCAGCCGGAACAAGGGCGTCCTGAAGATCTTCTATTTCTCCCTCGATGACCTGAACCGAATCTACGAAAGGATCAAAGGAGCAAGCGCATGAAAGACAAGCCTCGCGAATTGAACGAGACCAAGCTGGCCGGCCTGATCGACATGGAGTCGGAATTCAAGGGCGAGCTCACCTTCAAAGGCTCTTTCCGGATCGAAGGCACCTTCAAGGGCACCATCAATTCCGATTCGCTCCTCGTCATCGGCGAGCGAGGCAAGGTCGAAGCCGACGTCAAAGTGGGACAGCTCGTGATCAATGGGGAGATCCGCGGCACGCTTCAGGCGACGGAGCGGGTCGAGGTCCATGACAAGGGCCGCGTCTTCGGGACGATCATCGCGCCCACGCTGGTCGTCGAAGAAGGCGCCTATCTCGAAGCGACCTGCCAGACCAAAGGCACTCCAAGGCCGGGCGCGCCCGCGGCCAAGGAACCGGCCGGGGCCTGACCGCTCGAGCCGTCGACGGGATCCGGCATACTCCTTTTCTCCGCTTGAGTGCGGAGCGTCCGCGGGATATAATCGTGAGGTCAATACCGCGAGGTGCGCCTCATGACCAAGTACATCTTCATCACGGGCGGGGTCATATCCGGCCTGGGCAAGGGCATCGCCGCCGCCTCGATCGGACGCCTGCTCGAGAGCCACGGCTACCGCATCACCATCCTGAAGCTCGACCCCTACTTGAACGTCGATCCGGGCACGATGAGCCCGTTCCAGCACGGCGAGGTTTATGTCACCGATGACGGCGCGGAGACCGACCTCGACCTCGGCCACTACGAACGCTTCACCTCGACGAAGACGACCAAGGCCCACAACTGGACGGCCGGGAAGATCTACGAGTCGATCATCCGCAAGGAGCGCAAAGGCGATTATCTCGGCAAGACCGTCCAGGTGATCCCCCACGTGACGGACATGATCAAGTCCGCCGTCGAAGGCGTGGCCGAATCCAACGATATTGTTATCTGCGAGATAGGCGGAACCGTCGGCGACATCGAAAGCCTCCCTTTCCTCGAAGCGACGCGCCAGATGCGGCTCGTCCTCGGCGCGGACAGGACGCTCTTCATCCACCTCACGCTCGTCCCCTTCGTTGGCATCTCCGGCGAGCTCAAGACCAAGCCGACCCAGCACAGCGTCAAAGAGCTCCGGGCGATCGGCATCCAGCCGGATATCCTGCTCTGTCGCACCACGCGCGACCTCTCCGCCGACATCAAGTCCAAGATCGCGCTCTTCACGAACGTTCCGGTGGACGCGGTCATCACGGCCCGCGACGTCGAGTCGATCTACGAGATCCCGCTGAACTATGCCGGGCAAGGGCTCGATGCGACCATCCTCAAGATGCTCCATCTGCCGCGCCGGAAAAAGAACCTGGCCGCGTGGGAGGCCATGGTCGAACGGCTCACGCACCCGAAGGACGTCGTCGAGATCGGTCTCGTCGGCAAGTATGCCGGGCTCCACGACGCCTACATGAGCCTGAACCAGGCGCTCATCCACGGGGGGCTGGCCAACCGGCTCTGCGTCAAGATCGATTGGATCGAAGCCGAGGCCCTGGAGAAGGGCGACCCGGCCGGGATCCTGGGCGAAAAGGACGGCATCCTCGTCCCCGGAGGCTTCGGCAAGCGCGGTATCGAGGGCAAGATCCGGGCCGTCACGTACGCCCGCGAGAACAACATCCCGTTCTTCGGCATCTGTCTCGGCATGCAGTGCGCCTCGATCGAATACGCCCGCTCTCTCGCCGGGCTGAAGAAAGCGAACAGCACGGAATTCGTTCCCGACGCGCCCCACAAGGTCATCGTCCGCTGGCGCGAGCTGGCCATGGACTGCGACATCGGCGGGACGATGCGGCTCGGCCAATACCGCTGCGACCTCCAGAAAGGCTCGCTGGCCCACAAGGCCTATCACGCTCTGCACATCTCGGAGCGGCATCGCCACCGCTATGAGTTCAACCCGAGCTACAAGGACGCGCTGGCCGACGCCGGCATGATCTTTTCCGGCATCAACCCGGACTACGGGCTGGTCGAGATCATCGAGGCCCCGGGGCACCCCTGGTTCCTGGGCTGCCAGTTCCACCCGGAATTCAAGTCGAAGCCTTTGGCCCCGCACCCGCTCTTCAAGGCCTTTATCGGCGCGAGCTATGCCCGGCGGGTCCAGGCCGGGCGGGCCAAGGGAGGCCACGTAAGCGATAGATAATAAATCAAATACAAATATGTTAATAGGCTGAGAGGAGGGCGGTTTGGACATCAATCCTAAGATCTTCAGGGAATACGACATCCGCGGCATCGCCGGCCAGGACCTCGACGAGCAGGCGGTGGAGATCTTGGGCCGGGCCATGGGCACGTTCTTCCTCGCCCGCGGCCAGCGCGACGTCGCGGTCGGCCGGGACGTCCGTCTGAGCTCCCCCGGCTTCGCCCAGGCCCTCATCCGCGGCCTCCTGTCCACGGGCTGCGATGTCGCCGACCTCGGCATCGTGCCGACGCCGCTCCTTTACTTCTCCGTGTTCTACAAGAAGATGTCCGCAGGCGTCATGGTCACCGGATCGCACAATCCGCCGGAGCACAACGGCTTCAAGATGATGTCCGGTCATGAGACGCTTTACGGCAAAACGATCCAGGCCCTGTACGAGATCGTCCGCAAGGGCGTCTTCCCCCGCGGCGAGGGCCGCGCCCGGCCTCTCGACCTTGTCGCGGAATACCAGGACTATGTCGCCGGGAACGTGCGCTTCGCCCGGCCGGTCAAGGTCGTCATCGACGCCGGGAACGGCACGGGCGGCGCCGTCGCCGTGCCCCTCTTCCGGAGAATGGGGGCTGACGTCATCGACCTCTTCTGCGAACCCGACGGCCGGTTCCCGAACCATCATCCCGACCCGACCGTTCCCGAGGCGATGGCCGCGCTCGTCGCCAAGGTCCGGGAGACCGGGGCCGAGCTCGGGATCGCCTACGACGGCGACGCCGACCGGATCGGCGTCGTCGACGACGCGGGCCAGATCATCTGGGGCGACCAGCTCCTCGTCGTTTTCGCCCGCGACATCCTGCCTTCGCGGCCGGGCGCAGCCGTGATCTCCGAGGTCAAGGCCTCCAAGGTCCTCTACGAGGAGATCGAGAAGCTCGGCGGGAAGCCGATCATGTGGCGGACCGGGCACTCCCTGATCAAGCAGAAGATCCAGGAGGAGAACGCGCCCCTCGCCGGGGAGATGAGCGGCCACATCTTTTTCAACGACCGCTGGTTCGGGTTCGACGACGCGATCTACGCTTCGGCCCGTCTCATCGAGATCCTGTCGAGCTCGAAGGAGCGGCTCTCGACGATGATGGCCGGGCTGCCCAAGACCTTCGCGACCCCGGAGATCCGGATCTATGCCTCCGATGAGGTCAAGTTCAAGATCGTCGACGAGGTCCGCCAAGCCCTGGCCGCCCGCTACCCCATCATCGACATCGACGGCGTGCGGGCCATCTTCCCCAAGGGCTGGGGGCTCGTCCGGGCCTCGAACACGCAGGCCGTCATCGTCCTGCGCTTCGAAGCGGATACCGAAGCCGACCTGGCGGCGATCCAGAAGGAGGTCCGCGAGCTTCTGCAACAGGTCATCAACAGGCTCGGGCCGGCATGACGAGACGCGACATTCGCGCGGTCATCCTGGCCGGCGGCCGGGGAACGCGGTTCTGGCCCCTCGGCCGGACCGCCCGGCCGAAACAGTTCTTGCGCATCGCCGGCCCCGATCCGATGCTGGTCGAGACGGTCCGGCGCGTCCGGCCCCTCATCCCGGCGCGGCGGATGATCCTCGTCGCCGATGCCGCCCAGACGCGCCGGGCCCGCAAGCTCCTGCCGCGGCTCCCGAAAGGGAGCTTCCTCGTCGAGCCCGAGGCGCGGAACACGGCCCCCGCGCTGATGCTGGCTACGGCGCGGGTCTGGCTCGAGAACCCGGAGGCCGTCGTCGTCGTCCTCCCCGCCGATCACCTCATCGGCGAGCCGGCGAAGTTCCTCCGCAGGCTTGAGGCGGCGGTCGAAGCCGCGGCCCGCGCGAACGCGCTGGTCACCTTCGGCATTCCGCCGAGCTTTCCGGCCACCGGGTACGGTTACATCCGCCACAACCGGGGCGCCGGCCGGAGGATCGCCGGCACGGTCTTTTATCCCGTCCTGGGCTTCAAGGAAAAGCCGGCCGCGGCCCAGGCCGCCGAATACATCGCCGCCGGTGATCACGCCTGGAATTCGGGGATGTTCCTCTGGCGGGCCGGCGTTTTCGCCGGGAAGCTCGAGCGGTTCGCCCCCGAGCTCATGCCCGCCTGGACGGCGATCGTCGCCGCGCTGAAGTCGGGGAGCGCCGCCAAGCTCAAGAGCGCGTTCCGGCTGGCCCCGGCCCAGTCCATCGACTACGCCCTCATGGAAAAGGCGGACGGGGTCCTCGTCGCCGACGGCGATTTCGGCTGGTCGGACGTCGGGGCCTGGTCGACGCTCGCGGGGATCTGGCCCCGGGACGGGGCCGGCAACGCCTCCCGCGGGGAGATCCTGGCCCTCGATGCCGGGAACTGTGTCGTTTGGAACCCGGGCCGGCTGACCGCGCTCGTCGGCGTCCGCGATCTCGTCGTCGTCGAGGCCGGAGACGCCCTGCTCGTCTGCGACGCGGCGAGCGACCAGAAGGTCAAGGACGTCGTCGAAGCTTTGAAGAAGACCGGAAGACATCAAAGATATATTTAAGGAATCGACCCAACATCATAACCAGGAGGTGTCGGAGATGAAAAAGCGTATCCTCGCACTCGCCGCGGCGGCCGTCGTCCTCGCGGCGTTCGCCGGGGCGGCGGACGTGACCCTGGACGTCAAAGAGCACGTCCTCGCGAACGGCATGAAGATCCTGATGATCCCCAAGCCGGGCGTGCCCCGCGTCGTCTGCCACATCTATTTCAAGGTCGGCTCGATCAACGAGCGGCCCGGGATCACCGGCAGCGCCCACGTCCACGAGCACCTGATGTTCAAGGGCACGGAGGTCATGGGCGTCACCGATTATGCCGCGGAGTCCAAGATCGACGCTCGGATCGACGAGCTCATGGGCCAGATCTACAGGGAGCGGTTCTGGAAGGCGGGCGGGGACGCGGCCAAGATCGCCGCCTGGCAGAAAGAGGTCGATGAGCTGGTCAAAGCCCAGAAGGCCTACATCATCAAGGACGACCTCTGGACCCAGTACATGAAGAACGGCGGCACGGGGCTCAACGCCTCGACCAGCCAGGAGACGACGGGTTACTACGTCACCCTGCCCTCGAACAAGGTCGAGCTGCAGATGCTCATGGAGTCCGACCGGATGATGAACGCCCGGTTCCGCGAGTTCTATTCCGAGAAGGACGTCATCATGGAGGAGCGCCGGCTGAGCGAGAACCGTCCGGGCTACTTCTTCGGCGAGCAGGTCCAAGCCGCCTTCTACACGGCCTCGCCCTACCACTGGGACGTCATCGGCTGGATGGACGACCTGAGGAAGATGACGAAAGAGGACCTGGTCGCCTTCCACAACACCTATTATGTCCCCAACAACGCCGTGGCCATCTACGTCGGCGATTTCGATCCCGAGGCGATCACGGCCATGGCCGAGAAATACTTCAGCCGCATCCCCAAGGGCCCGGACCTCGAGCCCATCCGCACGGGCGTGCCGGCCCAGTACTGCGAGAAGCGCTTCTACGGCGAGGGCCCGGCGCCGACGAGCCTCCAGATGATGTTCCACACGCCCCCCGACGGCGATCCGGACAGCCAGGCCCTTTCAGTCCTGGCCAGCACGCTGGGATCGGGCGGCGGCGGATTCCGGGGCGGCATGGGCGGCGGCGGGGGCACGGGCCGTCTCTACAAGTCGCTCGTCCGCGACAAGCAGCTCGCCGTCAACGCCTCGGCTTCGAGCCGCGCCCAGTGGTACGTCGGGGCCTTCCAGTTCAGCGCGACGCCGCGCGTCGACAAGGGCGTCAAGCCGGAGGACCTCGAGAAAGAGATCTGGGCCGAGATCGATAAGATCAAGAAGGACGGGCTGACGGAAGAGGAGCTCCAGAAGGCCAAGAACCGGAGCGAGGCCATGTTCATCCGCAGCCTCGGCAGCTCCGCCGGATTGGCCAGCCGGGTCGGACGGGCCGAGCTCATGCGGGGCTGGCGGTCCATCCTGACCGACCTCGACGACCTCAAGAGGATCACCAACGACGACATCAAGCGCGTCGCCGCCAAGTACTTCGTCAAGGACAACAGCCTGGCGGCCATCTATACCCGGAAGATGGGCCGGTAAAAGGAGGCTGCCATGAAAAGAACGATCATCGCCATTCTGGCCCTCACCTTCCTCTGCGCCGGACTCGGGCTCGCGCAAGCGAAGCACCCCACCGAGCTCAAGTACTCGGCCCTCAAGTACGAGCCGCCGGATCCGCGGGCGTTCCGCGTCACCTACGCCGGCGGCCTGCGCGCCTACGTCCAGGAGGACCGCGACCTGCCTCTTTTCAACATCACCGCGATCGTCGATTGCGGCGACCTCTACGTCCCGAAGGACAAAACCGGGCTCGGCAGCGTCCTCGGGGACCAGCTCATCAAGGGCGGCACAACCACCCGCGAAGGCGCGGCGATCGAAGAGCGCATCGATTTCCTCGGCGGCTCCTTGAGCTTCATGGTCGGGGAGCGGACCTCGACACTGAGCCTGTCCGTCCTGGCGAAAGACCTCGACGAAGGCCTGGCCATCTTCTTCGACGTCCTCAGGAATCCCGCCTTCCGCGAGGAGCCGCTGATGCTGGCCAAGGCTCGCTTCGTCGAGCAGCTGCGGCAGGCGAACGACCAGCCGGGCACCGTCCTCAGCAGGGAATACGAAAAGCTCCTCTACGGGGAGAACGCCCTGACCCGGCAGCCGACCAAGGCCGCCTACGAAGGCGTCTCCGCGTCCGACCTCAAGGCCTTCCACGCCAAGTACTTCTCGCCACGGAACATCATCCTGGCGGTTTCCGGTGACTTCGCCAAGGCCGCGCTCAAGACCAAGATCGATAAGCTCGCCGCGGGGTGGAAGGGCGGCACCGTATCGTTCCCCGCCCTGCCGAAAAGCTTCCCTGCGCCGGAGCCGGGCGTCTACTTCGTTCAGAAGGCCATCAATCAGGGCTACATCAGCCTCGGCCACCTGGGGCTCGAGGACACGAATCCCGATTACTTCGCCGTCCAGGTCATGAACTTCATCCTCGGCGGCGGCAGCTTCACTTCGCGGATCACGACCAAGGTCCGCTCGGACGAGGGGCTGTCCTACAACCAGGGCAGCCGCTTCGCCTACCGTTGGGGGCTGCCGGGCACGTTCGCGGGCTATGTCCAGACGAAGTCGTCGACGGTCGGCTACGCCATCTCCCTCATCCTGGCCGAGTTCGACCGCATCCGCAAGGAGCCCGTCACGGAGGCGGAGATGGAGACGGCCATCAACTATTACCTTGAGAGCTTCGCCGACACCTTCCAGTCTTCGCAATCGACGATGATGAGCTTCGCCAACCTGGAGATGACCGGCAAGCCCATGGATTACTACAAGACCTACCGGTCGAAGATCCAGGCCGTCACCAAGGCCCGGGTCCAGGAAGTGGCCGCGGAATACATCCAGCCGGACAAGATCGTCATGATGATCGTCGGCGACTGGGAACCCTGCGACAAGGGCGGCGACAAATGGGCCGGCCCGCTCGAGAGGCTGGGTAAGGTCCACAGGATCGCCCTGACGGACCCGATGACGGGGGTGGAGATCAAGTAAACGAGGAACCGTCGATACGAAAGATGACGCCGAGGGAGGCCGTGGAACGCTCCCAAAAGCGGCCGCGGCCTCCCTCGTGCGACTAAATCCAATTAAACCATGATGGACCACGTGTACTCCGTCGACACCGTCCGCAAGCTCGAGGGACGCTTCCGGGCCGCGGCTCTGCTCCGTCCGCAGCGCTTGACGAGATACGAGCCCGGCCAGGCCCTCGAATACGATGTCCAGGGCGTCTGGCCGTCCCGGAAGGCCCGGGTCAGGCTGATCGTCGAGCGGCACGTCGGCGGGGGATACGCGGGCCAGGTCTACCGGGTCCAGGTCGTGGATATCGCAGCCCCGGCCGGGCCGGTCGAAGGCTTGGCCGCCGGGCATGATTACGCCCTCAAGATCCTGGTGCCCGTTTCGGGCTTCGGCCGGTTCATCAGGAATTTCCTCTTTGGGATCGGTTTCCAGGCGCCGTTCGCGCCCCAGGTCAATCCCGATGCGGCCCGGGCCGGGGCCTTGTGGCAGAAATTCCTCCGCCGCGGCGCGGGCGTGCGGTTCGGCACGGAGCGGTCCGTCGTCGACGTTGTGGCCACGCTGGTCGACCCGGTCCTCGGGAGCTGCGGGGAGATCAGCGAGTGGGTCGACGGCAGGCTCTGGCGCTATGAGGTCGACGACGATCTCTTCGCCCGGCTGGCCTGGAAGCCCGGGCGGCCCGACGAGGGGCTCGGCTCGCCGGAGTACCGGTCCAAGCGGACGTTCATGAAGGATCTTGTCGGCCTCATGCGCGAGATGGGCGCTCCCGAGCTCGCCCGTCAATACGAGTGGTGGACGATGAAGAGCCAGCCGAACGCGCTCAAGCGGCTCGAGGCGGACGGCGACCCGGAGCGGGGCCTCGTGGCCGTCGACTTCCGGGCCGGCATGGCCCTTTTGCCCTTCCTGCCGCAGTGCCCCGCGGATTTCAAGCTCATCGCCCGGGGCGCGGCCCGGGGCAGCCTCGTCCAGTTCGACCGCGGAGACATCCGGGCGCTCAGATCCTTTGTCGCCGGGCACGGCGAAGCGTTCGCGGGCATGGCCGGCGCGCTCGACGAGCTCGAGAGCGCCGATCAGGCCTACCGGGATTCCCTGCCCGACATCACTCACCATCACATCAAGCTGATCACGAAGCCGCGGCTCTGGACGGCGATTCACCGCGCTTGGGTCCGGGGCTGGGAGATCCGGCGCATGGCCGATTCGGTCGCGGCCGGACGGCTGGCGAAGAACCGGCTCTCCTCGCTCCTCTTCCTTCTCCTCGGCCTTCTGCCCCTCCTCACGCCGGCGCTCTTTCTCCTCAAGTTCCCGGGCCGGGCGGTCGGGCTCTGGCTCCTCTGGCTCGTCCCGCTTCTCGGGCCCTTTGTCCGCAAGCTCTGGGGCCGGGGCGATCTCCGCCGCCACTACGGCGCCGTCCTTAAGAAGGCCGGCTACCGCCGGCGCGCCTTCTGCGGCCATGTCGCCGAGGCTCTGGTCGGCTGGCACCGCTCGGGGCGGGTCAGCGAATCACGCGCCCGGGTCATCGCCGCAAAGCCGTGGCTTTACGTGCTCAACATGCCGCTCGCGTTCCTCCCGGCCGGCGTCCATCGCTTCCTGACCGACAAGGCCCATTTCAGGGAACGGCTCCATATCATGTTCGTCAAGCCGGTCCAGCTCTATTTCAAGCCCGCGGTCCGGGAAAAGTGGCTCAAGGACATGGTCGAAGAGGGCCGTAAGAACCGCATGCTCACGCCGGATGACGCCGCCCTCATCCTGGCCCAGATCGACGAGCCCTACATCCAGAAATACCTGAAAAGCCTGGCCGTCCACATGGCCACGCTGTTCGTTTCGGAAACCGTCTTCCTGACGGTCGCGGCCGTGTATGTCCTGAGCCACCCCGAGTTCGGCTGGGCCGAGGGGACCGCCCGGGCCGCTCTCATCGTCGGCGCTTTCAACCTGCTCCCCGTGTCGCCGGGATCGCTCGTCCGGGGATTCTATGTCCTGGGGTTGTGCATCAAAGAGCGGAACATCAAGGACTACCGGCTGGCCCTGCCGGTCAGCTTCTTCAAGATCATCGGCTACCTGGCTTTCCCTCTTCAGATGGCCTATCGCTTCCCCGAGCTGGCCCGGTTCATGGCCGGTCACTGGGCCACGGAGGCCGTCCATGTCGTCCCGGTCTTCGGCGAGCGCGGCGCCTGGCTCGAACATGCCGTCTTCGACGCCTTTTACAATTATCCGCTGAGCCTGGGGATCAGGGTCCGGGAGAGGGATGAGCTTGCGGCCGCAAAGAAACCCCGGTGGTGGGCCATTCCGTCAGCCGCCCTCATCGGAACGGGATTCGTCGCGCTCGTCGATCTTCTCTTCATCCGTTCGGCCGGCCGCGTGCCGGTCCTCAAAGACGTCTGGTGGGCGGCGTTCCTGGCGCCGGTCGCGGCGGGGTTTCTGGCATCCCTATGGTCGCGGCGGAAGAAGATGGGCACGCGTGTCGCCGCGGGCATCATCGCCGGCGCCGTGGCCGGGCTCTGCTATGGCTTGATCAACGCCTATCTGACGCCGCTCGTCCCGGGCCTGGCCCGCGTCGCCGGAGCGGCCGTGGAGAGCGCCGCCCCGGCCCTGGGCATTCTCTGGAAGACGTTTATTTTCGCGCTTCTCGGGATCCCCGGCGCCTTCCTGGCCGAGACCCGCCGGCCCTAAGTTCGATTTCAATAATTGGCGATGACGGCTCTCCAGCCCTCGCTATTACCGTCCGGACGAATGGCCGTTCCGACCGCCGTGACGACGTTGCCAACAGAGGTAACCCCCGAGGCGGCCCGAAGGATCCACCCGGTTGGGAGGGCTACCCCTTTGGCGACGAGCACGTCCTCGATCCGGCGCATCTTGTTAGCGGCGTCCCAGATGAAGGCTTCCATTCCGCGGCCGGTCATGCTCCAACCGACCACGATGGAACCGTCGTAGTTAGTCGCTTCCGCCTCGCTAAGGGCCTTCCCGCCCGGCAAATCGCCTAAGTCCTGGGCGACCCATTTGCCCCCGGACTGAATCCAGCGGCTGGCCACCTCGTCCCTTCCTCTGTTCGAGAAGCTCTCGCCGACCGGGACGAGCCCGTTCCCGGAGCACCCG
>Ga0105107_10000718_pt1 | contig 21213 bp, 20 predicted proteins | sample PPLLaktember2015_6_FD_79335 | JGI IMG/M metagenome (GOLD analysis project Ga0105107, IMG submission 79335) | Freshwater sediment microbial communities from Prairie Pothole Lake near Jamestown, North Dakota, USA - PPLs Lake P8 Core (1) Depth... | ecosystem: Environmental > Aquatic > Freshwater >... | reverse complement strand
TACGGCTGCTGTTCCGGCGGGATGTCTTCGAGCTGGAAGCTGGCGACGACCGCGGGATGTTTCTCGTCGGTAATGTCGACCATCCAGAGAAACGCCGAGTTGTGCGGCGGGCAGTCCGGCAGGCGCACCACGTCCTCGTCGGACACCACCAGGAAATCGCGGTTTTTGATCTTGAACGGGATGCGCAGCGCGGTGTGGGTCGGCCACGGAAACGGCGGACTCCAGTCGAGTCCCGACACGAACTTCGGCTGTGCCATATCGTCGATGTCGAGGATGACGAAACCGCCGTGCCAGTAACTGGTGTAGAGCCGGTTGCCGTAACGCAGCGGGTGGTGGCATTTGTGCGCGGCGCCGCGCCAGGCCGGCTGTTCACCACCAGCGAGATGCTGCCCCGGCATCCACCAGCGCCCGACTTCCTGCGGCTTCGCCGGATCCTTCAGGTCGAGGATCATCACGATGTTGCCGAGATAGCCATCCATCGTCGGCGAGATGTAGGCGTAACGGCCATCGAAATCGAAACGGTGCACGCCGCGGGCGTATTCGACACCCGGTTGGTCATCGGTCTGCCACAGCGTGATCAGCTTCGGCTTGGCCGGGTTGGACACGTCGTAGATGCCGAGGCCGCCGTGGAAATCGTCGGGCGGCGTCTCGCCGCGTGCATTTTTCGCCGACAGCACCTCGCGGTTGGTGAGCATGATGTCGCCGGACACCCGCACCTTGTGCGAATGCGTACCTTTCGGCATGTTGATCTCCGACAGCAGTTTGGGATGCTTGGGATCCTTGACGTCGAAAATCAGCGTACCGTGCGGGTTGCGCATGTTGCCGACGTAGGCGATGTTGCGCTCGACCACCACCTGCCCGCCGCCGGCGCAGTCGGTCCACGACAGCGGCTGCATGCCGGCACTGCAGTTGTGCTGATGGCCATCACCGCCAGCGGAGCGGATGTCGACGTAGGCGACTTCACGGATACCCTTGGATTTGCTCATGTTTGGGTCTTCTTCCTGTGTAATCACTGAAGCTTGATATTGGCGGCCTTGATGACCTTGCCCCACTTTTCATGCTCGCTGCGGATGAAGCGTGCGAACTCCTCCGGTCTGTCGCCGACCGGCACCGTCGCCATGCTCAACAAACGATCCTTGACCTCCGGATTCCCCAGCGCCTTGACGAGTTCCCGATTGAGCCGGTCCACGATAGCCTTGCTCGTTTTTGCCGGAGCAAGCCAGCCGAACCAGCCGATGACCTCGAAGCCGGGGTAACCCGACTCCGCGACAGTGGGCAATTCCGGTGCCACCGGGGAGCGTTTGGCGCTGCTGATCGCCAGCGCGCGCACCTTGCCCGCCTTGACCTGCGGCGTCGCTGCCAGCGCAATGCTGAACAGGGCCTGCGTCTGCCCGGCGATCGTTTCCTGCAACGCCGGGGCGCCGCCCTTGTACGGAACATGCACGAACTGCGTGCCGGAAGTCATACGAAACAGCTCCAGCGCAAGGTGACCGGAGGTGCCGTTGCCGGCCGACGCAAACGCAAAACCGCCCTGTTTCGCCTTGATCACCGACACCAGTTCCTGCACCGACTTCGCCGCCACCGACGGATGGACCACGAGGATGTTAGGGACGGTGATGCCCAGGGTGATCGGCGCGAAATCCTTGATCGGGTCGTACGGCACGCTGGGGTAGAGGCTGGGGTTGATCGCCACGCCCGCGGCAACCAGCACGAAGGTGTAGCCGTCGGGAACGGCACGCGCCGCCATGTCGTAGGCAATGCCGCCGTTGGCGCCAGGCCGGTTGTCGATGACGACCGTTTGCCCCAACGCCGTATTGAGATGCGGCCCGACCAGGCGCGCCAGCGTATCTGCAGGTCCTCCCGGCGGAACGGCAACGATCATGCGCACGGGCCTGGTTGGATAACCCTGCGCCTGCACCACGCCGCTCAGCACCAACAGACCGCATATTGCAACAATGATTTTTTTCATGGTGATCTCCTCGTGATGTGTTTACGACGCCATGCGAACCGTCAGGCTGCCAGCGCGCGGTTCTCCGGTACATTCATGAATGACTCCATGGCATGCCAGAATTTGTGGCGGTTGATGCCCAGCGTCGCCGCATGCGCCAGTCCCGACACGAACACAAACTGCTTGTCCTTGCTCGGCAGCTTGCCGAAAAAGTTCAGCAGATCCGGCTCGGCTGCAATCCCGTCATATTCGCCGCGGATGATGCACACCGGGCAGGTAATTTTCAGCGGATCGATCACCGGCAGGTGTGCGCACATGTCGAGATAGGTGCCGGTCGGCACCGAATCACCCAGCGGCAATTCGGCGTCCGCCAGGGCATCGGCCGCAATCATTTCCGAAGTGCCCGGCTTGTCGCGGGTGAACATGCTGTGGATGAACGCGCGGTCAACCTTGCGTCGCGGGCTGGCGCGATACTCCTCGACCTTCTCGCGGCGCTTGGCCAGCGTCGGCGAACCCTCACCGGTGTAGACCAGCGCCGACACCATCAGCCGCCTGACCCGGCCTGGATTCTGCTGCGCGTACAGCGCGGCGCGTAATGCGCCGGAAGAACCGCCGTACATGAACACGCTGTCCTGGCCGGTCTCGCGGCGGACGATTTCCATTGCCGCCGCAAGATCCTGCGCGCCGGAGGCGATGCCGGAATGGCTGTCGGTACGGTCGGAGCGGCCGTAACCTTCGTGATCCATGGTCCACACGTCGTAACCGAGTGCGGCGAAATGGTTCATCAGCGAATAGTCGCTGCGGCCGGGCACGCTGAGGTCGAAACTGTTGCGCCCCGAGGCTGACGAACCGTGCACCAGAAACAGCACCGGTGCGCCCTTGCCGGTGCTCGCAGCGCGCTTGCGATAAACGTACAGCTTGACCTTGCCTTTGTGCGCCCAGTATTCAGCGCTTTTGATTTCCGACATGCCCTGCTCCAGTGGATTTAGCGAGCGGCGATTATCGCACCGCCGGCACACCCTTCACAGCGCAGTCCGAATGCTGGTCGCCGTGTAAAATCAGCGCATCCTTATCCACGGAGCGTGCCATGGCTGCAAGCACCTCGAAAGTCATCAGCCTCACCGAACTCGCCGCGCGCATCCCCGACGGCGCCGCACTGGGCCTCGGCGGCGTGTTCCTGCATCGCGGACCTTTTGCGCTGGTGCGCGAACTGGCACGCCAGCACCGCAGAAACCTGGAAATCATCAAGCCTTCCCCGGGATACGACCTCGACCTGCTGTGCCGCGCCGGCGCAGTGGCCAGGGTCCGCGCCGGCATCGTGGCCATGGAGGGCAATTTCGGTCTGGCGCGATGGTACCGGAAAGCGATCGAGCGCAAGGAAGCCCGCCTCGAAGAACACGCCTGAATGACGCTGGTCGCGGGGCTGCGTGCAGCCTCCTACGGAATTCCCTTCCAGCCGGTCGCCGGTGTGCACGGCAGCGAACTGATACGCGTCAACAACTGGCAGCTGATGCGCGACCCCTATGGGTCGGGACAGGAGGTCTATGTGATTCCGGCGATACGTCCGGATGTCGCAGTCATCCACGCCGCCGAAGTCGATGAGGACGGCAATGCCCGCGTTTACGGCTCGCCGTTCTGGGATCATCCGCTGACCCGCGCCGCCGGGCGCGTGCTGGTCACCGCCGAAAAACTGGTGGCCACCGATCGGCTGCGTGAGCAGCCGGAACTGACGCTGGTGCCGGGTTTCATGGTCGAGGCCGTGGCCATTGTGCCCGATGGCGCCTGGCCCGGATCCATGCACCCGTACTACGAGATCGATTATCCGGCGGTCGAGCGCTACATGGAAGATGCGCCGGGCGTGCTTGAACGCCATCTCGCCGAAGCACCCGAGACCGCGCGCAATACGGCAGCGACCGGCCGCTGAGTGGATTGCGCTGCATGCCCGTCGTCCGCAGCTTTGCACCCGTCGCCGATGCGCAAGCCCGGGTGCTGATCCTCGGCAGCATGCCCGGCGTCGAATCGCTGCGCGCCGCGCAGTATTACGCCCATCCCCGCAACGCCTTCTGGCGCATCATGGGCGATCTCGTCGGTGCGTCACCGGATCTGCCTTATGCAGCACGCACGCGAAAACTGCGGCTAGCCGGCATCGCACTGTGGGATGTGCTCGCGGCCTGCGTGCGCGAGGGCAGCCTCGATGCGGCGATCGACGAACAATCGATCATCGCCAACGACCTGGTGTCATTCCTGGTCCGGCATCACCGCATCACGCATGTATATTTCAACGGCGCCACTGCCGAACGCTGCTTCCGTTTGCATGTGCAGCCGGCGCTGGAAGCCGAAGTGCTGAAAACGCAGCGGCTGCCGTCGACCAGCCCGGCGCATGCCGCACGTTCCTACGTCGAAAAACTGCGGGCTTGGCGAGCCATCCTCAAACCGCTCGCCACGCCTGCAACTCACGCCGCCCACTTGCGGCGATCAGTAAAATAATAAATAAAAACAATAACTTAATATGAGCGCCCTGCTCCTCGCCGTACTCAGCGCGCTGTGCTTCGGCGCCGGCATGGTCACTTCTCGCGTCGGGCTGCGCCACCTCGATGCGCGCTCCGGCGCTGCGGTCAGCATTCCGACGGCAACCATACTGTTTGTCATCGCGGCACCTTTCACCATCGAACTGTCGGCCTTCAACTTCGTTGCAGCCCTGGTGTTCGCCGTCGTGGGCCTGTTCTATCCCGCGCTGGTGACACTGCTGACGTTCCGTTCCAACGAAGAACTGGGGCCGACGGTCACCAGCGCAATCTCGGGCACCGCGCCGCTGTTCGCAATGCTCGCCGCAGCGCTGTTGCTCGGGGAACGCGTACCGCCGCAGGCAGCAATCGCTGGACTCGGCGTCGCTTCCGGCGTTGCGCTGCTGTCATGGCGTCCCGGATCGCTGCGCGCCGGAGTCCACGGCCGCGCGCTGATCTGGCCGGTCGCCGGCGCCGTGGTGCGCGGCGTCGCCCAAGCTGGCGCCAAGGCGGGATTGCTGCTGTGGGGCAACCCGTTTGCCGCCAGCGTCATCGGTTATCTGGTGTCGTCCACCGCAGTGATCGGCGCGGAACGCCTGCGCAGCGGCGGACGCAAGACGGTCACCCGCCAGGGTCTGCTGTGGTTCACCGCGACCGGCGTGGTCAACGGCGGCGCGATGGTGCTGATGTATTCGGCATTGGCGCGGGCCCCGGTATCGACGGTGGCGCCGGTGATTGCCGCCTACCCGCTGGTTACCGCGATCGCCAGCGCGCTGTTCCTGCGTGGTGAAAAAATCAGTGCGCAGATCATCCTCGGCACCATTATCACCGTCGCCGCGATCGCTTATCTCGCCGCCTTCCGCTCAAACTGAGCCGCCGCGCCCGATATACTGCCATCATGGACTGGACGCCCTTCTCCTTCATCGTCGTCAACCTCGCCCGGCAGATCCGCGCCGGAGAAATCACCTTCAGCGGTGTCAACTCGACGCTGCCCATGCTCGCGTGCCTGCTCGCCAAACAGGCCTATGATTTCGATTTCACTTACATCAATGTTGCCGGCGGCGTCGAACCGCAGCCGGTGACCGTGCCGCTGTCGAGCAGCGATCCCGCCATCGTCCACGGCTCGCCCGCCATTTTCGCCAACCAGGATTTCTACGACCTGTGTGCCCGCGGCGGCCTCGACCTGGTCTATCTGGGTTGCGCCCAGATCGACGCCGAGGGCCGCACCAACGTGTCGGCGATCGGCTCTTGGGAGAACCCGCGGGTACGGCTGCCGGGCGGCGGCGGCGCGGCCGTCATGCTGCCGACCGCAAAACGGGTCGTGACCTGGCGCACCGACCACTCCCCGCGGGCACTGGTCGAAAAACTCGACTTCGTGACCGCCGTCGGCCACATGACTGCGCTGATTACACCGCTGGCAGTGTTCATACGCGAACCGGTGCCGGGTTCGCGATTCCGGCTGGAGTCGTACCACCCGGCAACGACGATCGGTCACATCACGTCCCATACCGGCTTCCGGTTCGATGCCACACACGCGCAGCCGGCAATCCCGATGACCGCGCACGAGCACACTGCGCTGGTCGCGCTCGATGCCGGAGCAAAATTCTCTGCCGCGGTGAACGGCTGACGGAGACGTCGCAGCCACCGTGATAGCATAGCGCCTGCACTGCACCGCGGAATTCTTCGCGCACCGCAGCAGGTTTTACACGTCATCCAGTCCACATGCTCCCGTTACAAGGCATACGCGTCGTTGAATTCTGTCAGGTGCTGGCCGGCCCGTTTGCGGGCTGCCTGCTGGCCGACATGGGCGCCGATGTCATCAAGGTCGAGTCGCCGGAAGGCGACCTGATGCGTCAGTGGCCGCCCATTCTCGACGGTTACAGCCAGTATTTCGCATCGGTCAACCGCAACAAGCGCTCGGTGGTGCTCGATCTGAAACAGCACGCAGACCAGGCGGTTGCGTGCCGGCTGGTGCGCTCGGCGGACATCGTGCTCGAGAATTTCCGCCCCGGCGTGATGGCCAGATTCGGCCTCGATTACGCCACGCTGTCCGGGGATCACCCGGCGCTCGTCTATTGTTCGGTGTCGGCTTTCGGCCAGACCGGACCGCGCGCGACCGAGGGCGGCTTCGACATGACGGTGCAGGCGATGAGCGGCGTGATGAGCGTGACCGGCGAGCGCGACGGGCGCCCCGTCAAATGCGGCATCCCGATCGCCGATTTCTCCGCGGGCCTCTACGCCGCATTCAGCGTCACCGCCGCCCTGCACAAGGCCCGCACCACCGGGCAAGGCGATCATGTAGACGTGTCGATGCTCGGCAGCATGCTCGGCATCGCCAACCTGCAGACCAGTGAACTGTTCGGCACCGGCCGCGATCCGGTGCGCCTGGGCTCCGCGCATCCGCTGAACGCGCCCTACGCGGCATTCTGCTGCCGCGACGGGTATTTCGCGCTGGCGGCCGGCACCAACAAGCTGTGGGAAGCAGCCTGCGAGACCATCGGGCGCAGCGATCTGACCCACGATCCGCGCTTCGCCACGCCGACATTGCGCGCACAGCACCAGGACGCCCTGCGCGAACTGCTGGAAGTCGAGTTCATCAAATACGACGCCGGCGACCTGCTCTCCCGCATGAACGCGCGCGGCGTGCCGTGTGCGCCGCTGTATTCCTACTCGCAAGTGCTCGCCGACCCCCAGGTCAAGCACATGGGCTGGGTTGAAGACATCATGCTGCCCAACGACACCCCCACCAAAACCGTGGTGTCGCCGCAGCGCGTGTCCGGCCAGCGGCTCGGCGTGCGCCGGGCGCCGCCTGCACTGGGCGAACACACCGCAGAAGTCCTTTCCGAACTGAAGGTCCGATCATGAAAAACACGCAACGCTTCCGCCATTTCGTCGCCGAATTCACGCGCCTCGCCGAAAAAAGCGGCGATGACGAAAAAACCATGCTTGATACCGGCAGCAAGCTGCTCGGCGACCTGATCAGGCACGACGATTGGCTGCCCGACGAATGCGCGCAGCCGCACCCGCAGTTCTACCAGCAGTACCTGCTCTACTGCGATCCGCTGGAACGCTTTTCGGTGGTCAGCTTCGTCTGGGGACCGGGACAGAAAACACCGGTCCATGACCACACGGTCTGGGGCATGGTCGGCATGATGCGCGGCGCGGAATCCTGCCGCCGCTTCGAACGCTCTGCTGACGGGAAGCCGATGCCGGCCAGCGAGACCGAACGCCTGTTACCGGGCCAGGTCGACCGCGTATCGCCGAACGTCGGCGACATCCACGAAGTCGCCAACGCCCATGATGACCGGGTATCGATCAGCATCCATGTCTATGGCGCCAACATCGGCGCGGTCAGGCGCCACGTGTTCGATCCCGCAACGGGCGTCGAAAAACCGTTCGTGTCCGGCTACTCGAGCCCGCAATTGCCGAATTTCTGGGACCGCTCCGCGGAAGTCCGCACAACCCTGTCAAGCTGAGCCGGCCATTCAGCCATAAAGGTCAAGGCATGAGCGACGAACTGCTGCGCAAACACGAGAACCACGTCACGCGGCTGACATTGAACCGGCCGCAGAAGGCCAATGCGCTGTCGCCGTCGCTGGTCGAGGCGCTGCTCGACGCCGTTGAGTATGCCGCCACCGACGGCACGCGGCTGCTGATACTCGACGGTGCCGGTTCGCATTTCTGCGCCGGCTTCGATTTCTCCGATGTGCAAACGAGCAGCGAAGGTGACCTGGCTCTGCGCTTCATCCGCATCGAAACCCTGCTCCAGGCGCTGTACCACGCGCCCTGCGCAACGCTGGCGCTGGCTCATGGTCGTGTCTTCGGTGCCGGCGCTGACCTCGTCGCCAGTTGCGGCCTGCGCGTCGCAGCACCGGACACTACATTTCGCATGCCCGGCCTGCGCTTTGGTGTCGTCCTTGGCACCCGCCGGCTCGTGCACCGCGTCGGCGCCGACCAGGCACGGGACATCCTGTCGACTTCGCGCAGCCTCGCTGCGGAAGAGGCACTGGCTTGCGGTTTTGTGACCGGCATCGCGACGCAGCAGGACTGGCCGGCATTGATCAACGCCACGCAGAGCGCCGCGGAGACCCTCACCCCCGCAGCAGCAGCAGCGCTGCATCGCCGCACTGTCACCGACAGCCGGGCCGAGGATATGGCCGAATTGACGCGCTCGGTCACGACGCCAGGGCTGAAAGAGCGCATCCGCCGCTATCGAGAATCCAGCAAATGAACCGGGGACCCACATGAGCAATGCACTGCCCGCCACAATGAGAGCCGTTGAAATTTCCGCACCTGGCGGACCCGAAGTCCTGAAACCGGTCGAGCGCCCGCTGCCGGTACCCCAAGCCCACGAGGTACTGATCAAGGTGATTGCGGCAGGCATCAACGGGCCCGATATCATGCAACGCAAGGGCCTCTACCCGGCGCCGGCCGGCGCGTCAGACCTGCCGGGGCTGGAAGTCTCGGGCGAGATCGTCGCCAAGGGCGCAAACGTTCAGCGTTGGACGGCAGGCGACAAGGTCGTTGCACTGACCAATGGCGGCGGCTACGCCGAGTACGTCGCTGTCAATGCCGAACATTGTCTGTCGGTGCCCAAAGGCATCAGCATGGTCGACGCCGCCGGTCTGCCGGAAACCTACTTCACGGTATGGAGCAACGTGTTCATTGGCGCCGGTCTGAAGGCCGGTGAAACGTTTCTGGTGCACGGCGGCGCAGGCGGTATCGGCACGACCTGTATCCAGCTCGGCAAGGCGTTCGGCGCCAAAGTCATTGCCACCGACAGCCCGGACACCCGCTGCAAGATATGCCGGGACCTCGGCGCTGACCGGGTAATCGATTATCGCACCGAGGACTTCGTCGAAGTGGTGCGCACCGAGGGCGGCGCCAACGTGATCCTCGACATCGTCGGCGGCCCGAACATCGAAAAAAACTTCAAAGCCGCCAGCCACGATGCGCGCATCATCCAACTCGCCTTCGGCGCCGGATCAAAAGTGGAAATCAACCTGATGCCGGTGATGCTGAAACGGCTGACCTATACCGGGTCCACGCTGCGCACCCGCCCGGATGCGTTCAAGGCACGGGTGGCACGCGAACTCGAAGCGCAGGCCTGGCCGCACATTGCCAGCGGAAAAATCAGGGTGGTCACGCACAGCGTGCTGCCATTGGCCGATGCGGCAAAGGCCCATGCGCTGATGGAATCCAGCCAGCACACCGGAAAGATACTGCTGCAGGTGGCCTGAGGTATCGCGCGGCCGGCAGGCCGCGCGCGCCGGTTAGGCGGCTTCCGGAGCGCTGCTGTCCAGCAGCCGGCGACGCAGCAGGGAGACGTCCTGCGCCTCCGCAATCGTCCGTGCGTAATCGATGTTCTTGCGCACGACGTTGTAGTACAGGTTCTCGCCCTTGAAGTGGCCGTCGGCATAGCGATAAACACCGGCCAGATCATGCTCGAGCCGCTTGTGCGCGCCGGTAAAGAATCCGGGCGTTTTGTAAATCAGATCCGCCGGCGACGAGAACAAGACCTTCTCCTCGCCTTTTTCATCAACCTGGCGTGCGATTCCTCCGAGCACGAACTCCGGATACAGGCGTTCGTGGCACTTCTCGAGATAGTAGCGGTCCGCCATCTGCGCGAGGATGTCGGCGCTGCCCAGCAGGTTGCCGACCATGCGGTATTGCGGCTCGATCTGGATGTGTTTCACCGGCACTTCGTAGCCGGTGAAATGGACAATGCGCGTTGCCGGGTCGGCGAGATCGCCCAGCCCCACTTCCGGCAGGTACCAAGCCATGAATTCCGCGCCCCGTCCGACATGGGTCCGGGTGTATTCGGCACCGTGCTTCTTTTGCGTATCGTCAAGCCGGCGCAGGTAGCCGATATCGTGGAACAGCGCGCTGACCGTGCCAAGCTGGAACAGGCGTTCGTTCATGACCTGCGCACTGGCGGCCTGTACACAGCCGTCCATCAGTCGCGCCATCGCCAGCGTGACCTCCAGGATGTGCTGAACGTCATGGTACCCGGTCTCGCAGGCGTGATAGCCTGGAAACTCTCCGCGATACAGGCGACCGATGTCGGCGAACACCCGCAGCACACCCGATGGAAACTCGCGACGGTAGAGCCGCTCGTAAATCTCGGCAACCTTGTAGGAAACCGCCACCGGATCCGTGGTATCAACCTGATTCGTGACGTCCCGCGTCGCGCGACTGTTCTCAGCAGAATCGAGGGCCATATGCACCATTTTTTGTTGTATTTCAACATAGTAACTATAATGTCTGCGCACTGGCAATGCCGACATCTTGGGTAGCGTCGCCACGGTTGGCGCCGGCAGGCAGCATGGTTACTCGCCACCGGCAGGTAACGCGAAAATATTTAAATAAATCACGGTGTTAACACCATGCATCCGCAAACTGTCTACGCCAAGACTTCCAAAGGTGTTCTTGATTTCAAGAACAAGATCATCAAACTGGATCGCACTGCTGGCAAACTTTTCCTGTCGGTAGACGGCAAATCCACGGTCGCCGAACTGGTCCAGAAAACCCAGCTCGAATTCAAGGATGTCACAGGCATCCTCGATAATCTGACCACGGGCGGTTACATCAAGGTGTTTTCTGCCCCGCCGGACCCGGCCGCAGCAGTGCCGGTCGCTCCCGGTATTGCACGTTCCGGTGCCGCACCGTCGCCTCCGGTGGAAGCAGAGGAAATGGACCTCGACTTCACTTCTCCGGAAGCCGTAGCGAAGGTCAATGCCGAGGCAGAGGCCCGCAAACACAAGGAAGCTGAGGCGAAGGCGCGGGCGCAGGCAGCGGCAAAAGCGGCGATGGAAGCCAAGGCCCGGCAGCAGGCCGAAGCGCAGGCAAGGGCCGCGGCCGACGCCCGCGCCAAGGCCGAGTCGGAAGCCAAGGTCAAAGCCGATGCGCTGGCGCGCGCCGCCGCCCAGGCCCGTGCCAAAGCTGAAGCCGAAAGCAAGGCCGCTGCAGGTTCCGCAGCCAAGGCTGCAGCCGATGCCAAACTCAAGCTGGCGCAGGAAGCCACGGCCAAAGCGGAAGCCGAGGCCAAGGCCCGCGCCGAAGCCGAGGCCCGCGCCAAGGCCGAGGCCCTCGCCAAAGCAACTTCGGAGGCCCACGCCAGGGCCGAGGCCGAAGCCCAGGAGAAAGCAGAGGCTGACGCCAACGCCCATGCCGCCGCCGAGACCAGGGCGCGCGAAGCGCTGGAAGCGCAGATGAAAGCGATGGCCGAGGCCCTCGCCCGCGCTGAGGATTCCGCAAAGCGCGAAGCGGAGGCCCGCGTGCGGATGGAGGCCGAGATCAAGTCTCGCCTCGAAGCGGAACGCCAGGCACTGGCCGAAGCCGAAGCGCGCGCGAAGGCCGCGGAGAATGCGGTAGTGCAGGCCCGCCAGATGGCGGAAGAAGCGGCGCGCGCCAAAGCGGCTGCCGAAGCGCGCGCCGCAACGCAGGGCGCGGACCCTGACACAGCGGCCCAGGTGGCAGCGGCGATGCAGGCCCTCGAAGAAGCCAAAGCGAGGGCACGGGCCGAGGCGGAGGCCCGCGCTGCGGCCGAGGCCCGCGCCAAAGCAGAAGCCGAGGCCCGCAGGCGCGAGGAAGAACAGCGCAGAGTTGCCGAGGAAGCCGCGCGCAAGGCCCGCGATGAGACCGACGTCAAGGCAAAAGCCGAACTGAAAGCCCTGCAGGAACAGGCACGCAGAGCGGCCGCCGAGGCCGAGACCCGTGCCGAGGAAGAGCGGCGGGCGCGCGCGGAGATGGCGGCGAAAATTTCCGCCGAGCAACGGGCCCGCGAAGAGGCAGAAGCCAAGGTCAGCGCCGAGCGCGAACTGCGGGAAACAGCGATCCGCCAGGCACAAGTCGAGGCCGAAGCCAGGGCGCGCGCCGAGGTCGAAGCGGTAATTGAAACCGAGCGCCGCAAGCGCGAGGAAGCCGAGAAAAAATCGCAGGCGGAATTGGCCGCGCGCACCATGGCGGAGCGCAAGGCACGCGAAGAAGCCGATCACCAGCTCGCGATCGCGCTGAAGGCCCGGGAAGACGCCGAGCGCCTGGCGCGTGCCGCGGTATCCGGCGAAAACGAGAAAAGCCGGCGGGCCCGCGAAGACGCGGAACAGCGGGCCCAGATCGCGGAGGCTGCTGCCGCCAAGGCCAAGTCGCAAATGGAAGCCGAGCGCCTGGCGCGCGCCCAGGCTGAAGAGCGCGCCAAGGTCGAGGCGGTTGCCCGGGTGATGCAGGAACACGAACTGCGCGACAGCGCAGAGCGGACCGTCAAGTCCCGCGTCGACGAAGAACTGCGCGCCCGTGCCCGCGCCGCGACCGAAGCCGATGCGCGCTACCGTGCCGAGGCCGCGGAACGCGCCAAGGCCGCAGCAGCCGAACGCAAGCTGCGCATGGACGCAGAGGCGCGCGATGCCGCGTCGTCAATCCGCCGTGAGAGCAATCCACGCCGCAAGCTGGCAATGGCCGGCGTCGGCCTGCTGCTGGTGGTCGCAGGCAGTCTGGGTACCCTGCAATTGATGCCGCTGGGCGGCTATGTTCCGGCCGTACAGGAATTGATGACGCAGCGGCTGAAACAGCCGGTGCGCATCAGCAACATGCGTTACACCGTTTACCCTGAACAGATGCTGTTCCTGGAAAAAGTCAGCATCGGGAACGCACAGCAGATCAAGGCGGAGATCGTCACCATCCCGATGATGCCCTGGAGCCTGCTGCTCGGCGAACGCGAGTTTGATACGGTGGGTGCCAACGCCGTAGTCATCGAACACGCCGGCCTCGATTTACTGCCGGCATTGGCAAGTGCCGCAGACCGCACCGCGCTGCAGGTTCGTCAATTGACCCTGAAGGCCGTCAAGATCAGCGGCCTCGCCATCGACACGCCGCAATTCGAGTCGACGCTGACCTTCGGCCGCGACGGGGCAGTCCAGAAAATGCGCCTCAGTGACGGCAAGATGACGGTCGATGCCACGCCCAAGGACGGCGGCCTCGCAGTGAACATCAATGCGCGCGAGTGGCAATTGCCGCTAGGGCCCGGATTGCAGTTCAGTGATCTTTCGGCCACTGCCCAGGTGGATCGCCGGCAGGCAACGGTAACCGCGATTGACGGGCGGCTCGGCGGCGGCCGCATCAAGGGCACGCTCAAAGCGACCTGGGCTGGAGATATTGCCGTGGAAGGCGAATTCAATCTCGAGAATGGCCGGCTGCAGGAACTGCTGTCCGCCTATACCCGGGAATTCTCGGCAACCGGCGCACTGAACGCGAATGGCAGTTATGCAATGCAGGGCAAGACCTTGAAATCGCTGTTCGATGCCAGTTCAGCGGAAGTGGCATTCAAGGTCGGCAACGGCGAGCTGAACAATGTCGACGTGGTGCGTGCCATCCAGGCACCGTCGGCGAGCGGCAACCGCGGCGGGAAAACCCGCTTTGATGCCTTGAGCGGCGCGCTCAGCGCCAGCAACGGCCGTTACCACTACAAGCAGCTGCAGCTGACATCCGGACCGCTGAACGCCGGCGGCAACATCGTGGTTGGCAGCGACGGCACCCTGTCCGGCCGCATCAATGCGGAACTCGGTGCCAAAGGCCTGGTGGTCGCCCGCGGCGGCCTTACGGTGACCGGGGCCGTGCGCGATCCCGTGCTGCGGCCCTGACCCTGACCGGCGCCGCACCACGGAGTCAGGAAAAAGCCCGCGCGGTAAGGCGCGGGCTTGTTGCGACCGGGCATGCCGCCCCTGTTGCGCCACCTGCTGGATTGTTTACTGCGCCCCGCTCTGCGCCGCGCGCAGAGCGGCAATCCGCACATCCAGCGGCGGATGCGACATGAACAGCGACATCAGTCCGCCGCCGCCCGAGATGCCGAAGGCTGACATTTGCGCCGGCAAAGCGGACTGCTCGTGGTTGATTTTCAGGCGCTCCAGCGCGGCGATCATCTTCTGCCGGCCGGCGAGCGCAGCACCGCCCGCATCGGCACGGAATTCGCGCTGACGACTGAACCAGGCGACCACAATGCTCGCGAGCACACCCAGAACCAGTTCGGCAACGATGGTAGCGATCCAGAAGCCCGGTCCCTGGCCGCGCTCGTTCTTCAGCAGCACCCGATCGACAACGAATCCGACGACACGCGAGACAAAGATTACAAAAGTATTGAGTACGCCCTGGATCAACGTCAGCGTCACCATGTCACCGTTGGCCACGTGACTGACTTCATGGCCCAGTACGGCTTCCGCTTCGTCTTGCGTCATGTTGTTCAGCAATCCGGTGCTGACTGCCACCAGCGCGGCATTGCGGTTCCAGCCGGTGGCAAAGGCATTGACGTCGGGCGCATCGTAGATTGCCACTTCGGGCATGCCGATGCCGGCCCGCTCCGCCTGGCGTCGCACGGTATCAACCAGCCAGCGCTCGGTCGTGTTCGACGGCACTTCGATGACCCGGGCGCCGGTCGACATTTTCGCCATCCATTTCGAGATGAACAGCGAAATGAACGCGCCACCGAAACCGAAGATCGCCGCGAACACCAGCAACCCCTGCAGATTCAGGCCGGTCTCGTTGGTCAGCGCACGGTCAATTCCGAGCAGCTGCATGGTCACGCTCAGCACCGCGAGTATCGCGAAGTTGGTGACGATTAGCAGAAAAACGCGTTTCATATATTTTCAAGCCCCCGATAGGTTAACTCGCGATCCTTAGATGAGGCTGACCGGTGCAAGTTCAAGTCGGTTCACTCCAGCCAGGATTTTAATTAACTGATTGTTTTTATTGATAAAATTTATCTGCTCGAGCATGCAGCCGTTGCCGTGCGCGCCGCGATTCTACCTCAGGCATCCGCGCGCACCTGCAGCCAGAACGTTACCGGACCGTCATTGGTCAGCATGACCTGCATCGCGGCACCGAAGACTCCCTGCGCTACGGGCACATGCACGCGTTGCGCCTGCGCGACGGCGTAGTCGAACAGCGTACGCCCCCGCTCTGGCGACGCCGCCGTCGAAAAACTCGGCCGCAGACCTTTGTGCGTATCGGCAGCCAGCGTGAACTGCGGCACCAGCAGCAAGCCCCCGCGGACCTCGCGCAGCGACAGATTCATTTTGCCGGCGGCGTCGGCAAACACCCGGTAATTCAATATCCGCTCGACCAGACGGTCCGCCTCCACGTTGGTGTCCGCGGCCTCGACACCGAGCAGCACCAGCAATCCCTGACCGATGGCGCCTGCGGTCGCGCCATCGACCACCACCCGGGCCGCGCTGACGCGCTGTAACAGCGCGATCATCGGATTGCTTTCATGGCCGCACCGGAATCGGTGAGCGATGGTGCAACGTGGCGCGTTCGCCCGCGCCGGAAATAATCGCCGTCATCGTAATAATCTGCAGTTTCGTTGCTGCCGCACCAGCCCGGCACACCGAGCACCGGCAGCGGCGCCAGATCCTGCGGATGCTGCAGCCCTTGCGGGTCGGCGATCCACTGCGCCACGCGCGCATCAACCTGTTGCAGCTGTTCTGCCGGCGGCAGTTCGAGAATTTCCCGGCCTACCTCCAGCAACAGCCCCCGCCCGGTCATCCCCTTGTATGGCGCCAGTGCCTTTTCATACAGCGCATGCCCGAACAGCACAAAACGCATGTCGGCAACCACCGCAGCGCGATGTTCCCAGAACAGCGGCTTCCATTGAAAATCGCGGATCATCCGCAACAATTCTGCGCGCGCCGACAATACGATCACGCCGCTTTCGTCGAACAGCGTCAATGCATCACGCACCGCGCCTCGCCGGCTCGTGCCGCCCGCCGGCGACGCCGCCAACGCCGCATGATGCCGGGCATTCAACGCCGCCTTGGCACGCGGCAGCGTCATCCATACCAGCACGTTGAACAGGTCGTGCCAGTTGCGCTCGCGACACTCCAGTTCGCCTCTTGCGTAGAGGCGCTGTTCGTAGGAAAGGGCGGCACCGTCAGGCACCGCACCGGGCGGCAGCAACCGCAGCGGCAGACCGGACGCGGTGCGGATGCCTGCGCCTGTCACCAACTGCTGCAGGTGTGCCAGTGCCGGCCAGTCGCCGCCGCCGACCAGCCCCGCGGCCGCACGCAATGGCAACAGCAGCGGTGTCGTGTCCGCGAATCCGGAATGCCAGATGTCCATGTCCACAGTGTACGATGCGCAGCGGAGTTCAAGTACACTTGTCCGTTTCCCGCAGAATCACCCAAGCCTCCATGAGCGAACAAGTTGATTGCGTCGTTATCGGCGCCGGCGTCGTCGGTTTGGCCATCGCTCGGCGCATGGCGCTCGCTGGCCGCGAGGTAGTGATCCTCGAGGCCGAAGCCGCCTTCGGCACCCACACCAGCGCGCGCAATTCGGAAGTCATACACGCCGGAATCTACTATGCCTCGGGCTCGCTGAAGGCGCGCCTGTGCGTTCCCGGCCGGCAAGCGCTGTGTCGCTACTGCGCCGAGCATGACGTGAACTACCGCAATATCGGCAAGGTCGTCGTCGCCTGTGAAGACGCGCAGGTGCCGGCGATGCACAAATACATGGAACAGGCAAAAACCAACGGCGTCGATGACCTGAGGCTGCTGTCCCGCGACGAGCTCGCGGAACTGGAGCCCAATGTCCGCGCCGCGGCGGGGTTTTTCTCACCGTCGACCGGCGTCGTTGACAGCCACGGCCTGATGCTGGCCTACCTCGGCGATGCCGAGGCCCATGGCGCGTCGCTGGCCCTGGCAAGCCCGGTGGTCGCGGGCGAAGTTACGGACCGGGGCATCGTGCTGCGCGTCGGTGGCGCCGAGACGATGGCCATTGAATGCCGTACCGTCATCAATTCCGCGGGTCTGCACGCGCCGGCGGTCGCACGCAGTATCGCCGGCGTACCGCCGCAGTCGATTCCACCGACCTACTATGCGATCGGGCACTACTACACGCTGACCGGGAAATCGCCGTTCAACCACCTCGTCTATCCCGTCACGCGCGCCGACTGGCTGGGCGTGCATGTCACCATTGATCTCGGCGGCCAGGTCAAATTCGGCCCGGACTTCAGCTGGATAGATGACGTAGACTATCGTTTCGACGAGAGCCGCGAACCGGCGTTCTACGAAGCAATCCGCCGTTACTATCCAGGCTTGCGGGACGGCACCCTGCAGCCCGGCTATACCGGTATCCGTCCGCGCATCACCGGTCCCGGCGAACCAGCACAGGATTTCACGTTTTCCGGACCGTCCGATCATGGTATACCGGGACTGGTCAACCTGTTCGGCATCGAATCGCCGGGTTTGACGTCGTCACTGGCAATCGCGGATCATGTGGCCAATCTGCTGACCTGAGCAATCACCATGAATGAAAAAATCGCCTATCGCACCACCGCCAAGGGACTGGCAGAAATCGCCGCCAACCCGGGGCTGCTGAAGCCTGGCATGAAAGGACTGCTTGCCGCAGTTGGCGAACGCGCAAGCGCGGAGGATCTGCGGGTTAGATTCCCCCGCGCCGGCGACATTGCCGTGGCACTCGCACAACTGGCCCTCGATGGCTTTGTCGAGGCGGCACCGGACGTGACCGCCGAAGGCAAGGCAAGAGTGGAGGACCTGGAAGGCTTTCTCAGCGAGCGTCCGAAGGAACCGACGATCCAGCAATTCCAGCAGGCGGAGAACACGCTCTCCGGTGCGCGACACCCGAAGGCCGGCTACCAGATCAGCATCCTCAATCGCCCGGGCCAACCGATCGTGCCCCGTGGCGGTGGCAGCAAACATGTCGTTCTGATCATCGACGGCCACGAAGCGGAGGCGCTGGCTGCCGCGCGCGGTCTGATGCAGGGTGGATTCGATATCCGCGGCGCCGCCAGCCGTGCTGAAATCGCCGCCGCACTGGGCAAATTTCCGCTGCCCGACCTGATCATCATGGATGTCGACCTGCCCGATGCCGTCGGTCTGGATGTGCTCGGCAAGCTGCACGAGCATCACCAATTCAAGGACACTCCGATCATCGTGGTCACCGCCCGCGCCGAGCGCGACGATATCGTCGCTGCACTGGCCTATGGCGCATCAGGCTACCTGAACAAGCCGGTCAAACCGGATACCCTGCTGCGCTACGCCAGGGACGCGCTCGGTCTGCCCTGAGACTTGCCTGACCGCGCCGTCAGTCGCCCAGCAATTGCTTGATTTGAGGCAGCATCATTTCTGCTGCTGAACGCCCTTCCTTGATCGACTCTGCGGCACGGTGATATTCAAGCGCCCCCACGTCGCCGAGCCGCGGCATGATCAGTACATCCGCCGGCTCGCCGGCGAGGCGGCTACGGGCTATGCGCACCTGCATGATGCTGATGCTTTCGGCAACCACCTCGATCATGTTAGGCGTCCAGTCGCGACGTGGTCCGCGCGCATGGCGCTCGGCACGGGCGGAACCGAGATCAACGCCGATCACAAAATCGGCGCCCATCGCCCGGCACAGCGACACCGGGACCGGGTTGACCAGTGCACCATCGACCAGCAGGCGCCCATTCAGTTCGCAAGGTGCAAATAAACCCGGCAGTGCAATCGATGCCCGGACGGCATCTGCCGCTCTGCCCTCGCGCAGCCAGATCTCGCGTCCGCTTTGCAGATCGGTGGCGACAGCACCAAAAGGCAGTGCCAGATCCTCGATGGTCTTGTCGAGCAGGTTCTCGCGCAGGAAAGCGATCAGTTTGGCACCTTTCAAAAAGCCGCCATTAAAACTGATATCAAAAAACCCGAGCACTTTGCGCCAGGTCAGATCGAGCACCCAATCTTCCAGTGCATCAAGATCCTGGTGCGCGTATACCGCGCCGACGAGTGCGCCGATCGACGAGCCGCAAACAATCTGTGGTTTGATGCCTGCCTTCTCCAGCGCGCGCAGTACGCCGATATGCGACCAGCCGCGTGCGGAACCTGCGCCCAATGCAATCCCGACTTTCACAGTATTTTTCATATTATCTCAATAAAAACAATTACTTAAGTTAACGAATCGCGGAACCACTGCGCGCCAGAAAAGCCTCAACCTTGGCCGTCCATTCCGGCCTGCCGAAGAGGAAGCCGTCGTTATGGCCGCCGCGCATTTCCAGCAGTGTTTTCGCACCAGTCGCCGCCGCGTACAAGCGTTCGCCGTGGGCAAACGGCACAATCTCGTCATCCCGGCTGTGCGCGACCAGTACCGGGCCGCGGAATTTGCGCAAATGCCGCAGCGTGTCGTAGCGATAACGACTGATCAGCCGCACCGGCAGCCAGGGATAGATTTCACCGCCGAGATCGGTCGCCGACGTGAACGCGGAGATCAGCACCAGCGCGCGCGGTTGCACGCGCGCGGCGAGTTCCGCGGCAACGGCACCGCCGAGGGATTCGCCCACCAGCACGATATCGGCGGGTCTGAAGCCACGCTGCACGACCAGCCAGTGCCAGGCCGCCTGCGCATCCGCATAAGTGCCGACCTCCGAAGGCTTGCCTGTACTCCCGCCGTAGCCCCGGTAATCGACCAGCAGCACGGCATGGCCCATGGCGTTGAAATGCGGCAGATAGTCGGTACGGTCGGCAATGCTGCCGGCGTTGCCGTGCAGCAGCAGGATCACGCCCCGCAGCGGTTCGGCCGGCACCCACCACGCAGCCAGCGTTTCGCCATCCGCGGTGGCAATCCGCACGTTTTCAAACGACAGCTTGACGCGCGCCGGCGTCGTGTTGACGGCACCGCCGATATGCGGAAAATAAACCAGGCGGTCCTGCGTCAGCCACAACAGCAACACCACCGCGCCGTAGGCGACGGCGATCACCGTCAAGATCTGCAGCAGCATGCCCCTCAGCGCTGCCATTGCAGCGGCGGCTCATCCAGCGCCGCGGCCTGCTCGCGCAGCGCGAGGATGTGGTCCTGCCAGTAACGCTGGGTGTTGAAAAAGGGGAAGCTCGCCGGAAACGCCGGATCATCCCAGCGCCGGGCCAGCCAGCCGGCGTAATGCACCATGCGCAGCGTGCGCAGCGCCTCGATCAGCATCAGTTCCGCCGGATCGAACTCGCGGAACTCGCAATAACCTTCGAGCAGGTGCAACAACTGCGACTGCTGCGCCTTGCGGTCGCCCGACAGGCACATCCACAGGTCCTGCATCGCCGGCCCCATGCGCGCGTCATCAAGGTCGACGAAATGCGGCCCGTCGTCGGTCCACAGCACGTTGCCGGCGTGGCAGTCGCCGTGCAGCCTGATCTGGCGCACCGCGCCGGCCGCTTCCCAGCGCCGCTCGACCCGCTCGATCACGTCCTCGACGACGCTGGCATAGGTGTCGTAGAGGTCATCCGGCACGAAATCGCTGTCGAGCACGAACTGCACCGGCTCGTAGCCGAAGGATGCGATGTCGAGTGTCGGGCGATGCACGAAAGGTTTCACCTGCCCCACCGCATGGATGCGCGCGATGAAACGCCCCATCCACTGCAGCGTGTCCGGATCGTCCAGCTCCGGCGTGCGCCCGCCGCGGCGCGGCGTCAGCGCGAACTGGAAGCCGCCATGTTCGTGCAGCGTGCGGCCGTTGAACACCAGCGGGGCCACCACCGGCAGCTCGCGCGCGACGAGTTCCGCGGCGAAATCGTGCTCTTCCTGGATCGCCGCGGAATTCCAGCGCTGCGGCCGGTAGAACTTGGCGACCACCGACACACCGTCCTCCAGCCACACCTGGTAGACGCGGTTTTCATAACTGTTCAGCGCCTGCAGCCGGCCATCGCAGCGCAGGCCGCAGCAGGATTCGATGGCGTCGAGTATGAGTTCGGGATTCAGTGCCGCAAAGGGTTTCATGGCGCGCACTGTAGCAGTTTCGGGATT
>Ga0105107_10000717_pt1 | contig 21215 bp, 19 predicted proteins | sample PPLLaktember2015_6_FD_79335 | JGI IMG/M metagenome (GOLD analysis project Ga0105107, IMG submission 79335) | Freshwater sediment microbial communities from Prairie Pothole Lake near Jamestown, North Dakota, USA - PPLs Lake P8 Core (1) Depth... | ecosystem: Environmental > Aquatic > Freshwater >... | reverse complement strand
TAGGAATCGAGCGGCGGGACCTGGATCAGGTCGTAGCGGCGACGGTCGGTGCGGGCGAATCCGCGGGCCTCACCCGGGTGCAGCTGTACACGGGGCTCGTCCAGCCACGCGCGCAGCAGTTCGAGCATGGTCGGGTTGAGTTCGACCGCGTGAATTTCCCGAGCTTCGTGATAGAGCGCCAGCTGGACGTCGGCCCCGCCGCCCGCTCCCAGCACCAGCACGCGTGGGCGGCTGATCAGATGGTAGGGCAGGGCTGAGGTTGTTTGATCGAGCCAGGCGAGTGACTCGAGGCGCCCGTCGTAGACGCTCATTGCGGTCATCGAATCGCCGTCCGTGAACACGGCGAGTTGCGCAGGAGGCTCGGAGGTCGCGGCGAGACTGCGGCCGGGCGCATGACGGAACGGAATCGTCTCGTTGCGGATGATGGTCAGCAGACCGTAGGGACTCGAGTATTCGGCCTCGACTTCCGCTCCCATGATCCCGAGGGTGCGCGGCAAGCCCTTGAACTCGGTGATGCGCGGAGCGAGCCACGAATGCGGCAGGAGCAGGGCCGAAATCACCGCGAGCGCCGGCAGCGCAAGGCGGGTAATTTTCGGGCCCGACTGCAAGGCGGCTGCGACGGCGCCCGCGACGGCAACGGCGCGCAGCGCACCACCCGCCGGCAGCAGGAAGAGCAAGCCAGTCGCAAGAGCGGCGCCGAGGCCGGCACCCAGCAAATCTGCGGCGTACAGCGCGGCGATGCGCTCGCGAGCATGCATGAAGGCCAGCCCGAAACAGCAGGCCGCGAAGAAGAATGGCAGCGATAACAGCAAGAAGAGGCCCGCGAGCCAGCCAAGCTGCGCAGGATTCCAGACCAGCTCGAGCCCATTGAACGGCAACCGTTGTGCGACTGCCCAGCAAATCGGCACGGCGACCGCGAAGAGCGATGCGCCGGTCGCAAAGGCTGCGGAAAACCGCGGCAGTAGCCGGCGACCGGCAAGTGCGAGCGCCGTGCCCGCGGCGCCGTGGCCCAGAAGGGCGAGGCTGATGATCGTCGCGGCGAAAGTATGCCACTGCACAATCGCGAGCAAGCGAAACAGCAGGACCTGGTAGGCGAGCGCCGCCCCGGCGAGCAGCGCGATCGACAGGGCGAGCAGCGCCTGCTCGCGCCGAGCCATCAGCGTTTGCGGGTCAGCGGCACGAAGGCGACCGGCAGCACGGACGTCGTCGAGACCTTTCCTTGCGCGTCCTTGCGCAACAGGATCAGGTCCTGCGTATGGAAAGGCGCGCCGACCGGTATGACCATGCGACCGCCGGGTTTCAGCTGCTGGATGAGTGGGGGCGGGATCGAATTCGCGGCCGCGGTGACGATGATGCCGTCGTAAGGTGCGTGCTCTGGCCAGCCGTAATAGCCGTCGCCCAGTTTCACCTGGATATTGCGGTAGCCGAGTTGCTCCAGGCGCGCACTGGCACTCTCGGCGAGCGGCTCGATGATTTCAAGCGTATATACGCGCGCAACAAGTTGGGCAAGCACTGCCGCCTGGTAGCCGGAGCCCGTGCCCACTTCGAGTATGACGTCATCGGACTTGGGCTCCAGCAGCTCGGTCATCAGCGCCACGATGTAGGGCTGCGAAATGGTCTGGCCGTGGCCGATGGGCAGCGGCCGGTTCGCGTAGGCGCTGTCGGCGTTGCCTGCCGGCACGAAGCGATGCCGCGGCACGGTATCCATCGCGCCGATCACGCGCGCGTTGAAGCGCGATCGTCCGGTGCTGTCGGCCGTTGCCGCGGCGTCGCGCTGGATTTCGGCCAGGAGCGCCTTGCGCTCGACGGCGTATGTGGCCTCGTCTGTGGCCGCGATCAGCGGCAACGCGCAGATGATTAGAAAGACCGGCGCCAGCATCCAGCCGGTGAATTGTCGTGGACAACGCAGCATCGCATTCCTTACTCCAGCGGCAAGTATAGACCCCCGCATGCCGTTCGGGCCCGCCAACCAGGCATCGAATCCTGCACATTTTGGAGCTGCACCGATCTGCGATGACCTGGGCACCGCGGCGCTTCCTATGCAATAGTCGGGTTTCAGGAGACTTCCATGAATAGACTACTACGACGTTTCGGGTTCATTCTCATCCTGGCCTGTGTCGTCGCGGGCTGCGCCGGTCTGGGGCTCGGTGACAAGTGTCCCTGCGCGACGGGAGCCAAGGCTGAGGCCAACCGCGAGAAGGCGCCCGACCTGAGCGAGCAGCGCCTGATGCTGAGCGAGGGTTACAGCCTTCTGTACAGGGACGCCGCCAATCTCGATCTCTCCGAGTTGATCCTCTACGTGAAAGTCGAGTCGGAGCAGTTCCATGAGATCGTTACCGCCATCGCCGAGTTCGGCGGCGAGCTGGAAAAGGAGCTGGAGCGAATTGCCAAGGACTACCCGGGCGTGCGCATCGATCTCGACCCGCTGCCGGAAATGGAGAAACGCAAGCGCTGGGCGCTCGGCAAGGACCGCGCGCGCTACTTCGCGCCGGTCATCGGCCACGGCGGCCGCGAATATGAGCGCACGATGCTTATCTCGTTCTCCAACGCCTTCAATCACGAACGCCACCTGTGCCAGGTCATGGCCGAGGAAGAGCCCGACGCCGGCCTGAAGAAATTCCTGATCGACACCAAGAAGGGCTACGACAGCCTCTACGACCGTACTATCGCGCTGTTGGAGCGGGAACACTTCAGCGATCCCAGCGGCAAGACGAAGGACTAGTGAATGGTAGCGGTGCCGAGCCTCGGCATGTGCGTCACCGAACAGACTTGGGCGGATGTCATGGGACATATTCTTCTTGTCGCGTTGACAAGATGCCAACAGCGAAAGCTGCAGGTTCGGAGGGATTTTTCCACGAGCTTAGTCCAAGGTTGAGACCTTCGGCGTTCATCCTCGCGACAGAATCTCTTTGGACGACCATTGAGACTGCCGAAACATCATAAGTGGAGACGACGATGACAAATCCTAATCTGGAAATCGATCGCAAGGCGGACCTCAACCGGGATCCGCTCTCGGGCACGCCTGGTGCGCATCCTGTTGGAACCGGAGTTGGCGCGGCTGCCGGTGGCCTTGCGGCTGGTGCGTTGGCCGGAACGATGGCAGCAGGTCCCGTGGGCACGGTGGTAGGTGCCGCGGTGGGCGCCGTGGCGGGCGGCCTGGCCGGCAAGGGCATTGCCGAGGCGATCGATCCGACGGCCGAAGAAAGTTATTGGCGCAAGACCTATTCGAGTCGGCCCTACGTGAAGGGCGGAGCGAGCTTTGACGATTACGGCCCGGCCTATCGTTATGGGGTCGATTCCTACGGGCGGTCCAGGGGCCGCACGTTCGAACAGGCGGAACCGGAATTGATGCGTGACTGGAACCGTGCGAAAGGCACTTCCAGCTTGACGTGGGATAACGCCAAGCACGCCAGCCGTGATGCCTGGCAGCGTCTCAGCAACGTGGTTGAGCGCGCGGTTCCCGGCGATTCCGACCGCGACGGAATGTAAGCGACGATACGCCCGCTTACAGAAGCATCGACTGCCGACTGAGCAGCGACAGCGAGTGAATGCGACTTTCGGGATTTGAGCCCGAACTTGTGTTCGCTCGCTGTCCGTTGGATCGACGTGCGCTCGCCCCCTTGACAGCAGGGGCCGTTTGGATTTTCTATCCTTTCGATGGAGGCCACAATGAAAATGAACAGACCGGCTGGATGGGTGGTACTTTCACTCGCCTTCGTTCTCGTACTCGGCGGCTGCTCCGAGAAGAAGTCCGATAAGAGCGCCAGCCAGGCAAGCCCTCCGGCTCAGGAACAACCCTCGAAACCCGAGTCAGCTACGCAAGCAGCGCTGCCAGTCGGGCCCAGTCCTGAACAGTCGCCAGCGCGTATTGAGCCTGCCCGGCCCGAGGCTGTCGCGCAACTCGAAAAGCAAGAGCCGTCTCCTGCGGCCGCGCCGCCGACTCCAGCGCCCCAGCCGATTTCGGCCGCGCCGCCGACTCCAGCGCTCCAGCCGACTTCGGCCGCGCCGCAAGAGCCTGCCCCCACGGAATCAAAGAAAGCGGTGGCGAGAGACGTGGTGGTGCTCACAGGTTCTCCATTGGGCGGCGTCCGGTTCGAGCACAAGCTCCACGCCGCGCGGGCCGGCAACAACTGTGCGACTTGCCACCACCCATCCAAACCCGAGAAACCCGCCAGCGCACCGCAGCAGGCCTGCTCGGACTGCCACACGAACGCGGCGGCGCCGCCGATGAAGACGAAGCATCAGGCTGCGTTCCACGACCCGACGGCGCAGTCCGGAACCTGCATCAACTGCCACAAGGCGGAGAGCGCCAAGGCGCAGAAGCCGCCGCTGAATTGCATGGAGTGCCACAAGCAGGAAAATAAATAAGAGCGAACGGAGAACGCATGACCAGACCTGTCGCCCTCCCATAGGTGGTCACGGCGCGTACTTGTGTCTGGGCCGGGCTGCTTGTGCGAGGAATGTGACTGGCCCAGACACAAGTACGCGCCGTGAACAGCGCTCCACAGGCTCATCATTCGAAGAGTTTGCGAATCTGGTCCAGAATCCTCTGGCGTCGTGTACGCAGTCCGAGTTCGTTCTGCAATTCACGGATGCGTTCAAGGCTTGCTGGAGACAGCACTTTCCCTGGAACCTGGCCAAAATTACTGTCTGCCTGTGACTTGCTCTTGGTTCCGAGCACAACCGTTGACGTTTCTGGAAATGACAATGGATATCGCGCCGCCGCAACCACCATCGATCCAGCATCCTGTTCCAGAAACCGGAACTGTTCGACGCGATCGACCGTATCCTCGATCTGCTCTCGCGTCCAGGTGTGCCGCTGGTCATTGGGATCCGGGAACTGCGCATCCCGCTTGTACTTCCCGGTGAGAAACCCTTCCTTCAAAGCCGAACGGACAATGACCGCGGGGCGTTTTTCCTGAAGGCGATGCACTCGGGCGAGGAAGGGATCCGGATCGAGCAAGCTGAACTTCACCATGAATCCGTCCAACTCCGTGTGATCGAGCACATAGTCGATGTCATTGGCCGTTTTCAATGAAACGCCGATCGCTCTGGCCTTGCCGGCTTTCTTGAGGCGGTAAAGCTGATCGTAAAGTCCCAGCTCATCTTTCCCGGGTGCCCAGTGGATCATGTAGAAGTCGATGACGTCCGTCCCGAGCCGTCGCAGCTGGTCCTCGATCGTGCGTTCCATACCTTCCGGTTGACCCGAGAACTTGCTCGCGATGACCCATCGCGAGCGGCGACCGCGAAGAAATTCCCCAAGAACCAGTTCTGAATCGCCGTAAACGCGTGCCGTATCCACAAAATTGCAGCCGAGTTCTTCAGCTCGCGCCAGCGCGTTCAGGGACTCGGAGCGTTCAATGCGGCCATACGCTTGACCACCAATGGCCCAGGCGCCGAAGCCGACTTCTGATACCTTGATTCCAGTTGAGCCGAAATCTCTCAAAGCCATGCCCGGAGTCGTGCGTGCGGCCGTTGTAACCATTGGCGTCCTGGCTCTCCCGATCGAGCTAAGGTCATGGCGCGTTTCATATGCGAGCCAGCCGACACCTGCGGCAGCGCCTGTGGCGACCGTACCAAGCAAGAGTTGGCGACGTGTCAACGACATATTGCAATTTCCCCAGTTGTAACCTTAGCCTAGCGCGGCCGTGTGCAATTGGATACACAGGGATTCGTAGCGTTGCTGGCGGCGCAGAGCGTAACATCCAAGCGCGTACTTGAGGTCGGATGCAGTACGGGTGGTTTGACTTCTGCAATCGCGCTCATCGAGGCGCCTGACCCCGCCGAAATGATAGGCGCGGATCCAAATCCACATTAGAGCGCGGCTGCGAGAATTCGTGCGGAGGGCTAAAATTTGCCTTGCACCTCGATGCGCAATCGCCGGTCCTGGGCCGGAAAGCCGACGAATTGCTCGTAGGCATTGTTGAACAAATTATCGATCGAAAGTTTGAAGCGGAGGCGCTCCACGCTGAGCGAATAGCCGGCATTCAGTGTCGCGAAACCCGGCATCTCGACGTCTCCAGTTGGGTTGGACCGATCAATGAAGTTCCCGCTGTGGTTGAGCACAGTGAAAAGTGAAGAGCGGTCGGTCATGTCGTAGACGACGTTGGCCGTCAGTCTGCGCTCGGGCCGGTTGCGCAGCGGCGCCAGGCCGTCGCGTTCGCTGATTTCCAGTAGCGTCAAGCCGACTTGCGCGTTCACTCTGGAGCCTAGGCGAAGGCTCACCATCGGCTCGATTCCCTTGACGATGATCTTGCCGCGATTGACGTACGTGAAAGTCGCACTGTCGAAGTCGACCAGGTCCTGGTAGTTGGTATGGAACAAGCTGACTTGGGCAGACGAGTCGCCGCTGCCGAAGCTCTGCACCAGCGTGAGCTCCACGTTCCTGCTGCTCTCGGGCCTCAAGTCAGGATTGGCGCCGATTGGAAAGCCCAGCGCGAAGAAACTCGGCGGCTTGAAGCCTTCACTGTAGCTGGCTTTCAATGTGGTTTCCGAATGGGGCAGGATCCACACAATTCCCAGGTTGGGTGTCGTCTCGGCACTCATTCCTTCGACTTTGTCGCGCCGCAAGCCAATCTGCAATGACAACGGTGATGCCAACTGGAACCGGCCCTCGCCAAAAAACGAATCGGTGCCGCGCTCCATCGCGAAATTCAGTGTGTGCGGATTGCCGTCAAACAAGAAGTCGCCGACGCTGATGAGACTGCCCTTTTCATTCTGGTGCTCGATGCCCGCCACCAGCGAGGTCGTTTCGCTCAGATTGTGAGTGGCGGTTACTTGGGCCGAGGTGCGGCGGAAGGTGGTATCGCTGGTGAAGGCTGGTACGGGCAGGCGAACGCCCGCCGCCACGAAGGGATTGTCTGCGAATTCACTGCGCTCGTAGGCCGAGACACCGGCCTGAATACGCGGCGACTGCGTGTCGCCCCAGTTGATCTTGATACCGTAAGCCGTGTCTTGGGCATCGCGAAGCGTTTGCTGCCGGTTAACCGCCAGCCGCGGTCCGCCGCTGTCATCGGGGAAAGCGACACTCTCGCGCTCGGTGTGACGGGCGAAGAATTCGCCCGTCAATATCGAAACGGGTGCAAACCGCAAGTAACCCGAGAAAGTATTCAACCGGAGCGTTGCGTCAGCACCGGACTCGCCGTCTCGCGTGGCGCCAATCGCGAGCTGGCCAAGCAAAGTGTCCTTGCCCGCCGCAACGCTGCCGCCGACCCGAGCGTAGCTGTCCTCGCCAACCCCCCCATAGGCCGAGCCCTGGATTCCGGGGCCGCTGGTCTGCCGGGTGATGATGTTGATCACGCCAGCCAGCGCCTCGCTGCCATGTATGGCGGAGGCTGGACCGCGCAAGATCTCGATGCGTTCGATCTGGCTGACGTCGATTGTCGACAGATCGTATGCGCTGCCGCGCGTAGTGGTTGGGTCATTGAACTTCACGCCGTCAATCAGGACCAACAGGTGGCTGTTTTCGCCCCCGCGCATGTACAGCGATGAAAAGCCGCCGGTCCTGCCGGCCGAATCGACATAGACGCTGTTGACCTGGCTTAGGATCTCCTCCAGGCGCCCCGGGTCGAACTGCTGAATCTGTTGAGCGTCGATCACCGAAACGTTCTGCGCCAGGCCAGTGGGCGTGATCGGCAAGCGTGACCCGGTGACGATGACTTCCGGCGACGCCTCGGGCAGGGTCTGCTGCGCTTCGATTACAGTAGCGAATGCCGACAGCAGCATTGCGAGGCTTGAAAGTCCCGGCAGGCGAGCGCAACACGTGCGACTCCCCGTCGCCAGACCTGATGTCATCTCCTTGCCTCCGTGAGGGCTGCGGCTTTGCGTACTCTACGGTCTCCGTGTATTCGTTGGGCATTGGACGATGAATTGGCGTATCAAGGGCGCCATTCAGAAGGCGCTAAGCGTGCTGCCAGGCGGCACGGCACTGCATTACATATTGCAGCGTCGTTACGGCGGCCTACGCGATTTTGGGGCAGAGTGCGACACCAAGGTCGATGACTGGCGTTTGATGATGGGCCATCTGAGCGCCGTCGGGATTGCGCTCGCCGGGGCGCGCCTGCTTGAGATGGGTACGGGCTGGTACCCGACATTCCCCTTCTGCCTCTTCTTGGGCGGTGCGGCGCACGTTGACACGGTCGATCTCAATCGATATCTGCGCCTCGACCTCACAAGAGTGTGTGCGACGCGATTGGGTGCGCACACCTCGGTAATTGCCGACTCCAGCGGATGCACGGAGACGGAAGTGGCAGCGCGCCAGCGTGCGCTGGTCGCGGCGCTGGACCGAGGCGCGTCGATCGAATCCGCAACGGACGGCGTGGTCGCCTATCGCGCGCCTTGCGACGCCTCGGCGACTGGACTGGAAGATGGTTCAGTCGATGTGGTCTTTTCCAACAGCGTCCTGGAGCACGTTGCGGGTCCGGTGATAGAGGCGTGCTTCGCCGAGTCACGTCGAATCCTGCGGCCGCACGGCATAATCTTCCACTCGGTAAACTGCGGAGACCACTACGCTTATATTGATCGCGCAATCGACCAGCTTCATTACTTGCGCTACTCCGGCCGTGCCTGGCAATTCTGGAATAACGCATTTCTTTACCAGAATCGGCTTCGCGCGATCGACTTTACCCGCATGGCGAGAGCCGCCGGCTTTGCGATTGAAGTCGATACTTCGCGGGCCAGACCGGAGCGCCTTGCGCAGCTCGACGCGATCACCGTGCACCCCGACTTCGCGCACTACACCCGTGAGCAGCTGGCGATTACCAGCATCGACTTCATTGGGCGTAATCCCTAGGATGGCGGGACTGTATTTGAATAAGGTGCGGCGGTGTCTCATGAGTCGATTGACTGATTGCATCGGGACTGGTGAGTACGAGGTGCGCCCCAGAAGTGCGGTTCCAGGTTGGCTCTTGGCAGTCGTTGCTGCGGCAGCATTGCATGGGTGCGGGCCAGGCGGCACTGGAGATGGAAGTGGCACAGCCATCGACGCCACCCCGGTGATGGTGACGGCTGATGCGCAGACGCGTGCAACAGCTTCCTTTGCGCGCGCGTATCCGAAACTCACATTCGACCAGCCGATCGCTCTCGTGCGCCGGCCCGGGGACGGGTCCAGATGGTACGTGGGCGAAAAGACCGGCCGAATTCGCTGGTTCGTAGATTCGCCGGATGCGTCTACGTCCACGCTTGCACTCGACATCTCGTCTCGGGTAGTCAACCCCGAAACGTTCGACGAGCGCGGATTCCTCGGTGTCGCCTTTCATCCCAAGTTCGCGCAGAACGGCAAAATCTATGTGAACTATGTGACGTCGAGACCCGAGCGGTCCCGTATTTCGGAATTTGCAAGCAATGATGGAGGGGATTCGTTCGATCCGGCATCGGAACGTATCCTTATGGAGGTCAACCAGCCTGCTAGCAATCACAATGGAGGAAATCTTGCATTTGGTCCTGACGGCTATTTGTACGCAGGATTTGGAGACGGAGGTGCTGCGGACGACTACTACCAGAATGGCCAACGCATGACGACCGTGCTCGGGAAGATGATTCGCATCGATCCGGACACGCGTACCGGCAAAGCCCAGTACGGGATTCCTGGCGACAATCCATTTGCCGACAATCCGGTTTGCAGGGCAACAGCGAACCGGAGCACCGCCTGCCCGGAGATCTGGGCTAGCGGAATGCGGAATCCGTGGCGCTGGAACTTCGACCTTGAGACTGGGGACCTGTGGGTCGGTGATGTCATGCAGGACAATTACGAAGAGATCAATCTCATCACGAAGGGTGCGAACTACGGCTGGCCGATCCGGCAGGGCACGCATTGTTTTCCCACCGGATCCACCGGCTGCCGGACGGCCGGGCTGACTGATCCTGTTGCGGAACTACTTCGCGACGAGGGGGGAGCGTCGATTATTGCGGGCTATGTATACCGTGGCAGCCAGACTCCTGAGCTCAATGGGCGACTCATATTCACCGATGCCGGGTCCGGGATCATCGGCTCCGTGCATCGGGACGCGCAGGGCAACTTCGTACGCGAGCTCCTGAATACCAACGCGGACTACCGGGTTTCATACGTCTCTTTCGGTGAAGCGGCTGACGGTGAAATGTATGCAGTCAGTCTGCGTAACGGTACGATTCATAAGCTGATCCTCGGCGTTTCCAGCGATGGCGGCACGAAAACTGCGCTCACTCCAGCCACACCCGTGTCAGGATGATTTCAGAAGCTTGCGCGGTTCTGGGTGACAGACGGAAAAGTACAAGTCCCCCAATACGCGACAGGTCAAGCTGCCGATCGGCTGGAGCCGATGCAATTTCCTCAAGCCTCACGTCGAGAACGTGGCGAGTGCCGGCGCCGATCGCGAATTGTCTGTTGAACCGGTCCTCATAATCCTGACCACGACCGATGTCGTGAATGCGCAGACCGAGCAATAGTGCGCTGTCTCCTGGATTCGTGACGTCGATCCGTAATCGGTGAAACCGCCGCCAATCGGGACTCGGTTCAAGGTTGGAGATGCCGGGCCAGTCGTTGCCGAAAAAGAGAATTCGCAGTGCCCGGTTGCTGCCGTGGTCCAACCTTGTGGATGCCGACGTGACGAAAGTGGCATTGCAATCGCGAAGCTCGATGAAATACATGTCCAGCGTAGACGTGAACTGCATGATTGTCGGAAACCGGTACATTCTTACCGAGTAAGCGAGTAATGCGTGGCCAACCGGCATTAGCAAGACGAATAGCTGGAGGACCGCCGCAAGTAGAGCCAGGCGGCGGCCTCGTGATCGCGTCTCAGGAAGCCAAAGAGAGCGATCGAAGCAAGCGGCAAAGCACAGGAAGCAGCCAGCGCCGACCGCATTGGTAAGTGCGTCTGCTATCGATGCGTCGCGACGGGTGAATATTTGCAGTGCCTCGATCGCCAAGCCGGCGGCTGCAGCCAGCAGAAAGGCGCCCGCATAGGCCATCCATGGGCGGGAAGCAAGGCGCGGGCGCAACGCGGCCAGAAATACGAGCGCCAGTGCACCGAACACCGGACCGTGCGCGAAATTGTTGATGACGCTCAGTATTTTGGGGTGAGCCGGAAGGGACACAAACTGAACGAGCGCGAAGAGTGCTGCTGCGGCAACGAAAGTCCAAACCGGCGCGCCTTTTCGGCCAGCGGGGTGAAGGGTCGGAATGTCGCTCATGTGGCGGCCGCGGCGGCCAGGTCACAGCGCCGGTTAGTCGACACGATGCTATAAGCCTGACGCCTAATCCTGATCGCGGTAGGGCGGCTCCGGGTCGAGGACACAATCCCAGTGTAGACGCCACCAGCTAGCATAATCACACTGCAAGCTACGCGAGGCACGAGGGGCTGGGTATTCAACATAATGTGAAGTGAATTCTGTGAGTTCTGCTCACCCAGCCTGGACACTTTTCCGGCATGGTGGTGGCAGTCCGCGATCGGGGATGCAGGCCTGAAGAGTTTCAACAAGAACATCAATCACCAGCTCATTCTGCTGGCCACGGTGGAATTTTCATTATTCGCCGCTGCGCCTTACTTTGCGGCAATGATCCGATTTTATGGTGTCGACCCGGCCGAACTCGATCAAGTCGGTGCGGCGCAACAAGTAGAGTCTGCCATCTTCTCCGGGGTCCTCTCGCTGGCCGTCATGGCGATGGGTCTTTACTCGCGCCGCTTGCGCGCCGGTTCTGGTGGACTGCTGCTCAGATTCAGCATAGCTCTGACGGGCACGTGGGTGCTGATGGCGCTCATCTTCTATGTAGTGCCCAACCTGTTTCTTGGCCGGGGCCTGTTGGGCCTGTCGGGCATCATTGCGTTCACGTCATTCATTTATACGCGCTTCGTCTTCAGCACGCTCTCTGATGACCAGGTTTTTCGGCGTAAGTTGCTGGTTTACGGTACCGGGCGCCGCGTCACCGGACTCTCGCAATTGCGCCGGCGCTCCGATCGCAGTCGATTCGAAATCGTCGGCTTCCTGGCGGCTCGCAACGACACCGATGTGATCCCGAGGGAACTATGGATCAGTTTGGACAAGCCATTGCTCGATCTCTGCGAGCAAATGCAGGTCGACGAAATCGTCGTCGGTATCGATGACCGTCGAATCGAATTTCCCGTCGAGTCGTTGTTGGCCTGCAAGTTACGGGGAATAGCCGTCACAGAGGCAGTAGATTTTTGTGAGAGAGAAGCGGGAAAGATTCGGCTCGATGCTCTGAGTTCATCATGGATTATCTTTGGACCGGGTTTTAGTCGGTCGCGGCTTACCGAAGTCGGTACCCGGCTCCTCGACTTCGTGGGCGGTGCAACGCTGCTCTTGCTGAGCTGGCCCATCATGGCATTGGCGGCGGCAGCGATAGTACTGGAGGATGGACCGTTCAAACCGATCCTGTACAGGCAGTGTCGCGTCGGACGTCACGGTCGTCCATTCCAGATCTTGAAGTTCCGAAGCATGCGCGTCGATGCGGAAGTGGGCGGGCGCCCGCTTTGGGCACAGGTGGAAGATCCCCGCGTCACGCGAGTAGGCAGGGTTTTGCGCAAGTGTCGCGCGGACGAACTGCCGCAACTTTGGAACGTTTTGGTGGGCGACCTGAGCCTTGTGGGACCGAGGCCCGAGCGGCCGGAGTTCGTGAAGGAGCTCGAGCGCGAGATTCCCTATTATCGCGAGCGACTCATCGTGAAACCGGGCCTCACAGGCTGGGCACAATTGTGCTATCCGTATGGAGCATCCGAACGGGATTCCCGCGAAAAACTGCAGTACGATCTTTACTACGTCAAGAATCGCAGTGTCATCTTCAATCTGATGATCCTCATGCAGACTGCTGAAGTGATCCTGCTCGGAAAAGGCGGTCGATGACAAAGTTCAAGCATCGGATCTGGCTGCTGGGGTCACTTTGGATCCCGCTTGCACTCGTTTGCGGCGCGGCCAGAACACAGGTGCCCGAGGAGCCGGGAATCACCCCGGGCGGTACTGAGACAACGGCTCGGGACTATGTCATCGGGCCTGGTGATTCCCTCCAAATCTTTGTTTGGCGGAATGAGGAATTGTCGGCCAATGTCGCGGTGCGTCCCGATGGCAAGATCTCCACGCCGCTGGTCGAGGACGTGGTGGCGGTCGGCAAGACGCCATCGCAACTCGCCCGCGAGATAGAGACCATTCTCGCCGTGTACATCCGTGCTCCGAAGGTCAATGTGATCGTTGCCACCGCGCTCAGCGCATCCAGCCAGGTGCGGGTAGTCGGCCAGGCCGTCAGTCCGCGGGCCATGCCATACCGTGAGGGGTTGACAGTTCTGGACGTCGTCATCGATGCCGGTGGGCTCAGTGAGTTCGCAGCCGGCAATCGCGCCAAGCTCGTCCGAAAGGGTGCCGACGGCAGTCACGAGAACATCAAGGTCCGGCTGGAAGACCTGCTGGAAGACGGAGATATGTCTCAGAATCTGGCCGTTCAACCGGGGGATGTGCTCATTATTCCTGAGTCCCGGTTCTGACAAAGCGGGAGACACCTGACATTGCGCGATGCGGTTGAATTCCTGGTTTCCGAAGTGCGGTCGGCGTGGCGATTCCGCTGGGCCGCGATCATGTGCGCCTGGTTGATCTGCATCGTCGGCTGGATTGGCGTCTTGTTGATTCCGGGAAGATACGACACGACCACAAGGGTCTATGTCGACACAACGTCGGTGCTGCGCCCCCTGCTCGAAGGGTTGGCAATCGCGCCGCGTACCTCCAGTGAGGTCGAGATGGTGAGGCGTGTGCTGCTTAGCCGTCCGCGCCTGGAGAAAGTAATCGAAGAAACCGCCCTGAATCTGCGGGCGGAGTCGTCCCTTCAGCGTGCATCGCTGGTGAACGCGTTGTCAGCATCAATTCGGATTACCGGGGATCCGCAATCACATCTCTATACCATCGTATACGGCGATCACGACCCAAGAGTTTCATATGAAGTCGTGCAGAACCTTCTCGATGCATTTCTTGGGCAGACGGTCGGCGAAAATCGCAGCGATTCCGCGAACGCGCAAAAGTTTCTCGTCGTTCAACTGGCGGAATATGAAAAACGCCTGAGCGAATCGGAACGAAAACTGGCGAAATTCAAGAAGAGCAATGTGGGGTTCATGCCGGATGACCGCGGCGGGTATTTTGAACGCCTGCAGCGGGAAATGCAGGAAGTCGACCGGCTGCAGGCGGAGAGGACAGTCGCGGTCAACAAGAGACGCGAACTTCGATCGAAGCTTCTTGGCGGAGAAGGGTCGTCATCCGCGCCCGGCACCGTCGAAACAAGCGTTGATGCACGGATCTTGGAGATCCGGAATCGACTGGAGCAACTGCTCCTGCAGTATACGGAGGAGCATCCGGATGTCGTCGCGATGAAGGAATCGATAGCGGCTCTCGAGGCACAAAGAGCACGGGAAATCGAGGCGCTACGCGAGAATCGCAGCTCGCTTGGATCGGCCCGCTCGTCGTCTTCCAGCCTCGTTCTGCAAAACCTTCAGATAGCGCTCAATGACGCAGAATTGGTGATAGCGGCAACTGACAGTCAGCTGGCCGACCATCGGGCACGAATTGCGGAGCTCAAGGGGATGATGAATGTCCTGCCTGAGGTCGAGGCGGAGTTGGCGCGTCTGACTCGCGACTACGGCAGCAACCAGACACAGTATCAGCAACTTCTCCAGCGGCTGGATTCGGCGCGGCTGACGGATGAGGCCGACCGCAGCGAGGACCTGAAGGTCAAGGTCATCGATCCGCCGGTCTTGCCGGTTCTGCCGGCTTCGCCGAAACGCGGCCTGCTGCTGATCGGCGTGCTGATCGGAGGGCTCGGCACAGCGGGCGGTTTGGCCTGGCTGCTGGCGCAATTGCGACCGGTGTTCTCGAATCTCCGCGAACTGAGGAAACTGCTTGAAGTGCCGATACTCGGCTCGGTGTCGCAGCTGGATACGGATCACAGTTCCGGTCTCAAGGGCTGGCTGTCGATTGGCGGGTACGCGATGGCGCTGTCAGGTCTGGTCTTGGCCTGCGGAATCCTGTTTCTGACCAAGAATCAGGCCGCTGAATTCGGACAGGCACTGCTCGGAGGCGGTGTCCGATGAGTCTCCTTGAACTTGCGCTGCAAAAAATCAAGGCGTCGGGCGGTATAGGCTCCGGCACATTGGATAAAGAGCGGCTGGTCGACGTCCAAGGGATGCAGTCGGACGATGACGCGGGCGCCAGTGTGCTGGAGCCGTTGGCGCCCGTCATCGCGACGATGCAAGCTGCCGAAAACGACACGATGCGGCTTGCATGGGACCTTCAGGGTAATTCCTCACTCTTCAGTCAGCTCCGCAACATTCGTCGGGAGACTGAAAAGCACCTGATCAGCGGGCGCGCAAGACAACGCGCAGCTGTCATTGCGGTAACGAGCGCCATGCCTGGCGAGGGAAAGTCATTTATTTCCTTGGGGTTGGCGCGTGCACTCGCGGCCGGGCAGGATCGACGCGTGATACTTGTCGATGCGGACTTGCCGAAGCGTCACTTGACGGCATTGCTCGGAACCGGCGATCAACCGGGACTCATTGAATGCCTGGCGCACGGGCAGTCGATATCGGACGTTCTTTGCCGGTCTGACGATCCCGCGATGAACTTTTTGCCGGCAGGTCGATGGCGTTCTGATGCGCCGGACCTGATCTGTGGCATGAAGATGGATCGAATTCTCGAGTCATTCCGCCACTGTGACGGGCGGCCTGTCTTCGTGGTCGATACGGCGCCGGTACTCGCCTTCGGCGAGACGGTTTATCTAGCGGAGCGAGCGGATCTGGTCGTGTTAGTGATACGCGCGGATCAAACGCCCCGAGCAGCTGCCGATGAAGCGCTGCGCAAGCTTGCGGCGGACCGCCCCATAGCGCTCGTGCTCAATGGCCAAAAAGGAAGCGTCATGGATGGCTACTATGGATACGGGGACTCTTACGGCGACTACCTGCCAACAAAAAGGGAGTAGCCTGATGTTCCTGACGCGCTCGACCATCGGATTCGTGACTGGCCTTTGTCTTGCGACATTTCCAGCTGCCGCTGCGGAGTGGGGCGCTTCGGTTGGCAGCGGCATTATTTACACCGATAACCTCGAACGGGTAGAGAACGGCAACTCTGTTACCGTCGCAACGGCCGACGTGGCGGGGCAGATCGTCGGTTTTGGGGACAATTATGATGTGGACGTGGAGGCAGCCGTCATCTGGCACGAGTATCTCGACGGCGACTATGAAACCGACGTACTGCCGCAATTGCGCGGCGAGGTGAACTGGGCACCCGTGCCGGAGCACTTTGTCTGGACCGTGCGCGACAACTTCGGCCAGGTGGCGCTGTCTCCGGCTGAAATCCTGCAGCCTGTCGATCGACAGGACATCAACGTGTTCTCCACCGGGCCGGCGATGACAATCCCGCTCGGCCAAAGAATGAATTTTCAGCTCGCCGGGTTGTACAGCGATGTGTATTACGAAAATGACGAGTTCGATTACAATCGACTGGCCGGTTCGATGACTGTCGAGCGCGAGATTTCGATCAATCAGGTGGGATATATCAGGGGATTCGCGAACCGCACCGATTTCAAGGATCAGCAATTCGGCGGCCACGACTTTGTAGGATTTTTCCTTGGCTATGACGGCCTGGGCGCCCGGACCGGGTTGACTGCCGAGGTCGGTATCGAGGAATTGCACGATGGGGGCGATGCCGAGGAGGGCCTTTACGTCAATGTTGACATCGATCGCAGCCTGGGAGTGCGCACAAGCGCGTCGCTGAGATACATGAGCCGCTATGCGGACTCGGCCGACATATTTGCACTCGATCAGAATCTGGAACCGGCACTTGGTGGTACGACAAACATCCTGGTGACAGGCGACCCGGTATGGCTCGAACTTGCGTCGCTTGAACTGAAGTGGGACGGCGTGCGGACGAGCACTGGCCTCGTTGCCTTTTGGAGCAATGAGGATGCGGACTCAACCGTCCAGCCGGACCGTGAAATCTATGGCATTGGTGCACGAGCCAGCCGCTGGCTGACGGACTCCGCACGGCTTGGGGCATCGGCATATTACACGAGGGAAAACTGGAGCGGACCCGTCGAGCTGGAGCAGGACGATCTCGCTGTGAGCCTGGAGCTGGAAATCCAGCTGGGCGCGAGAGTGTCATTGCTGACTTACCTCGAGACATATAATCGCGACAACTCGCCTGCCGACTACAACGAAAACCGGATCATGGTCCTGATTCGATACACCCCGAAAGCCGTGAGCGCGGATCTGCCTTCATTCTATGAGCGCCGCCTCAACCGGCGGTTCGTGGTGGGTGGCGAGGCTGGGCAGAGACGGGACAGCACCAGCGAGTCCCGCGAACATCCCTGAGCCGCGCAGCGCGCCTTGCGCTTCAACGATGGGATCTAGGGGCCTATGAGGGCGGCGCTGTTCGTCGTGTTCCTGGTCTACGTGGTGTTGCTGGTCATCCGGCCGCAGGAATTCGTTCCTGCGCTACAGCAAATTCCGGTTCTCCAGTACACATTGTTGGGCGCATTCGCACTCTGGTTGGCGACGCCCGACAAGGGATTGAAATATCCCCAGTTCGCATTGCTTCCGCCATTCCTGGTGGTGGCTTGGATCGGGATGGGGCTGTCCGGCTGGTGGGGCGGGATCGTCAAAATACTTAATCTGGTCCTGCCGCCGATTTTTCTATTCCTGACTGCGTCTGGTGCAGTGCGCAGCGTACGACAGTTCCGAGTGTTCATGTGGTTGCTCGTGGCCTGCGCCTGCGTGTTGGTTCTGCACGGTCATTGGCAACTGCGTGACGGAATCGGTTGGACCGGGGCCGAGCCAATTGAGGGACGGATCACCTATTCCGGAATATTCAATGACCCGAACGACATGGGCTTGCTGTTTGTGGTCTGCATTGCGAGCGTTCTCTATCTGCCGGAGACGACGACTTCGAAACTTGCACGACTCGCGTTGGTTGCGGCGTTGGGTTGGCTGTTGTACGGCGTCTATCTCACTGATTCGCGTGGCACGATGCTTGGCACGATGGCAGTCATCGGGTTCAACGTATGGCGGCGTTATGGAAAGTCTGCGCTGATTGCAGGTGCCTTACTCGCCGTGCCAGTGCTCCTCGCCACTACCCGACTCGCGGAAATAGATGCGGATGAAGCTTCGGCCGAAGGTCGACTGGACGCTTGGTACGAGGGCATCATGATCTGGCTGCAGTACCCCCTCTTTGGAGTGGGTTTCTCGAACTTCGCCGATCACCATGATCTCACCGCCCACAATTCCCTGGTTCTCGCAATGGCGGAGCTGGGCATCGTCGGCTACCCGATCTGGCTGGCGTTTGTCGGCTATTCCGGATACATGCTGTACCAACTCTCGTTTGCGCTTGTCTCTCCGCAATCGGCGGCGAATCCGGAGATTGTGCGGCTGGAAATTGCGGCGAGTCGCGCACTTTACGCAGGCAGCATCGGCTTTGCGGTGGGAGCGTTCTTTCTAAGTCAGTCCTACAAGTACATGCTGTTCCTCATGTGTGGACTGGCCGTTGGAAGATTCATGGGTGCAACCGCGGCAGCTGGCCAACTCTGGTCATACAAGATCGCCGGGGCGCTTATCAAATGGCCAGCGATGGCGTTTGCCAGCATCGTCATCCTCTGGCTGGGCCTCAAGGTACTGCTTTGAGTTCGCATTCCGATCGAGACTGCTGAGGGGCAAGGTGTACGCAGAACTGTTCAGACACGCACTGTTCCCTGCCTACGAGTCATTCACCGGCAGGGGAACCCACCGGTTCCTCGCGCAATATCGGCGCAATCAGTGGCTCGATAACGAAGCCATTGCGCGCATTCAGCTCGACAAGCTCAATACCCTGCTTGAATTCTGCTGGCAGCAGGTTCCATACCTCCAAAGTCGCTGGCGGCAATCAGGACTCCAGCCCCGCCGGCTCGAGTCCGTCCGCGAACTCGAGAGGTTTCCCATCCTGACCAAGGAGGAGATCACCGCCAATTATCTCGAGATGACGTCGCTGCCGTGGCGCGGGCGATCCCTGGTCAAGACCACGGGAGGGACCACTGGCGACCCGTTCCGATTCGAGTACACGATGGAAAGCTATGCGCGCAGGACGGCGGCCATGTGGCGTGGCTACGAATGGGCGGGCGCAGGACTCGGGGTGCGCACGGCTTACCTGTGGGGCAGTCCGACGCCGAATGACCTCCGCAAACGTCTGAAGTACAACGCCTATCACTGGGCATTCAATCGGCGAGTCTTCGATGCCAATGCCATGTTGAAGGAACGCGATATTGAAGACTATGCGCGTGCCATCGGCCGGTACCGTCCCATTGTCCTGGTCGGCTTCGTCCGGCCGGTATTGGCCATGGCGCAGTGGATCACTCGGACAGGTCACGCGATGCACGGTCTTAAGAGCATCGTGACGGGAGCCGAGGCGCTGTATGAAACGGAACGCAAGGAGATCGAAGGCGCTTTTGGCTGCCCGGTTTTCAATACCTATGGTTGCCGGGAATTCATGCTCATCGCCGCCGAGTGCGAACGGCGTGCGGGCCTTCACATCAATGCAGACCATTTGGTCGTCGAGCTTGTCGACTCTGCGGGGAGCGGAGTGACGGAAGGACCGGGCGATGTTGTCATAACGGACCTGCACAATTGTGCCATGCCGCTCGTCCGCTACCGCAACGGCGATAGGGCGACGGCAAAACAAAACGGCACCTGCCCGTGTGGCCGCGGCCTTCCGTTGCTGCAATCCGTTGACGGCCGGATTCTCGACATGATCGTGACACCCGACGGCCGCCATGTGCCCGGCGAGTTCTTCGTGAGTGTCATGCTCGGCCGGACCGCAATCAAGCGCTACCAGGTCGTGCAGGTGGATACCGATGCCCTGGAAGTGAGGATCATGTCGAATGCGGCACTGCCGCAATCCGAATGCGACCGGATTACTGCCCAGATAGCGGAGGTCACCGGTCCAACGATGCGCATCTCGGTGATGGAGGTCGATGCAATCGACGAGCCCGCGTCCGGGAAACGCAGAGTGACCGTTTCCCTTGAATCATTTCGTGCGCGGAATCGCCTGGGTTGATCCATTGAACATCGTGCATGTGGTTGAATCAATGGATCGAGGCGGACTCGAGCGTGTCGTTTGTGACCTGGCGCAGGAACAGCTTCGCGCCGGTCATAGGGTGAGCATTGTGTGCCTGTTCACGGACGGATTGCTCGCAGAGGAGGCCAGGCAGGCCGGTTTGCCGGTCAACGTTGTTCGAAAGAAATCTGGGATCGATATGACCGCATTGATGCGTCTGCGGCGCTCACTCAGGGCCTCGGCTGCCGACGTGATCCATACGCACAACGCAACCGCTCACTATTACGCCGCATTTGTAACTCCGCGACGCGGCCGGACGGTATTGGTCAATACCCGGCATGGCATGGGTGGGTGGCGAACGTCGGATCGGCGCGAGAGATTGTTTTCCCTTGCACTGGGCAGAACCGCTGCAGTGGCGGCCGTGTGCGAGGCTGGCGCAACACGCCTGGTTGCCGATCGTATCGTGCCGGCCGATCTCGTCCGCGTGGTGCCGAACGGGATTCGTCTCCGTGAGTTCAGCAGCCGGGACCGTAGGGACGCCAGACGGCGACTTGATCTTCCCGAACATGCGCTGGTGGTGGGTACGGTGGGCCGCCTGAACTGGGCCAAGGACCACGCATTTCTACTGCAGGCGTTTCAAGAGCTGGCCAGGAAGGCACCGAGCGCGTTCCTGGTGATCATTGGCGAGGGCGAGCAGCGTCCAGCGCTCGAGCGCCTGACAGCCGAGCTCGCACTCGAAGGACAGGCGAGGCTTGTCGGGGACCGGTCCGACGTGCCGCTCTTGCTGCCAGGGATGGATATTTTCGCCATTTCGTCGCGCACTGAGGGTTACTCGGTTGCAATGCTGGAAGCATGCGCGGCCGGTATCGCGGTTGTCGCGACCGACGTGGGCGGCAACGGGGAGATCATAGAGAACGGGATTACGGGGTTGCTCGTCGAGCAAGGGAACCTGGCATCTTTTTCCGATGCTTTAGCGCAGCTCTCAGTATCAAATGCGCTTCGCGCGAAATTCGGAAGCAAGGCGCAGGAGTGGGCGAAGGCAAACGCATCCCTTGAGACCATGGCGGCACGATATGAGCGCCTTTATTCGGATTGCGGCGCAGTCACGGGACCTGTGCGTGACCGGACTCAATTGGCACCGAAGCTCAATTGAATACTCTGGCAGACATTGCAGT
>Ga0105107_10000716_pt1 | contig 21217 bp, 25 predicted proteins | sample PPLLaktember2015_6_FD_79335 | JGI IMG/M metagenome (GOLD analysis project Ga0105107, IMG submission 79335) | Freshwater sediment microbial communities from Prairie Pothole Lake near Jamestown, North Dakota, USA - PPLs Lake P8 Core (1) Depth... | ecosystem: Environmental > Aquatic > Freshwater >... | reverse complement strand
TCCGCTACGCATCGCTGCGGTACTTCAATGCCGCGGGGGCGACCGATCGCCGCGGAGAGCGGCACGATCCCGAAACGCATCTCATCCCGCTGGTTCTACGCGCCGCCAGAGACAGGCGATGCCCCATCACGGTCTTCGGCCGCGACTACCCGACGCGGGACGGCACCTGCGTGCGCGATTACATCCATGTGTCGGACCTGGCAGACGCGCATGTCCGCGCGCTCGAAGCGCTTGCCGCCAGGGAACTGCGGGAGGAAATCTTCAACCTCGGATGCGGGGACGGCTACACGGTGCAGGAAGTCATCGACGCGGCGCGCATGGTGACGGGGCTGGATATTCCCGTCATCGATGGCCCCCGGCGGCCGGGCGATCCAGCGGTGCTCGTGGCAAGCTCCGGCCGCATCGCGAAGGCGCTCGGATGGCGACCTCAGCACAGTTCGCTCGAAGCCATCATCGGTTCTGCGTGGCAATGGGAGGCGGCCTGTGCGCGGCGCGGTGAAGAAACTGGCGCGGCCGCCAGCTGACGAAGGTCCTGTCCGCGCGATCAGACTTTCCGGCGATCCGGCCGCCGCCGACCCGATCGTTCCGCGTCCGCGACGGCGTCGGCGGCGCGGAGGTTCCCGCCATGCGCGCCCGGCGAAAACGAAGAGACCGCCAACCGGCGGATTTCCGACGCGAGCTGCTCGGGCAGGCAGGGCTTCAGGAGCAGTCGGTCGCACCCGCAGGCTTCGGCCCGCTCGCGCTCGTCGCCGAACGTCGCACCCGTGAGCATGATGATACGCACGTGCTTTGTGCGGTCGTCCTCGCGCAGCCGGCGCGCCAGCTCGACCCCGTCCATCGTGCCCTTGAAGCGCAGATCGGTGACGAGCACGGCAGGCGGTGTCTGGCTGGCGATACGCAGCGCTTCTTCAGCCGACGAAGCCATCGTCGTGTGAAATCCCATCGCGCGCAGCGATTCGCTGTACATCTCCCGCGTGTCTCGATCGTCGTCGACGATCAAAACACTTCGCCATACAGCCTCGGACGATTTCATCGAATCTGGGCGACTGAGGGAACTAGCTGGCGCGCGGACGGACGCGTGACATGGTCGACATCACGCTTGGCTCGAGGCTGGCTTTCGCCGGCCTCGCCCGCGCGATTTCGGGATTCTTGAACCGGCCATACGCGCCGTCCGGCCGCATCGACAGGAAGCCGCTTTCGACCAGCGTTTCGAGGGCCGCATCGCAGACGGTCCGATCAACGCCGCACAAACGCTGCACCTGTTCGGCCTTGAGCGTCAAGCCGGGCATCTCGAGATATTCGGCGCGAATGCGCTGCAGTATGTGTGGAGCGACAGGCTTGTTCATGGCATCCCAACCCTGGAAATTCCTGTTAGCTGATCTCGTCTTTCGAGCGTAGCGCCGCTGGATCCTCAAATCAGTCCGTTATCGAACAGCGCTGAGCCCCAAATGGGTCCGTTTGCGCAGTCAGATCAGGGAGAGTGGGATGCGAACTGCTGCCGCCGTGTTGCTGTGCTGCCTGACACCGGCCGGGGCCGGCGCCCAGACGATGCCGCCCGGATTGCCGAGTAACGACACCGTCGTGGCGATCGGATGGACGGCAAGCGAGTTTCGACCGGAGCGGTACGACAACTGGCGCGGCGGGCTGCTCGTGGGCGTCAGTGGCGGCCACTACTGGACGGACCATTTGAAAACCGAAATCGATGGCAGCTGGAACAGCCCGGGCACCGACGAGATCTACGAAGACCTGGAGTACGCGGGTGCGATCACATATGCCATTTCCAATCATCGCGCCCACGACCTGCGATTTGGCGTCACGCAGATCTACCAGTTCGGGCGCAATGCCTGGGTGCATCCATTTGTGGGAGCCGGCGTTGACATCGTCCGTCGTCGGACGCGCATCGACCGCCGCGAGCAGACCCGGACCGTTTATCTGCCACCTGATCGCAGTGTTCCCGTCCTGATTCCCGCGGCCGATGAGCGCCGCACCGATGTCTTCGGTCAGGGAGTCCTCAAAGCCGGCCTCAAGATGTACGCGACGGAGAAGGCGTTCTTCAACACGGAATTCAAGCTGGGATTCAGAGAGGATGTCGACCACGTCGTGTGGAAAGTGGGCGTCGGGGTCGACTTCTGAGAGGAGAAAGACGTGGCCCGATTCACTTCGGCAATCCTGGTCGTGTGCCTGCTCGTGCCGAACGTCGCCCTTCACGCGCGACAGGGCACCGCGACCGGTCGGACGCCAGAGTACTGGTATGCATACGCGAGCAAATTGCCCATTGGCGCGATGGTGCGGGTACGAACGGCTGACGGCAAGCGGCAGACGGCCGTTCTGGCGCTGGTGGAACAGGACGGCATCACCCTCGAGCCGAGAACGCGCATTCCGGAGCCGCCACGCCGGATTGCCTATGCGCAGATTCAGCAGCTCGAGCTCAAGCAGAACGGCACCAGCATCGCGAAAGCCGCGGCAGTGGGCGCCGGCATCGGCGCCGGGTTCTTCCTTGTACTGTTGGCGGTTCTTGCGTCGAGCTGGGACTGAGGTGGGGAGATCTGGTAGGAGGGTTCTTTTTGCAAAACCTCACAGAAGAACGGAAGAAGGAAGCTGGCTCAAGCCGGGCGTCGAGTTCGATGGCATAGGCGAATCCAGACAGCCGCATCGACTTCGCGCTGGTGGCGCGCGGGGAGGGCCGCACGGCGATCCACGAAGTCGATGCGAACAGTGAGCAAGCTACCGGCTGTGAAAGCTCGTCCTGCCTTCTAATCTTCCGTTCTTCTGTAACCGTAATCGAGAGATCTAGGGATCTAGAGATCGCTGGAACGACGAATCCAGTGCGGCGCGTCGTTAACCGCCTGGCGGAGGAGGAGATTTAGCTGTGCCGCGTGATGCTGGACGTGGCGCATGTTGTAGAGCAGCGCTTCGACCTTCGTCAGGTCCAGCCAACCGTATCTGCACGGCTCACCCGCGCTTTCTGCCGTCAGGCTCTCGATACGAGCGCGGGCTTTGCCTCGGCCGTGGGCGAGATAGTCGAGCAGTTCTGTTTTGGAGTACACGCGGTCGGGAAGCACTCCAGCGGGGTCGAGCTCTGACAGCGTAAACGGCGCCGGTGGCATGAAGCCGTCGGTCGCATCCGAGAGGTACAAATCCAGGTAGAAGAGCGTGTGATACGCGGTATACCAGAATTGCGGCTGTCGCGTTGGGTCGGCCCACAACTTGTCGGAGCAGGCGCGGATGGCGTTGGCCAGCATCTCGAGCGAGGCGCCGAACTGTTCCCAGAGCGAGGCTCTCGTGGTCGCGTCCATATATGAGGTTTGATATAGTTATGGGCTCAACGCACGCGTCCCTTGCGCCGTGTGGCCAGGTAGCTCAGTTGGTAGAGCATACGACTGAAAATCGTAGTGTCGACAGTTCGATTCTGTCCCTGGCCACCAATCTTCCAATCTGCGAATCTGCCAATCGGCGAATTCCTACACTCGTCCGCGCTCGTCCCGGAACCTCCAACGGGTCCCTCCGATCACAAACTTCGCAACACCGAGCCCGAGCAACGCGCCGCCGATGATGTCGGCCGGATAGTGGAGACCGAGATAGATCCGCGAGAACGCGACCAGAAAGCCGAGAGTCCAGAAAATGACACGCGCATCGGGAGCGAGACGGGCCAATGCGTACGCGCCGGCGATCGCATTGCCCGCATGGCCCGACGGAAACGAGGCCGTGGTCGGCTTATTGGCGTAGACAGGAACATCGGCGTGGAGTTCATATGGCCGCTCGCGGCCGACAAGAGGCTTCGCGACGTTGTCAATGAAGAGAGCGGTGAGTGACACGGCGAGGATAACCTGCACCGCCGCCGGCCAGCGCGACCGATACACCAGCGCGATCATTACGGCGAGCCCCATCCAGAGCGTTCCGGCTCTTGCAATGTCGCTCAAGGCGACCATGAGCGGGTCGAGGAGCGCCCAGTGAAACGCGCGAAGCCATTGGAAGGCGGCGAAATCCCACCTTCCAATGGTTTCGATCAGTGCCGACATCGGCCAGCTGCGTTAGACGGCCGCGACCTCGGTGTCGCGGGTGAGCCCGAGCTCCTTGCGGACGCGCTCTTCGATCTTCTTGAACGTCTCCGGGTTCTCGCGAAGGAACGTCTTGGCGTTTTCGCGGCCCTGCCCGAGCCGCTCGCCGCTGTACGCGAACCAGGTGCCGCTCTTCTCGACAATGCGTTTGTCGACCGCCAGGTCGAGCAGATCGCCTTCGCGCGAGATGCCTTCGCCGTACATGACGTCGAATTCAGCCTCGCGGAATGGGGGGGCGACCTTGTTTTTCACGATCTTCACGCGCGTGCGTCCACCGACAACGCTGTCGCCGTCCTTGATGCTCGCGATTCGGCGAATGTCGACGCGGACCGAAGCATAGAACTTGAGGGCGCGGCCGCCGGTCGTCGTCTCCGGATTGCCGAACATGACGCCGATTTTCTCGCGCAGCTGGTTGATGAAGATGAGACACGTTTTCGATTTCGATACCACGCCGGTGAGCTTGCGCAGCGCCTGCGACATGAGGCGCGCCTGAAGGCCCATCTGCGCGTCGCCCATTTCGCCCTCGATTTCGGCGCGGGGCACGAGCGCGGCCACCGAGTCGACGACCACGACGTCGACGCCGCCCGACCGGATGAGCACCTCCACGATTTCGAGCGCCTGTTCGCCGTTGTCGGGCTGCGAGACCAGCAGGTTCTCGAGATCGACCCCCAGCTTGTTCGCATACGCCGCGTCGAGCGCGTGCTCGGCGTCGACGAACGCCGCCATGCCGCCCGTCTTCTGCGATTGCGCAATCACCTGCAGGGCCAGCGTGGTCTTCCCGGACGACTCGGGCCCGAAGATCTCGATGACGCGGCCCCGCGGCATGCCACCGATGCCGAGCGCGTAGTCGATGCTGATGGCGCCGGTCGGAATCGAGTCGATGGGCTGCACCGCCCCTCGCTGGCCCAGGCGCATGATGGAGCCTTTGCCGAACTGCTTCTCGATTTGGCCGACCGCGAGCTCGACGGCTTTGCCGCGCTCGTTGCGCTCGTCTCGTTCCGACTTGTCTGTTGATGGGGGCATGCGTGAACTCTCCTTTGCCCGTCGACGGCCTGCTCAGGGCACCCGGAGCGTGTCGAGGGATGGCGTGAGCGCATTCTAGGGACGTGCCGGATGAATGTCAAGCGAAAATAGATTTGACACAGCCTCCAGTCCTCTTGTTTTCAGCAACTTACAAAGATCAAGACTTTCGCCCCTTCGCACGGCCTCGCGACCGATTGCCGTTTCTGCCACGTTTCTGAGGAAGAATATGGCGAAGAATGCCGACCCCCGTTGGCCACGCCCTCGGCGGCCTTGCTGCCGCCTTTCTGACCAATGCCGCCGCTCCACGCCCGCGCCTCACGATGCCCGTGCTCGCCTGGTCGGCGGCGCTTGCGATAGCCCCGGATCTCGACATCCTCACCGGCGATCACCGTACTTACACGCACAGCATCGGCGCCGTCGCCATCGTCGGGCTCGTCGCATGGAGCGTGCTCCGCAGGCGCCATGCCGACGCCTTCGCGCTTGCGGCAGCGCTCGCGGCGGCGTACGGATCGCACGTGGTGTTCGATTTGATGGGGAAAGACACCAGAGACCCCACAGGACTCACCGCGTTCTGGCCGTTTTCAGCGTCGTATTTCATGACGGGATGGGACGTGTTCGGCGAAGTCTCGCGCAGGTACTGGTTGCCCCGCGAATTCATCATCGGAAATCTGGCGGCAACCGGATGGGAACTGGTGTTGCTCGTGCCGCTGCTGCTGGTCGCGTGGGCAGTATGGAGCGGAAGGACGTTGGAAAGGAAAAAGGAAGAGGGAAAAAGGAAGAGTGCACGCGCGACAGGCTGACTCTATTCTTTATTGTCTATTCCTTCTTCCTTTTTCCTTCTTCCTTTTTCCTTCTTCCTTTTTCCTTACTCATTCCTCCCTCTCCACTGCCAACGCCACGCCATTCCCACCGCCAAGACACAACGAGGCGATGCCGCGTCTGGCCTTTCGCTCCTTCATGGCGTAAAGCAGCGTCGTCAGCACACGCGCGCCGCTGGCGCCAATCGGATGGCCCAGCGCAATGGCGCCGCCGTTCACGTTGACGCGCGCAGGATTGAGCCCGAGCTCGTCGATGATGGCCAGCATCTGGGCCGCGAAGGCCTCGTTGATCTCGAACAGGTCGACGTCTTCGAGCTTCCATTGCATGCGGTCGAGCAGCTTTCGGATCGATCCGACCGGCGTCATCAGCAGCATCTTCGGGGCGAGGCCGCTCGTGGCGTAGCCCGCAATGCGGGCCATTGGTTGCAGCCCCAGCGATCGCGCGCGCTCTTCGGCCATGACAACCATTGCGGCTGCGCCGTCATTGACACCCGGCGAGTTGCCTGCGGTGACCGAGCCGTCCTTCCTGAACGCCGGTTTCAATCCCTTCAACGCATCGGGCGTCGAATCCGGGCGGATGGTTTCGTCTTCCGCGACGATGACTGCCGGGCCTTTGGCCTGGGGAATCTCCACTGGGACGATCTCGGCTTTGAATCGCCCCTCTGCCGCGGTACGGGCGGCCTTCTGATGGCTCTCGGCCGCATAGACGTCCTGCGCCTCTCGCGTCACACCATACACATCGGCGACGTGCTCGCCGGAGACGCCCATGTGGCAGTGCTCGAACGCGCACCACAGACCGTCGTGGATCATCGAATCGACCAGGCTCGCGTCGCCCATGCGCAGACCCTCGCGGGCGCGGGGCAGCAGATAGGGCGCGTTGCTCATCGACTCCATCCCGCCGGCGACCGCGATGTCGATATCGCCGAGCGCGATGCCTTGTGCGGCGAGCATCACCGCCTTCAGGCCCGAACCACAGACCTTGTTGATGGTGAGCGCGGCGACATCGTTGCTGAGGCCGCCGGTGAGCGCGGCCTGCCGCGCGGGGGCCTGTCCCACTCCGGCACTCAGGACATTCCCCATGATGCATTCCTCGACGGCCGCGGGATCCACGCCGGCGCGCCGGACGGCTTCGCGCACCGCAATCGCGCCGAGCTGCGGCGCCTGAAGCGCTTTGAGTTTGCCAAGGAATTTCCCTGACGGCGTGCGGACGGCGCTGACGATGACGGGCTTTCGCATGTCACTTCACAACGAGACGGGTGACACCCTGGGCACCGAGAAGCGCGTTGAGTCTGGCGAGAATCACACCCGCCGAGCGCTTCAGCTCCTTGTGCCACCGCGGATCGGCCGGATGGACTTCCACCACGCCATCGGATTGCAGCCGGACGGTGGTGACGCGGCTGAGCGCATCGCCTACGGCCACGCGCCAGGCCACATCGAGCTTGCCTTGCGACAGAGGACCGACGCGAAAGAGCTCGGTCAGCGCACGCGGCACGACGCTGTGGAGGGAATCCATTGAGTCTGTTATCAGATCGCAGTGTAACATCCGCTGCCTATGCGGTTGACACTCGCGTCAGCTTCGCCGCGGCGGGCAGAGCTGTTGCGCGCGGCGGGCATTCCATTCGACGTGCTGCCGGTCGAAATCGACGAGCGGTTCTATCCGAACGAGAGACCCGAACAGGCAGTGGCCCGTCTGGCCGAGAGCAAGGCGGTCGCGGCCGCGGCGATCCGTCCCGACGACATCGTGCTCGGCGCCGACACGACGGTCGTCATTCGAGACGTGGCCCTCGCGAAGCCGGCCAACGCCGACGAAGCCGCCCGCATGCTGAGGCTGCTCTCGGGCCGCACCCACGAGGTGCTCACCGGCATCTGCTTGTGCTATCACGCCCGTCGTCTCGTGCACGTCGAGCCCACGCGCGTCCGCATGGCCCAGATGGGGGAGTCCGAAATCGCCTGGTATGTCTCGACGGACGAGCCGTACGACAAGGCCGGGGGCTACGCCGTCCAGGGATTCGCGTCGCGGTTCATCGACGGCATCGACGGGTCGTACTCCAATGTGGTCGGATTGCCTATCTCCAGTGTCTATCAGCTCTTAAAGGAGCTGGGCTGTGATACTCTGGGATTGGGAAAGACCCGGTAAAAACGCGACATTTCAAGACATCCATCGACACGTAAATTTGCGAAGATTCAGCTTTATGACTCCCAAGCTTACGAGAATCGCGCTCACGGCAGTCGTCCTGGCCTCGGCCTTCGGCGGGCTGCTCTGGTATTCCCTGCAAGGCGACGCGGCCTACTACAAGCACGTGGACGAAGTGATGGCCAGCCCCGACGAGTGGAAAGGGAAGTCGCTGCAGCTCCACGGATTCGTGGTGAAGGGCACGTGGGTGCAGAAGCCCAACACGCTCGAGTATCAGTTCAAGGTCGAGAACAAAGGCAGCGTCGTCCATGCGTCCTACACCGGTGTGCTGCCCGATACGTTCAAGGACGAAGCCGAAGTGGTGTTGAAGGGGCGGCTCCTGCACGACGGAAATTTCCAGGTGGCGCCCAACGGCGTCATGGCGAAGTGCCCGTCGAAGTACGAAGAAGCCCCCAAGTACGATCTGAAGTCGGGAACCAGTAACTAAAACGGTTCACCTTATGGCCATTCTCGGCTACGTCATTCTCCTGACAACATTCGTCGTCTGCAGCTATGCCGCCGGTGTGTCGGTCGCAGGCGCACGGCGGGGGTCGCAGCGGCTGATTGACAGCGGCATCGGGGCGTTCCACATGGTGACGGCGCTCATGGTGCTGGCGTCGGTGCTCATCGTGCGCGCGTTCGTGACCGACGATTTCACGATCAAGTATGTCTCGCGCTACTCAGACTCGGTGCAGCCGCTGTTCTTCAAGATCACGTCGTACTGGGGCGGCCTGGACGGCTCGATCATGTTCTGGGTGTTCCTGCTCGCGTGCTTCGGCAGCATCGCCGTGCACGTGAACCGCGATCGGTATCGCGAGCTCATTCCGTACGTCGTCGCGGTGATCGCCGGGGTGCAGATGTTCTTCCTGTTCCTCATGATCATCCACAACAACCCGTTCGACACCTTCCTCACCGAGACGCCGCCCGACGGCAACGGCTTGAACCCGCTGCTGCAGAACATCTACATGGTCATCCATCCGCCGTCGCTGTACATCGGCTTCGTCGGGATGACGATTCCGTTCGCGTTTGGCATGGCGGCGCTCATCACGGGGCACCTCGACGACGCCTGGCTGCGCGCCGTGCGGCGCTGGACGATGTTCGCGTGGATCTTTCTCACCTTCGGGCTCACGCTCGGGATGATCTGGGCGTACGAAGAGCTGGGCTGGGGTGGATTCTGGGGATGGGACCCGGTCGAGAACGCCGGCGCGCTGCCGTGGTTCACCGCCACGGCGTTCTTCCATTCCGTGATGGTGCAGGAACGGCGCAGCATGCTGCGCGTGTGGAACGTCACGCTGGTCATCCTGACGTTCTTCCTCACGATCTTCGGCACGTTCATGACGCGGTCGGGCATCGTGCAGTCGGTGCACTCGTTCGGAGAAAATCCCGAACTGGCCATGATGTTCAGCATCTTCATGGCCGTCATCCTCGTGTTCAGCTTCGGCCTCGTGATTTATCGGCTGCCGCTGCTGCGTGCGAGCAACGAGCTCGACTCGTGGGCCTCGAGGGAAGCGGCGTTTCTCCTCAACAACTGGATTCTGCTGTTCTCGGCCTTCTTCATCCTGTTCGTCACGATGTTCCCGACGCTCAGCGAAGCGGTCACGGGCGAGCGCATCACGATCGGGCCGCCGTTCTTCAACAGATGGATGGTGCCCATCGGTTTGATCCTGCTGCTGCTCACAGGGATCGGCCCGCTGCTCGCGTGGCGGAAGACGACGGTGTCGAATCTGCGATATCAGTTCCTGTGGCCCGCGGTCAGCGCGGCAGTCGGTGCCGTGCTCGTGGCGGTCCTCGGGATTCGCGTGTGGTCATCGGGTCTCTGCTTCGTGCTGGCCGGCTTCGTGCTCGGCACCATCTGGCAGGAGTTCTGGCGCGGCGCCGTGATCCGGCGTAGAAGCACCGGCACCGACCTCTTCACCGCCACCATCGGCCTGGTGGGACGCTCCCGCCGGCGCTACGGCGGCTACATCGTGCACGTCGGAATCGTGTTGATGTTCCTCGGGTTCGCCGGTCAGGGATACAAGCAATCGGCCATGGTGCTTCTGAAGCCGGGGCAGCAGACGACCCTCGGCGACTACACCGTCCGCATGGACGATCTGCGCGTGACACAGGACAGCCAGAAGCAGATGATCACCGGCCACTTCACCCTCTTTCACAAGGGGAAAGAGGTGGCCAAGATGTATCCGGCGCGATGGTTCTTCAACAAGCACGAGGAGCCGACCACCGAAGTCGCCATCCGGCGGAGACTGTCCGAAGATTTTTATTTGAACATGCCGAGCTATCAGGTTGCGGAGAAGTCCGCCAGCCTGGAGATCACGACCAATCCGCTGGTCAACTGGATCTGGTTCGGTTTTGCCGTCATGGCTCTCGGCACGGGTATCGTCCTTTTGCCGGAGCGGACGTTTGCGTTCGCCATGGCGAAGTTCCCGGCGCCTGAGGTAGCGACCACCGCAACGGCGCTACTCTTCGCGTTGAGCCTCGCAGCGCCTGTCTTCGCGCAAACCGGGCAAGACGTCTCCATCTCCCCCAAAGACCCGCTGGAGAAGCGGCTGCATTCGGAGATCGTCTGCACATGCGGCTGCCGCCGCGCGCTCGACAACTGCGGCATGCCCAATTGCGGCGGCCACGCGGCGCAGTCGGAGAAGATCCGTCAGCTGATGAGCGAGGGCAAGGATCATGATGCCATCATCGCCACGTTCATCCGCGATTTTGGCGGTCAGGATATTCTGATCGAGCCGGCCGACAAGGGTCTGAACCGCTTCGCGTGGGCGTTTCCATATGCCATTGCCGGATTCGGTGCCGTCGCCGGAGTATTTGCTGTCCGGAAGTGGTCGCGTCGCTCGAATCAAGAGCCTGCCGTGCCGCCAGCTGCTCCGGCGGGAGACGCCGCACTGCAGGCTCGCCTCGATCGCGAGCTCGAAGAGCTCGATTAGGCCTTGTCTCAAACTCAGCCGACGCCCGATTCACTGCGCCCGTGGCAGTTCTTCACCCTCGGCGCGCTCGTCTGTGCCACCGCGGCGGTGTTCATCATCCGCGGCACGAGCGCCGAGAACCTCATCTTCGTTTGCCTGGGCATCTTCGCCGCGGCCCTGGTTGGTCTTGCCGCGCTGAATGCGCTGCGCCCCCTCACGACCGGCGAAACCCGTCAGCCCGAGATGGTCGGCAACCAGACGCGCGTCGCGCTCGAGCGCGAGAAGAACCTCGTGCTGCGATCGATCAAGGAGCTCGAATTCGATCATGCGATGGGCAAGGTCGCCGACGGCGATTTTCAGGAGATGTCTGGCCGGCTGCGATCGCGCGCGGTGCGACTGCTGCAGGAGTTGGATAACACGAGCAGCGGATACCGCGAGCTGATCGAACGTGAGCTCGCCAAACGTCTGGTGGCGCAGGGCTCCGTACCGCTGAGTTTCAACGCTGCCTCCTTGGGAACGGTAGCCTCTTCGGAAACGGTAGCGCAGGGCTTTAGCCCTGCCTCTTCGGAAATGGTAGCGCAGGGCTTTAGCGCTGCCCCTGCCGCGGGCATCTGCCAGTCCTGCGCGACGGTCAACGACGACGACGCGAAATTCTGCAAGTCGTGCGGCACGAAACTCCTTGCGCTCGTTTTACTTTTTACTTTCCACTTCTTACTTTCTACTTTCACCACTCCCGCCTTCGCCCAGTTCCAAATGCCCGATCCAAAGCAGATGTCGGGCATCCCCCGGCCCGTTACAGACCTGGCCAGTGGACACGTGTCGGTCCGCCTCATCCGCGGTCAGCTCTCGAACAACATCCAGGGCCACCCCGTGGAGATGCGTGGGGGTGGGAAGGTCCTCACGGTCAAGACGGACGAGAACGGCCGCGCGGAGTTCAGCGGCGTCGCCGCCGGCACTGCGGTTCGTGCCGTGGCAACGGTGGACGGCGAACGCCTCGAGTCGCAGGAATTTCCATGGCCAGGCGATGGCGGCATCCGTGTGATGCTCGTGGCCACTGCGAAGACGAGCGATGCGCCTCCACCTGTTTTTCAGCCGCAGCCGGGCAACGTCGTGCTCGGCGACCAGACCCGGATCATCATCGATCACACTGACGGCGCGCTCCAGGTTTACTACATCCTCGACATTCGAAACACCGCGCGAGCACCCGTGCAGCCGGCGTCGGCTGTGGTGCTCGACATGCCCACGGGGGCTCTCAGCACGACCGTCCTGGGCGGCGCGCCACAGGCTGTTGCGCGAGGCGATCGCGTCACCGTCAGCGGTCCCTTCGCATCCGGACAGACGCCCGTCGAAGTTGCCTATCGCATTCCGTTCGACACGGGCGAGGTGACGGTCGAACAGACGCTGCCGTTGCCGGTGTCGAATCTCGCGGTGCTGATGAAGAGGGTCGGCGACACGTCGCTTTCATCGCCACAGCTGCCGAACGTGCAGGAGCGCGAATTCGAAGGGGAGCGGTACATCCTCGCGCAGGGCCCCGCGATTCCCGCGGGCGGAACGCTCTCGCTGGTGATTTCCGGACTGCCTCATCATAGTCCGCTGCCGCGGCGGATTACACTCGGGCTGGCGCTTCTCATTCTCGGCGCCACGGCATGGACGGCCGCCCGCAAGCCGTCGCCGACCGCCAACGCCGCACGCATAAAGCAGCTGACAGGGAAGCGCGAGAAAATCTTCAACGATCTCGTCCGGCTCGAACAGCAGCGGCGGGCGGGCCATCTCGACGCCGCGAAGTACGCCGAACGCCGTCCGGCGCTCATCGCGCAGCTCGAACGCGTCTATCGCGAGCTGGACGCCGAGGGCGGCCAGGGCGGCCACCTCACCGCGCAAAGTCCGCGCGGCGGGGGCCCCGGCGTGGCCGCGTGAGCGTCGATTTTCTCGACCTCTCCATCCGCGAGCTGAGCCGCCATTTCGGCCGCCGCCGCGCGTTGTCGCGGCTCTCGCTCGAGTGCCGGGCCGGCGAAATCGTGGGGCTGCTCGGGCCCAATGGCGCAGGCAAATCCACCTTGCTGGCAATCGTCTCGACCCTGGCGGCGCCCTCCTCAGGCGAGCTGCGGTACGGGGGCAGGACCGCACACGAGATCGGGGCCGTTCTTCGCGCCAGAATCGGCGTGCTGTCTCACGACCTTCACCTCTATTCCGAGCTCACCGCACTCGAGAATCTCGTCTTCTTCGGCCGCCTCTACGGCGTTCCAGACCCGGAGACGGTGGCTGCGCGCGCGCTCGAGCGTGCGCGATTGGCCGATCGCGGCGCCGACCTCGTGTCGGGCTTCTCGCGCGGCATGCGCCAGCGGCTCGCGCTGGAGCGCGCGCTGCTTCACAATCCACGTCTGCTGCTGCTCGACGAACCGTTCACCGGCCTGGACGACGCGTCCACGGTTGCGCTGATCGCGCGGCTGCGCGAGCTGCGCTCGTCGGGCTGCATCACGTTGCTGGCCACGCACGACCTCGACGTCGCGGAAGTCGTGCTGGACAGGGCGGTCATCCTGCAGGATGGCAAGCTCGTGGCGATCGAACCCGATGTCCGCGGCCTGCGCAAACGCTACCAGGAACGCCTGAGTGCCGGGGCGCGTCCGTGAGCGCGTTCTGGCGTGTCGTGTGGATCGTCGCGAAAAAGGACCTGGCCATCGAGGCGCGGAGCCGCGAGCTCCTCAACACGACGGTATTTTTCGCGCTCTCGTGCGTGATCGTGTTTTCGGTGTCGTTCGTCGGCGAAGGGGGAGACGGCAGAGCGCTCGGCGACGCGGCCGCGGGCATTCTGTGGATTGCCATCGCGTTCTCCGGCACGCTCGCGCTGGGGCGCACGTTCGAGCGCGAGCGCTACGGCGACACGCTCCGCGCGCTGCTCCTGGCGCCTGGTGCTCGTCCCGCTGTTTACGTGGGCAAGCTCGTGGGGGTCGTCGGCCTGCTGCTGGCGACCGAAATCATCATCGTGCCGCTGGTCGCCCTGCTGTTCCAGGCGAGGCTCTTCGACCATACGCTCCTGCTGGCGGCGCTCCTGGGATTCGGCACGGTTGGCTTTGCCTGCGTAGGCACCCTCTTTGCCGCCATGCTGGGGCGCGCGCGAAGCCGCGATGTCCTTTTGCCGATTCTGTTGTATCCCGTGACGATTCCGGTCATGATCGCGGGCGTGCGCGGCACGGCCGCGCTCATCCAGCCAACACCGCAGCTCGACATGGCGCGCCTGTGGATAATGCTTCTGCTCTCCTTTGACGTAGTATTTCTCACGCTCTCGCTCTGGACGTTCGAGTCGGTGATGACGGAATAAGTCATGCGCAAAGCCTTCGTGCCGCTTCTTGCCGTTGCCGGATTCATCTTCATGACGGCGCCCATCCTGGTCACGCGCGCGCCGTACGAATCCACGATGGGCCTGGTGCAGAAGATTTTCTATTTCCACATGCCGCCGGCGATGCTGATGCTGCTGTCGGCCATCTTCTGCGGCATCATCAGCGCGATCGAGCTAATCCGGAAGCGCCCTGTGTACGACTGGATTGCCTATGCCGCGGCCGAGCTCACGGTCCTGTACGGGGCGCTGGCCATGGTCACCGGCCCGTTGTGGGCCCGGAAGGCGTGGGGCGTGTGGTGGGTGTGGGATCCGCGGCTGACGATGTCGCTGCTGCTCTGGATGGTGTTCGTCTCGTATCTGCTCCTCAGGCGTTACGGAGGACCGGGATCGGAAACGCTGGCGGCCGGACTGGCGGTATTCGGCATGGCCACATCGCCCTTCGTCTACCTGTCGGTCAACATCTGGCGGACGATTCATCCGCTGACGACGGTCGTGCCCACGCTGCCCGTCGATTTTGCGTTGCCGCTATGGTACGCCTTCACTGGATTTCTGCTGCTGTACATCGCGCTGATGACGCTGCGCGTGCGCATCGAAGAACAGCGCGCGCTCGTGGATCAGCTTTATCTCGAGAGCGAGGAATGAAGAAACTCTTCCTGTCGATCTTTCTCTTCACGGGTGCGCTCGTTCAGAACGTCCAGCTCCTGGCGCAGGAGCCGCAATCGGAATTCGTGCCCGTCACCGAGATTCCGGCCAGCGAGCAGCTTCCGTCCGCACCGCTGGTGATTGCGGCCTATGCCTTCGTCTGGTTGGCGTTTGCGGTCTATGTCTGGATGATGTGGCGCAAGCTCGGCAAGGTCGAGCAGGAGCTCGGCGCGCTGTCGGCGCAGATATCGAAACCGCGCACGGCGCGGAGCGATGGGATTCGCCCATGAACTTCGCGAACATGACGTCGGCGCACTTCATCTTCATTCCCGTCGTCCTGTTCGTCGGGGTGGTGATCGGGTGGATCCTCGGCTCGCGGGCGGCCCGCGACGCGTTTGCGATGGAGCTGAGGAAACGTGACGCCAGGCTCCGGGCGTCTGGCTCCGGGCCTGCCGCGCCCAATCCCTAATCCCTACCTTGGTCTTCTGTAGAGGACTAACGTAACTAAACTAGCCTCACTGACGCGCCTTCCTGTTTTAGGAGCATCACCGATTGACGCAGCTTCTCGTTCGTTGATAGATCACATCGACAGAAGAACGGAAGATCGGAAGAACGAAGTTAAGTCAATAACGAGGCGCCGAGTTCGATGACCTCGGCGGCAATCCAGACGCGCATATAGTGGGAGGCAGAAACGATTGTTTCGTTCCCCCTCCCGCCCCATTGGACAGGCGGGTTTCCCGCATCCGGCTCTCCAGTCCCGAGTTGAGAAGTCACCGCGTGACGGTGGAATTCCGGCGCTCTTCTATTTGCTGGGAGATATGGTACAGGTTCGGTCGGCGTTCGGCTCTTCCGTCGCAAGACTTCCACTGCCAGGCGCGGGTTCACTCTCTAGGATTCATGTGGTCACTGTAAGTCCAGGTCTCAAAGTGTTTCTCCTGTCGGGTGACGGCTACACGCCGTATCACATCGTTGCCGTCTTCAACGAGAACGGCGACGTCGTGTTCCATGAGAACGGACACGAGCATGCGTGTGCATTGAAGGCGACCGGTGATCCCTTCGCGTTCGACGTCTGGACACGATCCGGGCACTGGCGCTATTCACCAGTAGGCAAGACCGCGTCGATCTCTCACTGAAGCGGCACGTGGTTGCCGACCACGCCCTTATTTGGCGATTCGTTCCATTCTTCTGGCCTTCTGTTTAGCAACGTTACCGTCCCATGCCGAGTCTGTGCGCCAGCATGGGCGGCAGGCCCGCGGCGAGGATCTTCTTCTGCGCCGCTTCAATCGGATACGTCACCCGGTAGAGCGTCACCAGCTTCCGATCGGTATCGGCAATCGCATATGCCGCGCGCGCGTCACCATCGCGCGGCTGGCCGACCGAGCCGGGATTGATGAGGTACTTTGCGTCGGGGTCGATGCGCATCTCGAATTCAGGATGGCCTTGTGGCGCCTCGATCTCGAGCCTGTGCTGGCCGTCGAGGCGTGCGACGAGCGCCACGTGCGTGTGGCCGAACAGGCAGAGCGGGGCGCGCGAGACGCCGATCGAGCGCGCCGCGTCGAGATCGGCCACGACGTAGAGGTCTTCGTCCATGGGAGAACCATGGCAGATTTCGACCGTGGCGTTCACGATGAGAGGTCCGACCGGCAGGTCGCGCAGATACGCGGTGGTCGCGGGGGTCAGCGCGTCCCGCGTCCATTGGGCCGCGGCCTTCGCCATCGGGTTGAAGTCTTCGGCCTCCTCCAGCCCCGAAGCGACTTTGTCGTGATTCCCGCGCACGATCGCCACCGGCGCCAGGCCCCGCACGCGATCGACCACGGCATTTGGATCGGCGCCGTAGCCCACCAAATCGCCCAGCACGAGCACGGCGTCGTATTTCTGCGCCGCCGACGCGCGAAGCACCGCCTCGAGTGCCTCCAGGTTGCTGTGAATATCGCTGAGGACCAGATACCGCATCGCCCTACTCGAGTTGTTCGATGAGCTGCTCGACCAGCTCTTCGGAGCGCGCGGCGGACGCGTCCAGACGGATATGCGCGTGCTGATACGCGAGACGGCGGGTTTCGTAGAGGATGGCCATCTGCACGCGATCGGCGGCGAGCGGCCGGCGTCCATCTGCCGGAATCCGGTTGAGGAGCAGATCGAACGGCACGTCAATCCACACAGACAGGCCGTCGGCGTTGATCGCCGCGCGATTCTCGGGATCGATGAACGTGCCGCCTCCCGTCGCAATCACGATGTGCCGGTGCGGCAGCAGCGAGTAGAGGATCTGGCGTTCCACCGAGCGGAAGTACGGTTCCCCCTCGCGTGCGAAGATGTCGGCGACCGCGCGTCGCTCGCGCGCTTCGATGAGGAGGTCGATATCCTCGGCGCGCCATCCAAGCCGCCGCGAAAGGCCCTGGGCCATCGTCGTTTTGCCGGCCGCCATGAATCCGACCAGGTAGATTTTGTCGGTCTTCAAGAAAGGATCATCACTGGCACAACGACTCCAGTGTCGCGAAGAATTCTGGGTACGAGATGGCCACCGAATCGGCGCCGTTGATGACCGACGGAGATTCCGCGCCAAGCGCCGCAATGGCAAACGCCATGGCCAGACGGTGATCGCCGGCGGCATCGGCCTCGCCGCCGCGCAGGCGGCGCGTCCCGCGCAGGTGGAATCCATCGCTCAACTCTTCGACGTCGGCCCCCAGCGCCTGGAATCCCCGGACGAGCGCGCTGATGCGGTCGCTTTCCTTCACCCGCAGTTCGCCGGCGCCTGTCACGTGCAGCTCGCCTCCGTGGCTCGCCCAGGCCGCGAGGGCAGGAATCTCGTCGATGAGATATGGGACCTGCTCCGCACCTAGAGTCAACGCGCGCGGCTGCCCATACCGAACACGCACGCGCCCTGACGGCTCGCCGCCGGCCTCGCGGTCGATCTGTTCGTCAACCGCGGCCCCTCCGCGGCGCAGCACGTCGAGCAGGGCCGTTCGCGTGGGGTTGAGGCCGACGTTCTGAATCTCTACATCGGAGCCGGGAATCGCGGCTGCCGCGGCGACCCAGTAAGCGGCCGAGGAAATATCTCCGGGCACCACGAACTCGCCGCCATGAAGCGTCTGGCCGCCGCCAATCTCGATCGTGCGTCCGTCGGCGTGAACCGTCGCCCCGAAGGCCCGCAATGCGAGCTCGGTGTGATTACGCGTGGCGGCCGTTTCCTCGACGACCGTCCTGCCCTCGGCCTGCAGGCCAGCCAGCAGAATGGCGCTCTTTACCTGGGCGCTGGGCACTTCGGTACGGAAGCGAATGCCTTTGAGCGCTCCACCATGGATGGTGAGCGGCGGCTTTTTGTCGTGCGATTCGATTCGCGCGCCCATCAGCTCGAGCGGCGCGATGACGCGGCCCATGGGACGCGTAGTGAGCGACGCGTCGCCTTTCACCACCGACGTGAATGGGTGTGCCGCCAGGATGCCGGTGAGCAACCGCATGGTAGTCCCCGAGTTCTGCGCGTCGAGCGGCGCCGCGGGCGAACGCAGTCCTCGCAGTCCCCGGCCGTTGATCTCGACGGTCAGCCCGCGCTCGGGCGAGCGGCGGCGGCGGATCTCGACACCCGCGCCCTCGAGGCAGTCGAGCGTGGCGGCACAGTCGGCGCCCAGGGAGTACTGGTGGATCGTGGAGCGGCCGGTCGCCAAAGCGGCAAGCAGCGCGTAACGATGAGAAATCGATTTGTCCCCCGCGAGGGCAACCGTCCCCAGGACGCGACGAGCAGGCCTCACGGTCGTAGCGGCGATGGAAGCCATCGGGAGACTATACTACGTCCGATACGATGCCCCGCGGTTTCAAGGATGTGCATCTCGAGATCCAGAGCACGACAGACGCGCTTGACCTCGTCCAGGCGGTCACCGAAGACATTGCGCGGCGGCTCGGCTTCGACGAGGAATCGCTCCATTGGACGACGATGGCCGTCCGCGAATCGGTGATCAACGCCATCACGCACGGCAACCTCAACGACCCCGCCAAACGCGTGTTCATCCAATTCAGCGCGACGCCCGCATCCGATCCCGTCGATCTCATCGTCAACGTGCGCGACGAAGGGAATGGGTTCGATCCCGCGGTGCTGAAGGATCCGTTGAGTCCCGAAAACGTCCTCAAAGCCGGAGGGCGGGGCATCTTCCTGATTCGGCAGTTCATGGACGACGTGTCGATCACCCACGCTCGCCAGGGCGGCACGGAGATGCGGATGTTGAAGCACATCCGCCCCAGCGAATGACAAAGAACCCCCTGTTTCTCTCGACGGCCATCGAAGCGGTGATGAAAGCCGGCGACATCCAGATGAGCTTCATCACCAGCGGCTTTCAGGTGTCGCACAAGGGAACGATCGACCTCGTCACGGAAGCCGACCTGGCGGTCGAAACGATGTTCCGCACGCTCATTGCCGAGCGGTTTCCCGATCACACCATCCTCGCCGAGGAGTTCGGCGAGGACATGGCCACGCGCGGCGCGTCGCACTGCTGGGTGTTCGATCCGATCGACGGCACGAACAACTACGCCCACGGCCTGCCGATTTTCTGCTCGTCTCTGGCCCTCGAGATCGACGGGAGGGGAGAGATTGGCGCCATCTACGATCCGACGCGCAAGGAGCTGTTCGTGGCCGAGCGTGGGGGCGGCGCCTTCTTGAACGGCCGGCCCATTCACGTCTCGAACGCATCGACGATGGTGGAGTCGATGCTCGTGACGGGTTTTCCCTACGACATCCACAGCCGCATTCCCGAGATCGTCGGCCTGTTCGGCGAGTTCGTCGGCAGGGCACGCGCGGTGCGGCGGCTCGGATCGGCGGCGCTCGACTTGTCCTACGTCGCCGCGGGGCGGATGGACGGTTTCTGGGAGCAGGATCTGAAGCCGTGGGATATCGCCGCCGGCACGATCATCGTGGAGGAGGCCGGCGGGAAGGTGACCGACTTCACCGGACAGCCGCACACGTCACGACAGCATCAGCTGCTCGCAACCAACGGCAGGATTCATGACGAGATGCTTCACGTCACGAAGGATTTTCTACGCAGCCGCATCACGTAAGTGGGAACCGGACGGTTCTTGGTTCTGGGTGCTGGGTTCTTCGTTCGCGGTGGCGCCCTGAAATTCCGAGGCGCATAATGAGAAAGAACGGCGGCCAGAATCCAGCCGCCCACCACGAACCCAGAACCAAGAACCTCAGAACCCGGAACCGCAGTTTCACGATCCGTGCGTGGCTTTGTACAACGCGACGCCGCCGTCTGCGCACACGCGGGTGAAGCCGGTCGTGAACGCGGACGATTCGCGCACTTTCGCCGACAGCATATCTCCGCCTTCGGCCCGCTCTTCGACGAGAATCCATCCCACACGATCTTTAGGCGCCTCGATCGCTTCCTGCCAGGCCGGGAGATTGCCCTCGTGCACGAAGTTCCGGATGTCGATACCTTCGTGCGACAGTTCCTGCATGTAGTGAGCAAGCGAGCCCATGCTGGCGAGGATGGCCTCGCCGTGATACTCGCGCATGAGGCACGCGGTCACGTTCCTGCGGCCGAGGCTGAACGGCACGTCCCACTGGGCCTCCTGCACCATGGGCGCCTGAGCGTCGAAGGGTTTGGCGGTGAAAGCGAGCCACGCGATGACGGCGATGGCGGCCGCCGGACGCGGACGCCCTCTCAGCAGGCCGATGGCCATGCCGGCAAACACCGCCGCCCCGACCGTTGGGGCAACGATGTAACGCATCCGGAACGGGTGGCCCTGAAAGAACGCATACGTCGGGAGTGCCACGAGCGCCACGAGCGCCAGCGTGACGAGCGACGCCGCATGCTCGGCCCGCGAGAGACCCCGAACGAGGATCAGCACCACGCCGGCGAGCGCGACGAGAACGAGCGGTGTGCCGATGAGCAGGCGCATGCCGTAGACGACGGCCATGAAGGCCTTGTAAGGGTTTCCGTGCGCCACGTTATCGGGCACATAGAAGCCGCTTGTGACGAACCACGCGCCGGTCGTAAACCAGCTATGGAAGAAAAAGGCGACGATCGCCAGCACGGGAAACATGGCGAGCTGCGCGGCTTCCTGCAGTGCGGCGATCGGCGTGAGACCGCGCCGCCAGAGCGCGATGGCCGCGAGCACGAGCACTGCAGCGGTGACCATCCATGCCTCGTAGCGAGTGAGGCAGGCCAGCACGAGCGCCCACCCCGCCTGCGCTCGCGCAGAGACATGAACCGTTTCCACCCAGTCGTACACCAGACTGATGCTGATGAGCACGAGGCCGAAGAGCAGCG